>Ga0116183_1003378_pt1 | contig 16271 bp, 14 predicted proteins | sample AD_UKC078_MetaG_FD_89753 | JGI IMG/M metagenome (GOLD analysis project Ga0116183, IMG submission 89753) | Active sludge microbial communities of municipal wastewater-treating anaerobic digesters from USA - AD_UKC078_MetaG | ecosystem: Engineered > Bioreactor > Anaerobic > Digestate | place: USA... | reverse complement strand
TTTTGTTTTGTTGTTGTATTATTTAAAGGTAAAATGCCGCTTATAATAGTGTTAATATTTCCCTCTACAGAAGAAAGATAATCTTCAGTTCTTCCATTAACAGCAGTATTATATTCGGCAACAGTTTGTGGATTTGTTAAAGGGTCATTATCAGGATCACCTGGAACCCCTTGACTATCAATAGCAGCTCTTTCAGCAGCAGCTCTTTCAGCAGCTGTTCCTGGTTTAGAATTATTAACTTCAATAGCTATTTGACCCTCCAATTTTTTTAATTCTACCTCTCTGTTATACTGTGTTGTAGCTGCATTAGCGTCTATAGCAGCTTTAGTGGAAATCTCATAATTTCTTTGATTATTAGAAACAGCCTGTATTTTGTCTTGTTGTTGGAAATTTCTGGTTTGCATATTAATTTCATTAGGCTTATAGGTATTACTATAAGTAGCACCAGCATAAGATGTAGCTAAATTATCAAGAACTTTATCACTGTACTCATTCATAAATGCCTGTTTACCAAATTTAAGTACAATGTCCTCATCAGATAAACCAATTAATTCCTCATTAGATTTTTTTAAAGCCTCATTCATAGGCGTAATAGTTTTAGCAACAGCAGAGTACTCTTCAAAAGCTTTTTTATCTTCCGGTGTAAAATTTTCTTTGCCTTTTTTATTTAATTCATTTAATTTTAAAGTAACTTTACCAAGTAATTCATCATTGCCTTTTATAGCATTAACAATGTGAGCTGAAGCAGATTCTACGGCTCTTTTACCCATAGATAAATCGCTTTCTCCGGGTTTCCTACTTCTTTCATATAATACATCTGCTTCTATACCAAGTTGTTCACGATCAGATCCAGACATAGAAGCCTGATAAAGCCCTTTAATAAAAGCAATAGAGCCTTTACCATTAGTTTCAGTTCTTAACCAGTCACCATCAAAAGATTGTATAGTTTGAATTAATTTACCGTCTTTAGCAAATTTCATAAAATTTTTACCTGTATTTGAATACGGTTTATAAGCAACTTTATTTGCTGCACTCGCACCTAAACCATCCCAACCACCATTTTTATAACCAGTATAACCATTTTGTACTTGCTCTAAATTAAAGCTATTAGCAAGCTCTCTAATTGCAGGGTCAGTAGATTTTAAATACGTGTTATAAGTGGCATATTGACTTTTATAAAATTTGTTAAGTCCTACATCTGTAATAATATTGGGGTTTGTTACAATTGGATCTAATAATTTTGTTGCTTTAGTTACATTTTGCTCTATTGAAAAGTCAACAGTGCTCATTTTTTCTATCTCAGGTTTTAATTCTTTATACTTATTATCAATAAAGTCCTGTGATTCTTGTAATCCTACCTCTAAATTTAATGCGTTAGAGTAGGAATTGGCAACAGCGGTCACGCCACTATCATATTTAGCCTCTCTAGAAGCTAAATCTTTAGCCATAAGTTCAAGAGGTTGTTGATATATATAAGGTGCGTAAACACTCGGATCTGTCTTATGTTGGTATGTAGCCATTAACTAAATTTTATATTATAATATATTCTTTTTTGACTGTATTAACAAAAAAAATTAAATGCCTTAAACATAAAAAATTAGGAAGCTCTAAGAACTTCCTAATTATTAATTAAAAATGTTAAACTATTTAGGTTGTTTTGGGTTAAGCGTTGCTTTAGCCCATTGTTGCATGTAAATTTGCATTAATTTAGGATCAGTTTCTGCCAAAGCTCTAAGTTCCGCAAGTTGTTCGGCCTGTGTTTTAGTAGGACTTTTACTAGCAGCTGCAATAGCATCTTCCATATTTGTACTTTTAACTTTACGTGTACGGCCCTCTGCATCTAACTGCATATTATCACCATACATACTATTAATAAGATTACGCTGTAATTTGTTATTATAGTTTTGGGCAAGTGTACCATTAAGCCCTCTAAGAGCCCCCATACGCTCCTCATATATATTTTGCCTAACTGCATCCATCTCGCTATTATACTGTCTAGCATTACCCATTAAATCAGCCCCACGATTAAGTATAAGATTTTGTAAGACCTCATTTTTACGATCTTGTCTTTGTACATTACCATTATACTCTTGACCAGAAATTTGATTTAAAGCATTAGCAGAATTAGCAGCTACCTGTGTATTATTTATAGCAGCTTGTGCAGAAGTAGTAGATAAAGCATTATTAGCGTTTGTAGCAGTTGAGGCAGCTTGTCTAACACCTTCTCTTTGAGCCTCTAAATCTAGTGGGGACTCATTTTGCACCAACCCCATAGCTTGTGGAATACCAAAATTTTCATACGCTTTGGATAAATATTTGGTGGAGTTAAAGCAGAAGCAGCCATTAAAGCATTTAAATTCTCCATCATATTGTACCCAGTATCATTAACCTGCCCTGTCTCATATTCAGTAGCAGCTTTAGAGGCAGTTCTAGGTATCATATCAGGCTGAATAGTAGGCATGGCCGGTGTTCCTACAGGACTAGAAAAAGAGGCTGGATTAGAGAGCATTTCTACTGGTGCTCTTCCTGTCTGTACTTCACCTTCTGTAAAATCTATGTATGATATACCTGCATTAACAGCTCCACTAGCATTATATTCCTTAATAATATCTTCTTTTGTTTTACCATAATCAGACATTAATTGATCTTCACTCATTTTTCCATCTACAAGATCTTGGAAAGAAACTCTTCCAGCTTTTTTACCTTTCATATTTAAACCCCACGTAGGAGTAGAAGCTGAGTACTTACCCCATTTACTATCTATACTATAAGGACCAGTAGAGTTATCATCAAAGTAATTTTTTCCAGTTTTAGCGAAAAACGCAGTGTTATAAGTTCTTTGAAAAGTTCCCGGGTCTTCGGGGGAATATAATGAATTGCCTGTGTAACTTCTGGCAGCATTTAATTTGTTTAATTGGATTCTTTTAGTATCTTCTGTTATACCCCCAAAATTACCATCTTTTGTTTTACTTTGTGTTTTAAGGGGTAAATATGGATTAACTCCATCAATATTTAAAGTTCCATTATTTAATTCATCAATAAAGTCCCTTCCCTGATATTGATAAAAACCCTTATCAAAAATAGAAAGTGATTGAGGTATATTATCAACTTTTATTTTTCTTTTAGTAGTTGGCTCACCTCCAAAAGCAAATTTTCCACTATTTTCTCCCGGTTGATTTTGAACCTCTCCTGTTTTATTTTCTAGTCCACCCAGATAAATTTGGGCCAAATCTGGTACCCCATTTGGTAATCCTTTAATAGTTTCTTGTATTAACGAAAGAGCAGATAATTTATTAAGAATATTACCAGTCATCATTTCAGCTGTTTTAGCATCAATCTTATATGGAGTGCCTAATTTATCTAAATGGTTATTAAAGTTTTTAAGAGGCCCACTAGAGCTAATATCTGCCATAGAATAAGTTTTATTTTCACTTAACCAAGGAAACATACTCTTAACCTCTTTGCCTTTAACATTAACCTTATCTGAAAATACAAAATCCCCCTTCTCTAATGTAGTAGGAACTCCACCAGCTTTATGAGATTTAGCATTTTTACCCTGAACTGTAAATAATCCAGTTTTATTAAAAATAACCTCATTTTTTTCAATTTCAGCATTTCCAGCCTCATCTGGATTTATTTCTAAATTTTTCTTAGCATTACTAGCTAAAGAATCTAATTTATCTAACATTTATCTATATTTTAATATATTATTAATATAAGCATTATCCATTACACTACCACCAAACTCTAAATATTTAGGGTTAACTTTAGCTTTACTTAAAGAATCTAATTTAGCTTCACCGCCCTCTTCATATTTATGAACGCTATTAGCAAAATCTAATCTTCTTTGAATACTTGATGCTTTTTCATGTTCAGCGGGACGCTCGAATTTATTCATAATTGCGTAAACAGACCCAGTTAAATCTTGTCCTTTTAGCGCTTTTTTAGCGCCTTTTTCATTCGTATTTAATTCGTGAGCTATAAAATCTAATTGTAAATAAGGATCAGCTGCATCTTTACCTTGAGTTTTTGCATAATTAAATAAATTGGTTTTTCTTTTGCCTAACCACTGCGCTAAACCAAAAGCTCCAATACCATTAGTAACACCAGAATTTAAAGAGCTTTCAACAAAAAGATTACCCAAAATACCAGAAGACTCTTCTTTAGTAAGTCCATGATTAGATACTAAATAGTCCCTATAATTAGCTGCTGTTTTTACAAGATTTTTATTACTTACTGCATAATTATTTGCGTTATTTGGTGAAAAACCATCATAAGAAGAGTTAGAAGAGTTAGAATTATCTACAGGGCTCATTTTCCCAGCTTCCCCTAAATCACTATATTTACTATAATCAATTTCCTCTTCTTGCACAGGAGCAGCTTGTTCCTCTTCTTGCACTTGTTCAGGCGCATCATCAAGGCCATTTAAAAAGTCAATATCTTCTTGATCTTCTTGGTCTTCCTGATTTTCATAGTCTACTTCTTCCATATCTGCAAAATCTCCTCCATCTTCCATATATACATTTGAACCGTATCTTTGGCCTTGAGTTAAAGATGTTATTCCTGGTTGAAGCATTCCGTGTTTTCTATAGTAACGGTCTTCAGACTTTTTATTAAGATTGTTAGCTATTGTACCCATACCATAATTAACAGCTGCTATAGCCATAGTAGGATCTATAGTTTTAGTCATTTGTTTACCAACAGGAGCCTGTGCAGCCTCCACAGGAGACATAGCTTGTATTTGTGGGTTATAGTCAGGAACGGCTTGATTGTTAGGATCAGTAACAAATTGAATTATATTATTAAACATAGCTTCATCACCCGTCGCATAAGGATTCTGTATATAAGAGGGATTTAATGAACCATTCTTTACTTCATCTTGATTAAATCCACCACCAAAAGCAAATTTTTCCGGGTCTATATATAGATCCCCTGAGTTTATTAAGTCAAAAATATCAGTCATTATCGAAAAGATTTAGTTGTTTTTGTAAAAATTAATTTTAAAATCATGTGATACATAGGATCATTGCCAGTTTCTTTTATTAAGACCACTTTATGCCACAGATGTCTAAAACGTTTTCTTTCTGAGAATTTTTTATTATAATCAACCCAGTCAGAATTAATAGTTCTAGTATAACCATTTGGATGAATATTTATAACAGGACTAATATGTTCAATAAATTCTCCTCTATTTCTTGTGATATCATCAAAATTATTTAATCTATATTTTTGTTCTTCTTTATAATATTTAACTTTAACAGTATTATTCATAGAATAACTATCTATTGTCTTATGCGGATTATCCTTATTTGCTACCGACATCAGACGTAAGCCAGAATTTTGCTCTGAATTGTAAATAAAGAATTTATTAAAATTATAGTCTAATAAATGATGAGAATCTTTATCGTTATTTAAATATCTATAACACTCTAAATAATACTCTATACTAGATAGAATACTTGTAGAAGAAGTATTTAATAGGTATTCAACCTCAAATGTATGCTGGTCCCCATAAAAATTACAGTAAGTTTCAAAAGAAGTATTATGTTTCCAAATTTTATTCTTTTTAACTGTTGAAAAAGTATTTTCATTTTGAAATACCCAAGAAGGTACCCAACTATGATTAGAAATCCAAGTTTGATCTTTTACATTATAAGAAATAGTAAAAGAGCAATCAGTAAAATATTCTGATTCTAAGTCTATTATAATACGACTTGAAGTATTAGCATCTACTCTATCTATAATTGTACAATCTTGTCCTATAACAACTCCACTACATTTTCCGGGATAAGGAGGCCTTTCGCTGCCCTCTGGTGCGAAACAAAGCTGTGTAACAGGATCATAAGTATCTCCAAGTGAACACATAGGATCTAAAATAATAACTTTTTCACAGACACCTAAAGAAGAATTATAATCATATCCTTCAGGACATTGCACATCTCCTCCGTCTATATAAAAATTTTGACCATCAAATTGTACAATACCTTCATATTCAGGTTTAAGTTCAAAATCTCTTTTATGCAAATAGTATACGCTGTCTTTATTGTCAAAAGAAGAGAATAAACCAACACCTTTAACTGGATTATCTTTTAGAGGGTACTCCGGAAACTGCTCCAATAATCTAGAAGGTAAGAATTTTTTAAACCACCACTCTTTATTTAAAGTTATATCACTTAAACCGTCTGCATATAAAAATATTCTCCCCTGTCTTTGAGAAGGGTAAAATAAACCATACTGAGTTTGATTAAAAGCGTGTTTAGATTGACAATTACCAAAAGCATAATCTGTCACAGATAAAGGAGAGGGCTCTCTAGAAAATAAGCCACCGTCTCCAATAGTTATCTTTAAATTACTATCAGTTTGTAATGTATCAATAGTTTGATGTATAAAAGGTGCAGAGTTGTCAAAGAAAAACATTAACCCTTTTCTATCTAAATATTTAACCCCTGTTATCTTGCCATTTTCTTTTGGAAACCTATACTTATTATTATTTAAATAAACTAACCAATTATCCTTTAAAGCTTCTTTATTTGCTGGTAAGGAGTATATAACTTGATTAGGGTAATAAGTATAGCAAGACTCTGCTTTAATCGGATTATACGCAGCTATTTGACTTGCTCCTATAATCTCTGTTAATTCTTTAGTATAAGATTTATCAAATTTATAATAATTATCAAAGTCTTGTATGTCAGACCTAAATAAAGAAGGTAAATCTGTATAGCTAGTTTCATTATAATGTTTAAACTGAATTTCTTCGTCCCAATCTCTAAGATCTAAATTAAAATCAGATTCACAATAAAAATTTATAACTCCATTATTACTTAAATAAAATTTACCATCTTCCACATAAAAAACAGTAGTTTTGTCTTTCTGTTTTGGACTAAACTTATAAGGTTTTTCACAAGAAAAGAATCTATTTTTATGAGGTAAATCCCATCCATTTAACTTATTCCAAAGATTGGCTGCCTTTGAAGTTTTATTTTCAGCATTATTAGTAGTTCCCTCCATATCAGTAGTATCAGCAGCGCCCTCCTCTCCATTAGCAGAATTACTTCCTTGAGGATCGTTATCTCCATCAGAGCCAGAAAAGTCACTTGAACTAGAGGCTAAGCCTCCGCCATTATACCAATCCATAGGATCAAACTTTCTAGAATCTAGCCAGTGTGTAGGATAACTTACATTAAAATAATTTCTATAATCAAATTCCCACCCATCTTTTTCATCAAAACCAGTTTGGTTATAATAATGCATTTTACGTTTAACTGTAAATTTATTTATATAACAATCTCCCCCAAACACAGGACCAGAAGAATATGTATTAGCATTAGTTAAATCAACTTCTAAATGGCCAGTACTTAAATACTGTGTATTATATAATTGACCATATTGTCCAGGCTTATCTACCTTTAAAGTAGCATAATAAGAAGACGCAGTAGCAGTATGTTTTAATTTATCACACGCATCATAGTCTTCAGGAATACCTCTACTATTATCAATTGTAGTAGGAACTTTAATAGCTGAAGTAGTTTTAATAATTAAAGCACTTTCTCTCTTATAATTATTTATAGGTAAACTACCAACTTGTTGTGCTACAGGAAGTAAATAATTTAATATCTCAATTCCTCTACGAACATCTCCATCTGGTTGGTTTAAGAACTTACTGTATGTAGCAACACCATTATACTGATAAGCATATTGAATTGCTGGAATAGCTGCATAAATTAAATCTAATGCTTTAGTAGCCCCCTCATTAAAAAGTATTGGAAAAGCAAAAGTTCCAGTTAATACATTATAACCCCCAGTAAAAGAGTTATACGCACCACCATCAGTTTTATGAGAATAGTTAGTACCAGGAATCCATTTAGCGGCCCTTCTTGCACTGTCTGCAAAAACAACACCTGCTGGAATAAGCCAAGGCTCTAATAAAGCTCCACCAAGTACAGCAGCTACGATAGCAGTATTTGCTAACGCCTGTATACCTACACCTATGTAATACATAATAAGAGATACTGTACCATAACCAGTACCTGAACCAAATACAGATGCAACATCTCCGCCTAAAGGGGCTGGAGTAGCTGTATACTGAACAGTTCTTTTACCAACTATACCAACCACAGCCTCCGCCATACCTACTATACCTGCCAATAAAAACCCAAAATCTCTTATAATTTTTTGTTTTGGGTGTTTATAGACTTCATTCCACTCACCATAAGTTTGTCCAATTTCTTCAGTTTCAATTTTAAGTTCAGTGGCTGTTAATTTTGGCTTTCCTATATGAGCTAAAGGTGAATGAAAACTATAATAATTAGTTTTACTAATTCTATGTAAATCTGTGTAGGTGTCTTTAAAAGGAAACTCTCTATGAGATAAATATGGGTCTGCCCTTAAATCATTAAATGGATAATTTTGATATAAAGTTTCTTTTTCAGTAGAAGGATCTATATAAGAACGCATGTTAAACAACATACCCCTAGCAATAACGGATCTATTACCTTTTCTAGTCTCTCTAAGTATTCTATATCCTACTATATCTTTTTCTTTTACACCATCAAAATTTAGGGGATGCTCAATATTAGTAAAATCAACTCCCATAATAATCATAGACTTATCATCAATATTATTACTATGTATATGAGCTATTTTAGAACTAGGAAATTTATGATGTCTAATTTTTTTACAGGCAAGTGTACCCCAAACATCTGGTTTATTAGGATATTCTTCTACACTTTCATGATAGGACATCTCACCCGTACCTGCTACATATTCGGAACACTCGTCTTCATTGGTTAAAGTAAATCCACCTGATGCACTTCCATAACCTTTCCACTTAGGAACAGCTTCTTTAGATCTACAAATATTAGATTGAGTTTCAAAAGAATCTTTTCCAGTTATAATTGTTAAATCTGTTGATTTAGAAGAACGGCCGGGGATATGATAGGCAGGCCCCCATTTACCATTTTTATAAAGCCATTGAATAGCAAATGAATAAACCTCATCTCTATAATACCCTACTTTATTTCCCCCATTTTTATAATAATTCTTAGGTACTCTATATGCAACCCAATTAGATTGTATCTTATTAGCCTGACTTTGATAGTTTAATTCAGGCCTTGTTTTTACTCCATACCATAATGCATAATCACCTGCTACAGAAAATCCATCAGCACCGTACCAAGAAGGTGTAGTAGCCAGAACCTCATTTGCAGATATAGTCTCTCCAGTATTTTCATAAATACTTACAAATTTTGTACTTATAGAATAAGTACCAATAATTTTATAAGTTGTTTGTTGATTTACTGTAGCAATAAGAATTAATTGAAACTCATCAAAATTCTCATCTAAATTACTTAAAGTAACTTCAAGTTCTCCTGTAGAATTATTATGAGAAAATATAGATTGAGGAGAAGTTATATTTAAAACATCGGTTAGTCTTTGTAAATTATCAGAATAAATTATTCCTACCTGATAAGAACCATTTTCAAGTTGTCCGGAATTACCTAATTGAATAGACATCTCAGGAACTTTTATATTTCTTTCAGCTAGTAAACTATTACAATCTAGCTCAGTTTCGTTATATCTTTTAATTTGACAATCTCCTGACTTTATCCATTCAAATGTATAGGGAATTTCGTCTAGTTTAAGATACCTTCTTGGATTTCTATTACCATCAGCCCAGTATATAACCTCTGAACAATCAGCAGACTCTCTTGAGCCTCCTACAATGAGATTGTCTGTAGAGAAATTTAAACATCCTCCACGTACAATTACATCGTAAGTACAGCCAGCTTCATTATAAATACCTATTTCATTAACAGTGTTATCTGTAAAAAAGACGGCGTGTCTACGTTCTGATAATTCTATACTTCCTATAAGTGTAAGATTATTATTAAAATCTACACATTCAATATTAGAAGGCTCATTAGAAATAGTGTATTTATTTCCATTATGAGTATTTAACTTAGCATTTAAAGCATAAGTATATTGACCTTCTTTATTTAAAAACTGTGGGTCAATATCAGTATTAATACCAGAGAAAAATAAATTAGTTTTTACTTCCCTATTATTTTGTTCCATTCTTAGCTATTTTGTATAGGGTTAAAGTATTTATTAACTGCTCTTCGTCTGTTGTATTGAACAGCAGCTGCAATTTCAGAAATCTCTGGTGTATTAACAATACTATTAGCAATACGTCTAGCATCCCTTAATTCTTGTTTAACAAGTTGTAATCTATTAATAACTGAGTCATCTCCATTAAGATAAAGGCTTTCAAAAATTTTAGCTTTTAACGCGTATTCATAATAAGAGTTTATAATATCATGATCTAACACTAATAAATTACCATCTTCATCTTCCATAGATCCAATGTAATTAAGCATTACTTTACCAGTATTAAAACTAGAAACAACATATCCTGATTTAAACATTAAATCATAAGGAGTTTTATGTCTGCTAAATTCCCCATTATTTAGATTTACAGGAATAACTTTATTAATATTATACTCTTGAACTTCTCCGTGTTTCACAACTTTATAAGGAACGCAACAAGTGTACTCAACAGCGCAATCTTCTTTAAAAGCTTGCATGTTTTCAGCCCACTCACAGTCATGAATTTCAACGTTTTCACTAGCTAAAGACTCTGCATAAGCTTTATGTGTATATGAAGAACAAATATAAGCAAAATTTGCCTTATAGAAATTAGAAGGTAAGGAGGCTTTATTTTCCTTTATTTCTAACATTACTTCATACTCTTTATTTAACTTAAATCCAAGTTCTTTATTTATTCTTAAAACCTCTTTAATCATTGCTCCTACATTAAATGCAGAGTCTAAATCATAGCCGCTTAAATCATCCATAGCAGAAGCCAATAAACTATCAAAAGTTCTATACTTTAAATTATATCCCATTATTTAGTGTTTTCGTTTTTATCAACTTTTTCTTGACTAGGCAATTGAACTACAGGATTTAAATCCTTCATTACATTACTAACTAACTCTCCTATAAGATAGTCAGGACAATTAAATCTTTTACTTTGCATAGGAGCGCATGTTTCAACAAGATTACAAGGATCCACAGGATCTTCGTTTGCGGCTAACATAAATAAAAAATCCCATTCTATATTAGGGGAATAAATATAATCATTATAAATCCAATAATATTTATTAGTATCATATTTATAAACAGTTGATTTCTTTTTATTTAACCAATTGCCTACAGTAGTAGGATAGACTTTAACTACTTTATCTAAGGAGCTTACAAACCCAATTAAAGGGCCAGAATCATCACTCATTATTTCTGGTAGTTTATCTTTAGATCTTTTAACCATACAAAAAGAAGAAATATCACAGCATTCTGCTATATCAACATCTATTAACTCAATACATGAGTTAGGAGTCATAACCTTAGCATTCGTTAAAATTTTGTTTTTCTTTGCCTCTCTTTTAATAAGCCAAGATCTGTGTTTTTTACACAAAGCAAAAACTTCCCTATCAGTCAAATCATTGTCTGCGCTAGTAAGTCTGAAAACACCTCTGATTTGATTTATTAATTCTCCTATTAACATTCTTTTTTTAATTTAGTTATAAATTTCATATTTTGGGAAAATACTTTTAAGTCCCCCACCCTTAAATAAACGTAAGGGTTTTTTTTAGTTTCTTTATTAATTATATCTCTTAAAAAATGACTTTGTTTAAATAACCAATACTCTTTAAATTTATACTTTTTAGTATTACCAGACAAAGAATTATGATAAGTTTTAGGATAAAGTTCATCTGTTTCAGGAGACTTTCTTAAAATATCTTGATTATACTTTTTAGACAACTCAAAATCATTATATTTTTTATAATTTGATTTTTTAAACATAACTATACAAAGATTCCCCAGTCCATGAGGAAATGTTATACCGTCTCTATTATTAACCATTTCTTTTATCCCATACTCAGATAATTTTTTTATTACATTAGAAAATTTTTTAAGAAGAAAACCTTTACGGGTTTCAGCCGTAAGTAATGGCAACAATTCTTTAAAGTCTGTTTTTTCTACAAGCTTTAAAACTTTTGAAACAGTGTAAGGATCAAAAGTTTTTAAATCTAAATCCCAAATATGTGTTTTAGGAATATTTTTTGGTATATTTTCCATACTTAAATATAACTAAAAAAATTAAGCTTTACAACTAATTAGCAGTTTAAATAATATAATAAATTAAAAAAGGGGGCTAACTAGCCCCCTTCATAAACCCTTCAAATGTTGCAACTAATCCTTCAACATAATTATGCACTAAAACCAGGCCTTTTCTTTGATTAAGTATAAACCCTTTTTCATTGTGCCAGGTATCTGTCTGAGATAAACTAGGAAATTGTTTTATAATAACACCATTTAATTCTTTTTCCATAAAATGATGCTTATCCCCTACATGTATTCTTTTATACAAAGTTTTACCCCAATCTTCCGAAAACTCTTGAGACATAATTCCAGGCAAACTTTCTAATTTACAATTACCATGATGATACATAATACAAGTATTTCCATAAACTAATACTTTTCTAGGTTTAGAGGAAACTGAAAACTCAATAGTTGGACAATTTCTAAAGTAGGCTTTCAAAGCGTGTGTTAAATAAAACTCCTTAGACTTACCATGGTTTCCAGGAACACCAATAACATTAATATTAGAACTATAAGTCATTAATTTTTCAATAACATTAACTAATAAATTGAAACCCTTCTCATAAGCTGTATCCCAGTATTCATTTATCTCTTGTACATTTAAACTAGAAGCTGTTGCATTATGAATATTATCTGTATTAAAGAAATCATTACCAACTATAAATGCAATCTTATCAATATTACAAGACTTAGCTGCTTTATTAACTAAATCAAAAATTAAATTAAAATACTTTTGTCCTAATTCATCAAAAGACTCTCCTTCTAAACCTCTCTTATCAATATGTAAATCAGGTATAGTAATCTCTAATAAATTTTTATCAGCTCTTGGACCTTTAACTTCTTTATGAACATTTACATATTGTTTCTTAGATTCAAATGTTTTTAAAAAATTCATGAAGTTAGATTCAAATTTAGCTTCCTTATTTTTTAATTTAAATTGGGCTGTAACCAACCAACCTTTTGATTTTGCTTTAGAGTAATAATTACAAAGTACATATTCATCTGTATTTATTTTATGATCTTTAATTACTTGCTCCGGTCTAGGAGGATTTAAATAATATGTATTTACTGTAATTTCACCCAATTCTAAATTATGGTTGTAACTACCAAGCATCTCTTCTGTACTAGCTTCAACTAATTCTTCTACATTAGTATTGACAACTTCTTCATTCTTACGGCGTTGTCTTTTTAAATGTGATCTCCAAATATCATTAGTGTATGTGGATCTCTTTTTGTTAGGTTGCCCTATTTTAACATTAAATTTATTTGCTACTTCAAGCCATGTCATATCAACTGGCTTTCCGTTGTTTTGTGTTAAAAATTGTAATAATGTCATATTTTATGTTATTAATTTATACTACAAAGTTACGAACTATTTTTCGTAGTTGGTGCTAAATAGTTGTTAAAAGAAAAAAGAACGTAAGAATACGTTCTTTAAAATGAAGTAAACCAAAAAAACTTCATTTGTATTATAATATATAAGATAAAAACTTAACTGCGTAAGTTTCAATTAATGCTGCTTTATCTGTTCCATTAATTATTGTGCGAGCACCTTTAAAATTAGTTACCTTAGAGTTAATAAAGTCAGAAAGTTTTTTTGTAGTATAGATACCGTGAATCATCCCATATACAATAGCAAACGCTGCAACATCAATACTAAGAAGTAACCCAGGATTTTTAACAACATCTATATCTTTACCAAATCTATCAATAATAGGCTGTCTTAATTTTTTATAATTATCAAGCCAAGTAACTTGTGCAAACCCATAACCTATATAAGGATAATATTTTTTAGCTCTTAAATATGATTCAGGCCCTTTTTCTTTAATAGGTACAAACCGTTGAATCTTACCGGTGCTTTTACCATCATAGTCAAATGCTTCATGATAAGCTGTTGCTAATATATAAGCTACTTGCGTTTTTAAGGTTATTCCTTGAGAAGCTGCTTCTTTAAGGATAGCAGTAATAGAGTCAACCTGTAACTGAGAGTATGAGCCATTAAATAAAGGCTTTTTAGCCCCATCAAAATTAAATTGTAACATAGTATTATTTTAGAATTAAAAAAGCAGCCGCAAGGATTATTAAAGAAACCCCGCCAATTTTTATTTGTCCAACAGTGTTTTTATTTTTTAAATGCTTTATTTCATTAGCGTATATATTATTCCTTAAATTAGTTTCTTTAATACACATGTTTAATAATGTATCTTTTTCTGCAACTCTTAATTCTAATTCTTTGGTTCTAGACATAGCGTTATTATATTTAGCAGTCTGTATTTTACCAAAGTTTTGAGATTCTTCTAAATCGCCCTTTAACATTTTTACCTCTTCTTGTGATCTTTTAAAAGAAATTAAATCGTTATTAATTTTAGTAATAGTAGTATTTCTAACAAATGTGTATTTAGAACTATCTATTGGCATAGTCTCGCTCCCATTGCTGTACAATGATACTAGCAGGGGTGTTATTAGAAGTATTAATATCTTTCTCATATTGTATTTGCTTTATTGTATAAAAGTTATATTTAAAACTATCTTTTACTCTTATTCTTTCTACAATACTAAAAAAAGTATCTTCTAATTCTTTTTTTCTTGACAAATCTAAACTATCCTCATACATATATCTAGAACTGTTTAGCTTTATAAAGTTCTCTGTAGAAAGTGGTTCAGTTAATTTAGTAGGAAAAAAATTATTAATTATAGCCGTTATAGACATAAACAAAAAAGAGAGTAAAACTATTGCGCCTGTTATATTTATCCAATTTAATTTAATATTACTTATTACTTTCATTTTTAGAGCATTTAACATTTATAAAAGAAATTATACCTAGAGCAATTAGAACCGAAGTTACGTTATATAAGACAGGTTTATCCATAATTTGATCAAGAAATAATTCTTTTATTAAAGTTATAAGCCTTCCACCACTACCCATAAAAAGAAGTAACATAGACACACTTATACTAGCATCCTTTTTTATAGAAAAAAAAGTTACAAGAAATAAAACAGACATTGATATAATGGCTAAAAATTGTGTAAAAATTGATAAGTAAAAATTATCAGTTATTACAAAACTTACTAACAAAAGTAATATACCGAGTATTCCAACAATAGTTAAACTACTCGTTAGAGCCTGTGTCACTACCGACATCTTTTGGCATTTCTTCATAGTTTTCAGTCTCTCCGTCTGTGAGAGGTGTTGTGCTTTCTCCATTTACTTTATTGTTTGCCCATTTACGGATAAAATCTTTAAAAAATTCTGCAAAAAATTCACTTTTTATAGAACCTAAACCAACTATAACTACACTACCAAAAAAAGATGCTGCCCATATAAGTATTAAATTTATAGATAATTTAATATCTTTATCTAAAGTATATAAGAACATCAAAAAAGCTGCGCCTATACTAAATATAAACATAAAAAAAATCTTAGTGCCTCCTGGTAAAACCTCTTTTTTATTATAATACTCAAGACCTAATCTAAATGCAAAACCAATTATAGACACAATAATAACAGCCGCAATTTGTAAACTTGTAATATTTTGCATCTTTTAAAATTAATTCATACAGTACAGATTATGATACAATAATATACGAAAAATAAACAGAATAAAAAATTATTGCTTATTTTTAACATTATTATTATGTATAATAACAGCTTTCTCTACATGATTTTTGTCTAAAAAATTTAAAACAGCACATAAAAAAATACCTGTTTTAGAAAGAGTATTTAAAGTTTTGTTAATTCCTAAACAATAAGAAATAGTTTCATCATTATAACCAAATGAATGATAGAAACTTGTTTTGACTAAACAACGATTCCAAAGAGTTCTAAACTCTCGACAAGCAAACTTGTCGATGTTTAACGCCGTGCTGAAAAAATACCCACAAATAGTTTCATAAAAAGTTTTCCTCCCAACAAACAATACTAAAATTAGATTGATGAAAGTTAATGGGAAAAATAGCAGGATCGCTATTATCGTTAATGCAATATTCTTTAATAAAACCATTTTGAAAGGTATTGATTGATTAATAAATTTTTATTGTCCTCTATTTCATTTTTCTTACCAGTAAAGTATTCTAATAAATAAGTAGCAAGTTCTACATTAGTAGAAAAAAG
>Ga0116183_1003360_pt1 | contig 16315 bp, 13 predicted proteins | sample AD_UKC078_MetaG_FD_89753 | JGI IMG/M metagenome (GOLD analysis project Ga0116183, IMG submission 89753) | Active sludge microbial communities of municipal wastewater-treating anaerobic digesters from USA - AD_UKC078_MetaG | ecosystem: Engineered > Bioreactor > Anaerobic > Digestate | place: USA... | reverse complement strand
AACCACGGTGCCTGAACCGGTGCCCCGCCTGATTTCCTGCTCGGGCTGGCCGGGGCTTTGCTCAAAGGGGAAGCCATAATTGTAGCCGAACTGGCGGTTCTGGCGCACCTGGTAGTTGTTCACGCCCACCACGCTTTCCAGCGCTTTCTTGGAAACCTCCACAAAGGGGCTGCTTACCTCCGCCTGGTTGGTGGTGGTGTCCACAATGGCGTTGACCTCATCCGCGGTCAGGGTGCCTGTGCCTTGCGCCATCGCGCTGATGCCCAGCCCCAGCGCCAGAACAAGGGCCAGGGTGGCGGCGATGACGGCTGAGAAACGTTTGCTTGCGGTCATGTTGCTCATATCCTTTCAATACCTGCGTTGCGTTTGCCTGCAGCCTCTTTCCTTTTGGCTGCAATCAGATAGTACCCTGTTTTTTTTGCGTCATTTTATCCGGTTGTTGAACAAAATGTGAACTCAGGCCGCGGCGGCCTTCTGCCTGGGCTTAGCATTTGCCGCCAGGCCCGCCCGGGTATATTTCCTTGCGGATGAATGCAGGCGATGCATGAAATCCCTTGCGAACCGCGTTGTATGAGTGAGCCCGCCAAACGGGCAACTAAGGAGGAGATTGATCCATGAAACGCTTTTTGACTTTTAGCCTGGCCCTGCTGATGCTGTTCGCGCTGCTGCCCGCATCAGCCGCCGGCACCATCAAGGTGGCGGAGAACCGTGATTTCCGCTTCCAGTCCCCGGCGGCAGAGGCCGATGTCTTCACCATTGAGAAGATCACCGACCATGACATTGAAGTCACTGTCACGGTGTATGACCAGTCCGCGCACCAGTATGTGCAGACGATGACCTTCCCCATCCTAAAGGGCGATGCCCCGGTGCCGGTCAAGGCCTATGTCTATACCAGGCTGCGCTGGAACGGCGACATGAACACCTACATGTACACCATCAAGGTGAAGGGCGGCGAGACCAAGCAGCTGCAGTACGCCCAGAAACTCACCATCGTCAAGGAAAAGGACGGCTCCGAGACCCACATCTACGACCAGACCTACGGCAATTACCTGCCGCGCAACACCGTGTCGTCCTTCGGGCCGCATTTCCGTGATGTCACTCCCAACCTGACAGACCTCTGGTACATGTTCACCCCTGTTGACCTGAGCATCCAGGGCCGTCAGACCTTTGTGCTGGTCGCCAGCAACATGTTTAAGGTCGGCGAGGCCTATGTGGATGTCAACCAGGACACCGTGACGGTCAGCTACAGCATGTATGACCAGGGCAAGCCCGACTTCTCCACCGAGCTGATCAGCGAGTTTGTCACCTTCTACAACTCCTACGCCGATGTGGGCATCGTGGAGCCGGAGAAGATGCCGCAGCCCAGCAATTTTGCCTTCAACCAGCCCTTCAGCATCCAGAACCACCTGGGCGGGGACACCAATGTGCTGATGTTCATCCGCAACCGCATCACCTACTTCCGCTTCCCGACCCCCAGGACCGAGTATGTCCGCTTCTGGGAGAACAAGCCGGAATACCTCGCGCGCCGCGAGGGCATGCTGAGCATGATGGACCCCATCATGGCGGTGGAAACCAGCAAGTAAACCCCAGGCACAACAAAAGCGCTTCCCGGTTAGAGGGTTGGACTTAGGGATTTGCAGAACAAGCAAATTGAAGCCGACCTTCTTCAAGCGGGACAACGAAAAGAACGACCATGTAAGAGTGAAATGCTCCTGCATGGTCGTTTTTTGCATCACCTCCCTATAGCGGGCTGAAGCCGCTGCGATTATTTTTCGTTAGTTCTGAACGCCGACTCCTGCGCCGTAGACATATCGAAGTACAGCACACGGCTTTCCGCATCAAGTTCGCCCGTGACCTTGTAACGCTTCTTCTCCTTGTAGTCGGGAATCAGCTTTGCAACAATCTCTTTCAGATTCTTGTTGCTGCAACTGAGCGTTGTGGTCTGCTCGGCGCGAGGCTTGGAGAACGGTGCCGCCTTGGACTCGTTGCTCTTGCAAACCCGGATTGCAAAAATATGATGCTCCGGATCGAAGCCGTACTGCACATTCTGCGGATAATTCAAGTCCTCCAGAACACGCTTGCTGAACGTGATACCGTTCTGATTGATGTAAATGTCGGGATCAGCGTTCGTGCTGATGTCGATAACCTCAAGGTTTATTTTGGAAAAATCAATAGCCATAGTCTTGGCTCCTTTCTGCCTGATTCATGTCAGGCTCAATATTTTCAATTATTTTGATGACCATATCGCGTTCTTCCTTCGTCCAGTCCATATCCAGCAGCATGAATCCGCGCAGGACGCCGGATTTCACTTTTGCAACCACGAATTTCTTCTTCATGGCAGCGAGTGGCTTGCCGCGTCTGCTGAATTGCCCGGAGGCAAGCAATTCCTGTGCTTTCTTCCATGTTTCCCGGTCGATGATGGCCGTATGGTTGTTTTCCCAGAAATACTGCGGCAGCACATCCTTGTTCTTCACGGATTTGTGCGACAGATAGTCCTTGGAGTAGGTCTTCTGGTACAGGACGTCACCACAGTATTTTTCGTTTGCGAGAATACTGCGTATGGTAGCCTGCCTCCAGCGTTCCATACCCTTGGGAGAACGGATACCCTGTTCTGTGAGAGAATCTGCAATTTCCTGCGGCGAGGCACCTTCCAAGAAGCTCTCGAAGATGTATTCCACGATACGAGCCTCCGCCGGTTCGACCTTTATCCTGCCGGAATAATCGCGGTAGTAGCCGATGGTATTCCTCACCGAGAATTTGTACAGACCCTCCTGCATACGGTATCGTATGCCTTCCTTGATTGCGATGCTTTTTTGCTGACTCTCAAGCTCCGCCAGAGCGGAGAGGATGGATATGACCAGCTTGTTTTTGCCATCGCTGGTGTTAATCCCCTCGGACTCGAAATTGACAGCCACAGGCGGCGTCAGATTACTCAGCTTGCGCAGGGCTGTCAGAATGTCCACGATATTCCGACCGAAGCGACTGATGCTCTTCGTGAGTATCAGGTCGATTTTGCCGTTCTCGGCATCGGTCATCATCTCTTGGAATCCCTTGCGCCCGGTTACAGAAGTGCCGCTCACACCTTCATCCGCATAGATTTTTACCAGCTCGTAATTTGGGTTGTTCTCTATGACGGAGGTGAAGTGCTGCACCTGCATCTCGAAGCTGCCGAGCTGCGCCTCCTCAGCCGTGCTTACACGGCAGTACGCAGCAACACGCACCTTGGAAGCCTCCTGATACGCATACTCCTTGCGCTCCGGCATAATGACCTTGCCTTTGCGCTCACCGCTGCGGTTTTTCGCAATGGTTTCTTGTATAAGCTTTCGTTCTTCTTCCTTGCGGCTGCTTTTCTCGCTCTTGTGTCTGGCACGCTCGATTTGTTCAGCATCCAGTTTCTTTGCCATTACGGTGCCTCCGTTTTCATGAAATTCACAATAACCATGACACATGAGCCTCCTTTCCGAAATTTTGTGTTCGTCATGTCGCATCACCTCCTTTCCTGCAAAAGGGCAAAAAATAGCCACATTGAGGAACTTGATATGATTCCCCAATGTGGCTTTGCACGATGGTTTAATTTGTATAATTCGATGTTTAGATGAAAACTTCTATCGGTTTCCAGACATTACGATTTGTAACATCCTCCGACCATTCCGTGTTAGACAGGTAAATCTGCGTTCCGACCGCTCTGATGAAGCCCCATTTGATTTCTGGGTGGCGTGAAGCATATTCTTTCAGGGCATCGAACTTACGGGAAGCATACTTATCAATGTTGTTAGAACTTCCGTCAGCAGTCATACCGCCTTTTGCCTCTATAATCCATACTTCGCCGTTTTTCAGCTTAATGATGTAATCCGGGTAGAAGTTGCTACGCCGAAACGCCATGCGATATACGATGCTGAAATACTCATCGCCCTTATCGCCGTTCTTATAGCACCATTCCACAGAATCGTAATGCTCACACCAATCCTCAAAAGAAATCTCCGTAAATGTGCGGTTAGGCTGAATGAGGATATTATTGCCATAATCGACAAACGGATTCTTGCCCATGATTTTCGTGCTTGCAATGCGCTTATGCTGCTTGTAGTATTGTTCTCTCGGAATGTACCAGTCAGCAGTAACGATATCTGTTTCTTCAATTTCCGCTATACGGTCTGCGCTGACTCCGCTGAAAACCTCTATCAGGCGTTCCCTGTTATTCACAAGGAAAGCGTTGTATTCACGAAGGCTCAGCCCGTCAATAAGTTTATGCTCCCGTTCAAAAGCAATCTCTTCCTCCGAGAACAAGGACATCTGCATATCAAGAGGCCCGAACAGTACGCGGAGAGCATTATTGGAGATATTCTCGTCAATGCCAATAGCCCTTGCAATGCGGCGTTTTGCATCACGGATAATAAAACCGTCATCATGATTGCTGATCTGATGCTCGCCGCCGAAAATACGGTTCAGAGAGCGGATATCATGTGTGGTTCTGGCCACACCTTCGATAGCCTCCGTTTTCAGCTTGGTACCGAAAACATACCCCTTGCTGATTTCCATTTCGTGCTTATCCAGCTTGCCATTACGGTCGAGGTCACAGTCAGAAAGCATCTGTTCCCGGATGACCTTTACCACAGCCTCCGGGTTGACTGCATATCGGTCGCTGCCGTTCAGCGATTCCTTCTGAAGCACTATGTTCGGAGCATCAAATTTACGCTTGTATAGATAGGTGTAGAACGAATCACCGATGCTGTTTGTAAGCCCCTCGGCATACTCGCTATCGAGCGTATAAACATAGCAGTTGTCAATAAGCGGTTCTTCATAGTGGTGACGTTCCGGCATACGGCGTACACGCCCAACGGTCTGGATGTTGAAACGTTCTGTGCCGCCTTCACGCAGCTTTACGAGTATTTTGGCACGAGGGCAGTCCCAGCCAGTGGCTATGGCTTGTTTAAAAAGAAGGAAAGCATACTGACCATCCAGCTTCTTGATTTCTTCCGGGTTATCCGGGTGATCGCCGCTGAACCATGATGTAACAAGACCAGAGTTTGCAGAATAGCCCAAGTCCTCCAATGCCCGTTTTACACGCTCAATCCATTCATCATATCCGTTCGGGAACTGTATCAACACGAGCGGTCTGATTTTTAATCCTCGGCGGTCATATTCCGCTTGTATCTCTTTTCGCTTTTTGTCGGCAAGATCAAGCAGGAGCAGATCATCGTCAAGACTGTTGTTTTCCTCAATGGCAGCGGAGACACCTTCGTTTATGGATATTCCAGCGGCAATCAAGCCTGCACTGATAACCTCATCGTCCGGGATGATTTCGGTATGATCGCCCTTGCTGACAGGAGTGGCGGATATGCGGAGAACATGGACAGGCTGGATGTTGCCGATATACTCATTTGCGGTAGCCTGATATTTATGTTCCTCATCGATGAGCATGAAAATGTCGATGCCGTTCGTATGGCAGAACAGCACTTTGCCCATCAAATCACGATGCTCACCCTCACGCAGCACAACGTTTGAAGAGCGATTGATTTTATCCCAGTTGATAAAGAACACCTTACCACGGGGATCGCTCTCATTGATAAAAGCGTACACATCGCCGTCCGGGATGCCGGATGTCACTTCTCTGAAGCTGTCCTGCGACTGCTTTTCAAGTCCGCCCGCGCCGGGACACAACCATAAAAAGACCGTGTTAGGATTCTCATCAAGATAATCGTCTATGAATTTTGATACAAGAACTGTCTTTCCGGCACCCGTGGGAGCGGAGAGAACAAGTTCCTCATGATCAGCACATTTCGCCAGCAGGCTCTCCTCGTGCTTTGTCTGAAAATCGAATAGTTTTGCAGTAAACATTATTCCGCCGCCTCCCTTAATTCCTGACCGAAGAATTCTCTCGGTATATATTTGAAGCCGAGTGCATTCAGCCGTTCCATTTCATCAGAATTGAAAATGATATTCTGGTTCACCCAGATGTTCTCAATCTGAGGATATATGGAATCATCCATAACATATTTGCGGTAGTCGGCTTTATTCAGAATCAGCACATTGCGGACATTATCCATCTCGATGCCGTTCTGCAACTCTATCATCTCGCGGATATGGAGGCACAGGGCATTACTGAGCAGATATTCTTCCGGCTTGCGCGGCGTCCAATCGCACTTGAAGTATTTCAGATTGGCTTGATAACCATCGGAATATGTTGACCCATCCTGCCGAACGCCAGTAATTACTGTACTTACCCTTGGATATGTAACGCTATGGCATATACCGAGAGCTTGATACTCGGCAGAGGATATAGCTGCACGATATTCTTCTGTGGTTTTAAAGGCAATCCATTTTTCTTTCCATTCAGGCTCTTTCTTAGTGCCTTTTCTCGGAGGTTCGTCAATAAAGCCTTTTGCCACAAAATAAGCAATCTGCTTTTTTTCGGACACTTCATTGTTAGTACAGATGATGAACCGCCTATTGCCATGATCCTCTTGATTTAATTCCAGCACCGCCTGTGCAGTCGTTCCCGATCCGGCAAAAAAATCTAAAACATATCCGCCATTCTGAGCTATTCGCAAACACCTTTTTACTAAATCTGTCGGCTTGGGGTTGTCAAAAGCATTGGGAAATCCCATAACAGCTTCAAGTTCTCCACTTCCGGCTGTATTTTGCGCTAAATCATTCCAAAGGGTATCAATTCGTTTTCCTTCGTTTTCTCGCTCGTTCCAATAATCCTTAACTCTAAGAGAATTACCCGTCAGCACCAGCCTTCCGTCATTTTCTAAAGCCTTGATTTTTTCTTTTTTCATTCTCCAGCCTTTAGGAGGGCAAGGCCAAACTTTACCATTATTATCTACATAATCATATGTAGTCTCCGGGCCGGGGTCTCTTGGCTTTTGAAGACTGACCGTTTGGTATTTTCCTCTACCATCTCCATCGTCAAACTTGAACAGCTTCATCGAAGCGTCAGATAGAGGTTTATATGCATCATTTAAGGTATATCTGGATGATTTTGCATAAAGAAGCACATACTCGGTATTGACAGTAAACTTGCCTTTTTCTGTCTTGGCACTTGAGTTTCTCTGCCATATAAACAGATTTATAAAGCAGCTTTCATCAAATATTTCATCAAGAACCATTTTTAGAGAAGACAACTCGTTATCATCTATGGATACGAATAATAGTCCTTTTTCAGATAATAGTTCACGAGCAATCTTCAGCCTTGTAGTCATAAAGGAAATCCACTTGCTATGCCGGAAGGTATCATTACGATCGATAAAATCGTCATCATAAACAAAATCGTCCTTCCCTCTGTTGTATGGTGGATCGATATAAATAACGTCAATCAGCCCTTTATGCGTCTTTTCGAGCAGATACAAGCTCTGCAGATTATCCCCTTCAAGGATAAAGTTATAGATACCGTCTGTGGATGCGGTGATTTTCTTATCCGTGTCTTCCGAGAGGACGGGTATATGGGTACGAAGTTTAACATCTACCGCCTCTTCGTGTTCCTCCCATACAAGACCGTACTTTTTGTCGCGCAGATGGTTTTCGATTTCTGTAAAAGCCCGGATGGATTCATCATCCGTATGCTCTTTCCGAAGCGTCTCCAGAAAATCCAGCATCCGCTGACGCTTTATCTGTGATAGGTTAGGCATTATCATTACCTCCTGATTTTGTATTCTTCTCCGCCTGCGCTTTTTCTATGGCTTTGCGGCGGCGGTAATCGCGCTGATTCTTTGCGTTACGAGCCTTCTGACAATCCGGGCGGTCACAGTACTGCTGGTGCTTGGCATTCCTAATAAAGAAGCGTCCGCAGTGATGGCAGCATATCATGATGCCTTCCGGCCGTTCATCCTCTTTACCGAAGTCCTCCGGTGCGGGATCTTCCGACATCATTCGTGCCAGCACATACCATGCGATATCAAACACGGAATTCACATCGGCGGAGAACACGAGCCTGTTATTTTGCGGATTGACCTTTAGTCGCAGCTTGAAATCCGGGATGCAGTCGATTAGCCTTTCACGCAGCTTTTCGTATTCATCATACGGCTCGGTATAGAATTCTCCTTCCGGCGGCTGTTCCAGCGGATGCTCCGCAAGATACTTGTTGCCGAGCTTCATCTCTTCAAGCAGGTCACCATTTGCCGCGCTCAGATCGATATCAGGAATATCCATGTTTCGCTTGTACCGCTCGAAATATGGGAGACCCTGAAAGTGCCGCCCGGTCTGATACATCTCATAGGCAGGCTCATTGTCCGCAAAGCAGATAGCCTCCAGCGCAATGTAAAAACGTGCGGCGTTATACAAATTCTCCAAATCCGACATAAAATCCTCTATGGAGAAGATACCGTCACGCGCTGCCATCTCCGCATCGATGTCGGCGATATCAAAATTATCATCAGTAAGAGCATTATAAAGGTAGTCGATGGCATAGGGATGCATATTCTCTTTGCACCACTCGATGATCAACGCCTTATGGTCGTTCTCCTCTGAAACATCATCTATCCGCCGTGCAAGTTCGCACAGGCTGGTCAATATCTCTTTTCCCGACAGATTGTCCTTCGGTGTTAAATCCGGAGGATTTTTTTTATTGCAGACGGGACAGGCAAGCAGCCCAGACTTTTTCTCATTCTTCAATTTATAGTCGGCGAAGCGGAAGTTGTGATAGATGAGTTGCCCCACGCCGCCGATTTCTCCAAAGCCGAGGATGTCCGTATTCTTGTCGGCTCTGGATTCTATATAATCGCCGTTCCAGTTGTATGGCATCTGTGAACCCCTTTCGTTAAATCGTAAGCGTGACCGTAAGCGGCTTAAATTAGATTACGATTACATTATAGTCTACAATGGCATTAAACACAATAGCAAATTGTAAATTCGCTTTGAATTTTCCGCACCTTGACAACCGAACAGTCCGATCCGTAAGGGTTACCCGCCGGAGCACAGCGCGATGACCGAAAGAGAGCCTGTCCCTCCCGGCAGAGAAAACGCGGAGTCCTCAGACAAGAGGCTGCCGCAGGAAACGTAGCGGACGGATGCAAATATCAAATCTACAGAAACGGAGGTAATGAAGACTATGGAAAAGACAACCATGAGCGTGCAGGAACTGTCCACACAGATGGGCATCTCCCTGCCGAAAGCATATGAGCTTGTCAAAACGCCGGGATTCCCGTCCATCCGCATCGGCACGAGAATCCTTATCCCGATTGACGCGTTCCGGGAATGGCTGGTCATCACTTCTAACAAAGAGGAATGACCGCCGCAGAAATATCGAAGGAAGGAGGTGACGCCGGATGCGGATAGATGATTTAAAGGCAATGCGGATATGGGTGTGTTTCAGCATCAGGAAAAAGAACGGACGCTTCGAGAAAAAACCAATCTCCGCCTATGGCACGGAGACAGGCTCGGACGCAGCCCATGCCCATACTTGGGTTATATACGATGAAGCGGTCAAGGCCATGAATGAGAAAGGTTATGACGCTGTCGGCTTTTCGCTCCCGGAGAATATGTTCTTCCAAGATATTGACCACATGGACGAGACAGACCCGTTCGTGCAGATACGCATTGACCGTCTGGACACCTATACGGAACGCTCCTATAGCGGCACGGGCGTCCACTCCTACGGGCTGATGGACGCAAGCAAAATCCCGACCTACGAGAAAGACGGCAAGCTGAAGCTGGACAAGGCGTTCTATCAGAAGAATCCCCATAACAACATCGAACTGTACTTCGGCGCGATCACAAACCGATTCGCCGTTTTCACAGGCAATGTCATACGGGACGCTGATATCAACGATTGCACGGACGCCGTGCTGCTGACGCTCGACAAGGATATGCGGAAAAAGGAAAAGCTGAAGTACAGCGAAAAGCGTGACGGTGGCGATAAAGAAGTATTCGATATCGTAGCCAGCCTGCTCAAGCAGAAAAACGGCGAGAAGTTCCGCAAGCTTTACAACGATGGCGATTACTCTGAGTACGGCTCCCAATCCGAAGCCGACTGCGCCCTGTGCGCCATGATCGCGTTCCGCACGGGAGCCGACCCGCAGATGATCGACACGGTGTTCCGCTCGTCCGCGCTGATGCGTGACAAATGGAACCGGGACGATTACCGGGAATCTACCATTGAAAAAGGCATTGAAGCCTGTCACGGCACATTCCATCGCTCCAAGATGGAGCATCCCGATTTCATCCGCTTCAACAAGCAGACAGGAGAACCGTATGTGGTCGTGCCGCTCTTGGCAGAGTATGTTCGGAAGAATCTGCGGTATCTGCTCGTGCGGGACAACGGCAAGCAGGGACTTTTGAAATATGTCTATGAGGACGGCGTTTACAGGATGTATGCGGATGATATGTTCAAGGGCTGCATCAAGAAGTTCATCGAGGACTATGACCCGGAGCTGGTGAAAATCGGACAGGTCAGCGAAGCCTATCAGCACATCATCACCGACCTTGCCTATGTCGGGCAGGATGAACTGAACGCCGATGAGACACTTATCAATTTCAAGAACTGCCTCCTGCGGGTTACGGCGGATTCGCTTACACCGATACCGCACACGCCCAATGTGTACTCCACGATACAGATACCCTGCAACTGGACTGGAAAGCCGTCCCCGACGCCTGTGTTCGATTCCTATATGAATACGCTCACAAACCATGAGGACGCCGTCAAGTGGCTGCTGCTGGAAGTTATCGGCCTGATTGTTTCCAGCATCAAGGCTTGGCGCACGAAGAAGTCGCTGTTTATGGTCGGCCCCGGCGATTCCGGCAAATCGGTCATAAAAACGCTGACGGAGATGTTTGTCGGCAAGGGGAACTTCATCGGTATCGACCTGAAAGAGATTGAAGCCCGGTTCGGTACGGGAGCCATCTACGGCACACGGCTGGCAGGCTCCTCGGATATGAGTTTCTTGACCGTGGACGAACTGAAAACATTCAAGAAGATCACGGGCGGAGACAGCCTGTTCGCCGAGTTCAAGGGACAGCAGGCGTTCGAGTTCACCTACAACGGATTCCTGTGGTTCTGCATGAACCGCCTGCCGAAGTTCGGCGGCGATGACGGCGAGTGGGTTTACAACCGCATCATGGTCGTGAACTGCCCGAACGCCATCCCCAAGGGCAGGCAGGACACACAGCTTATCGGCAAGCTCTACGCCGAGTGCGAGGGCATTATCTACAAGGCAGTTAAGGCTCTGCAGCAAGTTATCCGAAACGGCTGCCGCTTCACGGAGCCTGAAAGCGTCACAGCGGCGCGGGCTGCATACCTGTCCGAAAACAGCACGGTAATCAGCTTCTTTAATGAATGTATGTGCGAACGCCCGTCAGATAAGGTCGAGGATTCCTGCACGACCGGGAAAGTCTATAAGGTCTACAAGGCATGGTGCGCCGACAACAATAACGGTTACGCCAAGACCTACAAGGAGTTCCGTGATCAGCTTGTGGATTATCTCGGCACGACATTCTACGAAATGATCGCCAAACGGCATACGGGTACGTTCTATCGTAACTATACGCTTACCACCGACACGAAGAAGCAATATGCACAGGTATATGGCTATGATGACTTCTCATTACACTGATATGGCGGTTGCAGCGGTCGCTCCGGCGGTCGCAAAAACACACAACGACCGCCACAAAAACGCAGGAAAATCAAGGCTTCACAGCACCTTGGCGGTCGCAGCGGTCGCAGTTTCAACTTCTCGGCAGGATTCAAAAAACTTTGTACCGGGAAAGGGAAAAACGGGACAAGGATTATTTTGTGTGAGCATGAACTTGATTTTGCGACCGCCTCGACCACCAAACACGCAGAAAGCCTTGCAAATCCACGGTTTTCGCAGCGGTCGAAGTACCAGAGAACGACCGCCGCAGCGACCGCCAAATCTCAAAGGAAGGAGGAAAACGGACTATGGTGCATTACCCATCGCTCCGGGAACTGAAAAGAACGCTCGGAGCGGATTACCAAATCCGAACCATCGACTGGGAGAAATGCCTGTACCGGGATTTCGGTAACGGCTTCAATGTCGAGGTCAGCGGGTGCAGCCGTGCCAACCGCAAGGGTTCCGCCACGCTCTATCTCTGGTTCGGAGACCACGCATACGACTGCCTGATCGTCAAGACCGTTCGCGATGTCGGTCGGAGCGCGGAGGCAATCGGCGAGGCCGTGGATAATCTGCGTGATTATTCGAGTAGCCTCATCGCCCACGGCTATGACAGCCGGGACAAACTTTATCATCTCAAAAATAACATTTAAGAAAGCGAGGATTTTACCATGAGCAATTATCCACTCAAAGTCAACAAGTACAACTGGCGCTCTCTGGAGCCGCAGACCAATCTCTGCTACACCGAGGACTATATCGCAGACCACTATGACCTGTATCTTACCTCGGAGTACATCCCGGACGATAACGGTAATCACCGCAGATATTATCGTCTCCATGCCAACCGCGCCCACAGCATCGAGATGGCTCTTGCCTACGATGTTAAGTGCCCGTCCTGCGGAAGGAATGTGCTGAAGCAGGTCGGCAGATGCAAGGATTACCATACGCTGGGACTTTATGAATGCCCGGTGTGTGACAGAAGGAAGTAAGGAGGATTACGATTATGACTACATTCAACGAGAAAGACCGCCTCATCGGCACAGCCGAGTACAACACGAATTTCTGGAATGTCATGCGCGGCAACCGCTACGCCGCTGATAGTATTCAGGGCGGCAAGGATATCTCCACGGGAGGGTTCGCTCTCCCGGCAGAAGCGGATGACAAGCTCAGAAAGGCGATCAAGCGCGAGAGCCTGTTTCGCAACTTGGCAACGGTCGTAAAGGCGTATAACGGTTCAAGCCGCATCTTCGCCAAGGACTGTGATGACCTTGCCGCATGGGTGCCGGAGAACGGCAACATCCCCATCTATGACGGCATGGACGATTTTACCTGCCATTTCGTGGAGATGCACAAGCTGGCGGTATTCGTCAAGCTGGATGATGATTTCGTCCATGACGCCGCCTTTGACATCGAGGACTATCTGACGGGCCGCCTTGCGAAGAACTTCGCCAAAGCAGAGGACTACGGCTTCATCACGGGTACGGGAGATCATATGCCCACGGGCATCCTCAGTCTGACTGACGGTGCGGAGGCGGGCGTTCACGCCGACAGCATCACCTATGACAACGTGATCCGTCTGTTCTTCGCTCTGAACGAGGAGTACCGCAAAAACGCCGTATGGATGATGAACGATAATACCGCGCTCACGCTGCGCCTTATGAAAGATGAGGCAGGCAATCCGCTGTGGAATCAGGCAAATGATACCATCCTCGGCAAGCCTGTGGTCATCTCCAATGATATGCCCGATGAAGAAGGTGGGGAAATGCCCATCGTGTTCGGCGATTTCAGCTATTACTGGATCATCGACCGCAGCCCCGTCAGCATTCAGACGCTCAAGGAAAAGTTCGTCACGCTCGACCAGATCGGCTATCTTGCGATGGAGTTCCTTGACGGCAGGCTCATCCGCCGCGATGCGGTTCAGGGTATGAAAATCAATATCACGGGCTAAGGCTCCTGCGGACAGGTACGGCGGATTGCCGTCTGCCGTGCCTGTTTTCTCCGCAGAAATCAAACAATTCAAAGAACATATTACAACGGATTGCACGATTTTCATAGCGGTTATCAGCAGTTTAGGGTTTAATTACCCGTTTGAATACGCGTTTTTGCACACGAAGCCCCGCGCCGTTGTCCGCTTTGAAAAGCCGTGGAGATTTGACCGCCCCTACCGGGTACGGAAAACCCTATTCCTATGAAAACTTACGCGAATTTCTGCGTGAATGCCTGCGCCCGTTGTCCATTCAAGGAGCGCCGGAGATCTAATTCCCCCTCGGGGAGAAAGGAGAACACATGGATAAGAAAATCAAGCCTATCAGAATATCGGCATCCGTTTTGGATGATACGTTCTATGTTATCGAGTACGCCACCAGCGAAAATGCCAAGGAAACGGCATACGAGAAGATAAAACGGCTGATTATGAACGAACCGATAACTCTTGAAAAGCAAGCCTCGTAAGGCTCAAAAGAACTTGACTTCTTCACAGTAGTACGGGAATATGGAGTACCGCTTGAAGACTGTCGGGAAGGAGGTACACATGAATACAAACAGACAGTCTTCCGCTGTGAAGGAAGATAAAATAACAGCCCTCTACTGCCGTCTCTCGCGGGACGATGAGCTGCAGGGCGATTCCAACAGCATCAAGAACCAAAAGGCTATCCTGCAGAAGTACGCAGATGATAACGGTTTCCGCAATACATCCCTGTTCGTGGACGATGGTTACAGCGGTACGACCTTCGACAGACCGGATTGGAACAGGCTCATGGAACTTGTGGATGACGGCAAGGTTGGCACGATTATTGTTAAGGATATGAGCCGCCTCGGTCGTGACTACCTGAAAGTCGGTATGTACACGGAGATGATTTTCCCGAACGCCGACATCCGTTTCATCGCCATCAACAACGGCGTTGACAGCGACAATCAGGCAGAGAACGACATGACGCCGTTCATCAATATTTTCAACGAGTTCTATGCCAAGGACACGAGCAGGAAGATACGAGCTGTTTTCAAAGCAAAGGGACAGGCGGGCAAGCCGCTCTGCACGAATCCGCCATACGGGTATGTCAAAGACCCGGAGGACAAGCTGCATTGGATTGTGGACGAAGAAGCCGCCAAGGTAGTCAGAGAGATTTTCCATCTGTGCGTACAAGGCTACGGAGTGTCGCAGATCGCCAAGGAGATCACAAAGCGGCACATCATGAATCCGACCGCACACGCCAAAGCAAACGGGATAAACATTCCTGACAACAGAGACGGCGAGAACGATTATGTGTGGCGTGACAGCACAATTTCCCATATGCTCTCCCGACCGGAATACCTCGGCCACACGGTAAACTTCAAGACCTACCGCAAGTCCTACAAGCAGAAAAAGCAGCTTCACCACGACCCATCCGAGTGGCAGATTTTCGAGAACACGCACGAAGCCATCATCGATCAGGAGACTTTCGACATCGTGCAGCGCATCCGTGACGGCAGGCGCAGGGTTACGCCGATGGGCGAAATGCCCGCTCTCTCCGGTATGGTGTTCTGTGCCGACTGCGGAGCGAAGATGTATCAGGTGCGCGGCAGGAACCTTCCGCAGAGCGAGTATATGGTCTGCGCCACCTACCGCAAAAAGGGCAAGGACATCTGCCCGTCCCACCAGATACGCAACAGCGTGATTGAAAAGTACCTGCTGGCGGGCATCCGGGAAATCACAGGCTACGTGCAGGCGAACGAGGATGAGTTTGTGGAGATGGTTACGAAAAAGTCGAGAGCCGAGGTTGACAGGAGTCTCCGTGACGGCAAGCGCGAACTGGAGCAGTCACAGGCGCGTATCAGCAAACTGGACGAGATTATTCAGCGTCTTTACGAAGACAACATCGAGGGCAAGATTTCCGACGAGCGATTCGCCAAGATGTCCAAGAACTACGAAGCGGAACAGAAAACGCTGGAATGCCGGGTTACGGAGCTTCGCGGAAGGATTGCCTCCCAGCAGGAAAGCAGCGTGAATGTTGACCGTTTCCTTGCCTTGGTACGCAAGTACACGGACATCACGGAACTGACGCCGGAGATCATTCGAGAATTCGTGGAGCGCATCGAGATTTTCAAGCCGGAACAGATTAACGGACACAAGGTACAGAAAATGCGCATCGTGTGGAACTGCATCGGCGAGTTCATGCCGCCGCAGCCGCGCAAAGACGAAAAGACGGCGTAGCCACTGCTACATGACTACGCCGATTTTTCAGGGATTACAAAATCCCTAAGTTGCACCGCCTTTTGGGTGGCCTTTTTATATGGTCATATGGGCAGGATGAACTAAAATCCATATTACCTAAATGAGCTGAATACTGAAATATATAGATAAGATACACTTTTATATTCTCAAAACTGTGATATATTGAAACAGTCGGATTTGCAGGCTTACAGACATAAAATTATACACTATGAAACGACAAAAAGCTCCAAAGCGTAAAAGCCTGGAGCTTTTGATTTTGCTATTTCCCGCATTTTATCGTCTCGATTTTCTTTCCCAATGTAGATATAAAATCAAAAACGGCATAGAATGGTTTATATGATTAAACGGTTGAACGGGGGACGGATTCATGTCATATGATCTGACAGAACTTCGCAATCTGTTTGCGAAATGCTCGAAAGGCATTGCTGCGGTTGGTGATATCACACGGCAGTCTATCATCATTGCATTAATGGAAGGGCCTTTTGACGGTATGCGCGTCGGTGCCATCACCGCCAAAACGCATCTTTCTAGGCCCGCTGTT
>Ga0116183_1003349_pt1 | contig 16381 bp, 17 predicted proteins | sample AD_UKC078_MetaG_FD_89753 | JGI IMG/M metagenome (GOLD analysis project Ga0116183, IMG submission 89753) | Active sludge microbial communities of municipal wastewater-treating anaerobic digesters from USA - AD_UKC078_MetaG | ecosystem: Engineered > Bioreactor > Anaerobic > Digestate | place: USA... | reverse complement strand
GTCTTTCCAGTAGATCGGGGACCGCCGAAAACAACCCCCACGGCAGTCAAGTGTGGCGTCCAGTGTGCCATTGATACCGAACGGGACCGTCACGCACTTGCCCAGGCGGCCGCGCGGAGCCCGCGCGGCCGAAGTTCGCCCAATAAATGACCCTTCGGTGAGCACCCGGGTTTCCGGTTGCGCTGCACCGGCGTGCGGCTACGCTTTCGGTCAGCCCTTCGGACCGAGGAATGCCATGACAGCAGATGTGATGACCGTCGAACAGAGCCGAAAGCTCGTCACCGAACTCCCCGGGCCGAAGTCCCAGGAACTGACCCGACGCCGGCTCTCGGCGGTATCTCACGCGGTGGGCGTCACCATGCCGGTGTATTGCGCCCGCGCCTACGGCGGGATCATCGAGGACGTCGACGGTAACCGGTTGATCGACCTCGGCTCCGGGATCGCCGTCACCACGATCGGCAACTCCTCGCCGCGGGTGGTCGACGCGGTGCGCGAGCAGGTCGGCGAGTTCACCCACACCTGTTTCATGGTGACCCCCTACGAGGGTTACATCGAGGTCGCCGAACACCTGAACCGGCTGACCCCGGGCTCCTACGAGAAGCGCAGTGCGCTGTTCAACTCCGGCGCCGAGGCGGTGGAGAACGCCATCAAAATCGCCCGGGCCTACACAAAGCGTCCCGCGGTGGTCGCCTTTGACCACGCCTACCACGGCCGCACCAACCTCACCATGGCGCTGACCGCCAAGTCGATGCCCTACAAGAGCGGTTTCGGGCCGTTCGCCCCGGAGATCTACCGCGCCCCGCTGTCCTACCCCTACCGTGACGGCCTGATCGACAAGGAGTGGGCCACCAACGGCGAACTGGCCGCCGAACGGGCGCTCACGGTGATCGACAAGCAGATCGGAGCGGCGAACCTGGCCGCGGTCATCATCGAACCGATCCTGGGCGAGGGCGGGTTCATCGTGCCCGCGCCGGGCTTCCTGCCCACGCTGCGCTCCTGGTGCGCCGACAACGGTGTGGTGTTCATCGCCGACGAGGTGCAGAGCGGGTTCGGTCGCACCGGGCACATGTTCGCCTGTGAGGACGAGGGCATCGACCCGGATCTGATCGTCACCGCCAAGGGCATCGCCGACGGCCTGCCGCTGTCGGCGGTCACCGGTCGCGCCGAGATCATGGACTCCCCCCACGTCAGCGGACTTGGCGGCACTTACGGCGGCAATCCGGTGGCCTGCGCGGCTGCGCTGGGGACCATCCAAACCCTCGAGATGGACGGCATGCTCGACCGCGCCAAGGACATCGAGCGGTTGATGAAGGACCGGCTGGGACGGCTGCAGGCCGATGACGACCGGATCGGTGACGTTCGCGGTCGCGGCGCGATGATCGCGGTGGAACTGGTGAAATCGGGCACCGCCGAACCGGATCCGGAGCTGACCAAGGCGCTGTGTGCCGGGGCACACGCCCAGGGGGTGCTGGTGCTCAGTTGCGGCACCTTCGGCAACATCCTGCGGTTCCTGCCCCCGCTGGCGATCAGCGACGAACTTCTGCACGAGGGCCTCGACGTCCTCGCCGAGGTACTCGCCGGACTCTGACCTGACGGGGGCCCGGCTGGCTGGCCGGTCCCCGACCCTCAGCTGCCGGCGAGGGCGATCCCGAGCAGCACCACGCCGACCGTCGGCAGGATGCCTTGGGTCAGCGCGGCACGCGCCTTGCCCGGGGCGGACGCCAGCAGGACCGCCGCGGCGGCCGCCATCGACCCCGCCCCGGCGAACACCAGCGCGGCACCAACGCCCTTGTGCCCCATGATGATCGCGGCTACTCCCGCGGCGGTGACGACCGCGAGGAACAGGTTGTAGAAACCCTGGTTGAAGGCCAGCAGTTTGGTGGTTTCGGCTTCCTCGGCGGTGGTGCCGAATACCGCACGGGTGCGCGCCGAAGTCCAGGTCAGCGACTCCAGCACGAAGATGTAGACGTGCAGAACCGCGGCGAGAGCCGTGCTGATCAGTGCGACGGTGAGCATCGGTGATGCCTGCCTTTCACTCGAAGAGTCCAGCCTGGCCTAAGGCGGTCGCCGAGGGCGGCGGGGTCATACCCAGATGCGTCCAGGCCAACGGTGTCGCGACCCGCCCGCGCGGGGTGCGCGCCAGCATTCCGGCGCGCACCAGGAACGGCTCACACACCTCCTCGACAGTGGTCGCCTCCTCCCCCACCGCGACCGCCAACGTCGACACCCCCACCGGCCCGCCCCCGAAGCTGCGGATCAGCACGGACAGCACCGCACGGTCAAGCCGGTCGAGACCGAGTTCGTCGACGTCGTAGACCACCAGAGCCGCATTGGCGACATCCCGGGTGATCACACCGTCGGCACGTACCTCGGCGTAGTCGCGGACCCGGCGCAGCAACCGGTTGGCAATCCGCGGGGTGCCGCGGGAACGCCGGGCGATCTCCGCGGCCGCCTCATGGCCGAGGTCGATGCCCAGAATCCCTGCCGAGCGGGTCAACACCCTTTCCAGCTCCGCCGGGTCGTAGAAGTCCATGTGCGCGGTGAACCCGAACCGGTCGCGCAGTGGCCCGGTCAACGCCCCCGACCGGGTGGTCGCACCGACCAGGGTGAACGGCGCCACATCCAGCGGGATCGAGGTCGCGCCCGGCCCCTTGCCGACCACGACATCGACCCGGAAGTCCTCCATCGCCAGGTACAGCATCTCCTCGGCCGGACGGGCGATGCGATGGATCTCGTCGATGAACAGCACGTCGCCCTCGACCAGGTTGGACAGCATCGCGGCCAGGTCCCCGGCCCGCTCCAGCGCGGGACCGGAGGTGATTCGCAGCGCGGATCCCAGTTCGGCGGAGATGATCATCGCCAACGACGTCTTACCCAGCCCGGGCGGGCCGGACAGCAGGATGTGGTCGGGCGTTCCGCCGCGGTTCTTGGCGCCCTCGATCACCAACTGCAACTGCTCGCGGACCCGGGGCTGGCCGATGAACTCCCCCAGCGACCGTGGCCGCAGGCTGGCGTCGATATCACCCTCACCAACGGTCAGTGCCGCCGAGACCTCACGCTGCTCGACCTCCTCACCGGCGGGGTCGTCGAACCGGCTCATTTCTTGCCCAGCATGGACAGCGCCGCGCGCAACGCACCCGAGGTGGTGGCCTCCGGGTCGCCGGCGAGCACCTTGTCACAGGCATCCTCGGCTTGTTTAAGCGGAAATCCAAGGCCGACAAGGGCTTCCACGACGGGAGCGCGCACCGCATGGCCTACGCCCGGGCCGGTGCCGGACCCGCCCGGCAGTGCGCCGATCTTGTCTCGCAGTTCCAGCACCATGCGCTCGGCGCCGCGTTTGCCGATTCCGGGCACCCGGGTCAGCGCGGCGACGTCGCCGTCGGCCAGTGCCTGGCGCAGCGCCTGGGCGTCGTAGACGGCCAAGGTGGCCAGGGCGATCTTGGGGCCGACTCCGGACACCCCGAGCAGCGTCGAGAACAGATCGCGGGCCTCGCCGTCAGCGAAGCCGTAGAGCGTCATCGAGTCCTCGCGCACGATCATGGCGGTGATCAGCCTGGCCTCGGTGCCGCGGCGCAGTGTCGCGAGCGTGGCCGGGGTGGCCATCACCTTGTAACCGACACCGGCCGCCTCGATCACGACATGGTCGAGGGCGATGTCGAGCACCTCCCCGCGCACCGCGGCGATCATCGGACGCCTCCGGCGGCACGCACGGACTTCAGCCTCGCCTGGTAGGCGCGCTTCTGCTCGGCCGCCATCTTCTCGGCTTTGGCCATCCGGGCGATCATCGGGGCGCGCCAGCAGTGGCAGATGGCCAGCGCCAGGGCGTCGGCGGCATCGGCTGGGGTGGGTTTGGCCTGCAGTTGCAGAATCCGGGTAACCATCGCGGTCACCTGCGCCTTATCGGCGCGGCCGTTACCGGTGACGGCGGCCTTCACCTCACTGGGGGTGTGGAAGTGCACGTCGATGTCGCGGTGGGCGGCGGCCAGCGCGATCACCCCGCCGGCCTGCGCAGTCCCCATCGCGGTGTTGGCGTTGGCGTTGGAGAACACCCGCTCGATGGCGATGACGTCGGGGAGGTGGGTGTCCATCCAGTGCTCGACCGCCTGGCTGATCGCCAGCAGCCGTTTGGCCAGTGGTTCCTCGGCCGGGGTTCGCACCACGTCGACGTCCAGGGCGATGACCTGCCGTCCGCCGCGACTCTCGATCACCGACAGGCCGCAACGGGTCAACCCGGGGTCCACACCCATCACCCGCACCCGCACACCTTCCGCCTACGAACAGCTGTTCGATAGCGTAGCGGCCGGCCCCGACACAACCCGCCAGTGACACGCCCACCCACAAGGGTCAGGTGAGGGTCGCTCCGCCCGGGAGTTCCGGGCCGCCCTCATGACGGAGTTCCTCGAGCAGTTCGACCATCCGATCTTTCGACGCCGTCCAGCCGGTGACCTTCTCGCGGCGGACTTCCTTGCGTTCCCGGCGGACGATCAGGGTCCAGGGCAGGCCGAACGCGTGGGCCAGTAGCCAGAACGGCCAGATCACCGCCAGCGGGGCCATCAGCACCATGCCGATGACGAACAGTCCGCCCCATTCCGGCAGATCCAGCAGCGCGGTGCCGAACGGCCACCACACCCGACGCACGGTCCACCTCACGTTGTCGCGATCCCTCACCTGCATTCAATGAATCTAACCGCGGGGACTGCCGGCCGACTTCCCGGCAGGGGCCTCAGTGTCCGCTGTAGTCGAGGTCCTCGACGATGTCCTCGAAGTGTCCGGTGCGCTTGGCCACCGATCGCTTGGCCAGCGGCCAGAAGACGATCAGCACCGCCAGCGAGATCACGCTGGTCCACACCTGTACCCGGCCGGCCTCGCTGAAGAGCATCACCACCACGACGCCGATGACCGCAACGATCACCAGGATCGCCGGCCACGGGTGCAGCCACATCTTCAGCTTCAGCGCATCCTGCTGCTCGGCGGTCATCGCGTTGCGCAAACGCATCTGCGTCAGCGCGATGAAGGCGTAGACGAACAGCGCGACCAGGCCCGCGGAGTTCATGATGAAGTCGAAGATGCCGGTCTCGGGCGCCACGTAGTTGACGGCGACGGCCGCGTAGCCGCCCAGCGTGGACGCCAGTACGGCGACATACGGCACACCCCGGGCGCGCTTGGCGACCACGCCCGGCGCGAATCCGTCGTCGGCCAGTGCGGCGAACATGCGCGCCGCGGAGTACAACCCGGAGTTGAGCACCGAGCACACGGCGGTGAGGATGACCGCCGTCATGAACGCCTGGGCACCGGGCAGCCCGAAGAGTCCGAAGATGTAGGCGAACGGCGCGCTCTCCTTCGGGTCGGGCAACGCGTTCCAGGGCACCACCGTCGCGATGATCAGCACCCCACCGACGAAGAACAGCAGGATCCGCCAGATCACCGTGCTGGTGGCCTGCCGCACCCCCTTGGCCGGGTCGACGGATTCCGCGGCGGCCATGACAGCGATCTCGGTGCCGAAGTAGGAGAAGATCACCAGCGCGACGCCGGTGATGATGGGCCAGACGCCATGCGGCGCGAATCCGCCGTGCTGCCAGAGGTTCGGGATCGAGAACTGCGACTTGGGCCACAGCCCGAAGGCATACAGCGTGCCGATGCCCAGGAACACCACGATGGCGAGCACCTTCACACTGGCCAGCCAGAACTCCACCTCACCGAACGACCGCAGCGACACCAGGTTGGTCGCGGTGAACATCAGCAGTAACAGCACCGAGAACATCCAGGTCGGCAGCGCCGGGAACCAGCCGTTGAGGATCGCCCCGCCCACGACGGCCTCGAACGCGATGACGCCGACCCAGAAGTACCAGTACAGCCAGCCGACGAGGTAGGCCGCCCAGTCCCCCAGGCCTTCGCGTGCGTACTCCATGAAGGAGCCGACAACCGGCCGCGCGGCCGCCATCTCGCCAAGCATCCGCATGGCCAGGAACACCAGTAGACCGCCGATGAGGTAGCTGAGCACCGCGGCCGGCCCGACCGTTCGTACGACGTTGCCGGACCCCACGAAAAGGCTGGCGCCGATGATCCCACCGAGGGTGATCATGGTGACGTGACGCGGGCGCAGTTTCGCGCTGTCGTGGATGCTTTCGGCGGCTGTCATCCCCGCATTATGAATGGGCCCGCCGAAAACCGCAGGCCAGCCCGGTGATCAGTCCTCGTCGAGTTGGGCCGCGACGTCGTCGGGAATGTCGATATTGGTGTACACGTCCTGGACGTCGTCGCTGTCCTCGAGTGCGTCGACCAACTTCAGCACCTTGCGCGCCCCGTCGAGGTCCACCGGCACGGTGACCGAAGGCTGGAAACTGGCGTCGGCCGAGTCGTAGTCGATCCCGGCGTCCTGCAGTGCGGTGCGCACCGCCACCAGATCCGTCGGCTCGCAGATCACCTCGAAGCTGTCGCCGAGGTCGTTGACCTCCTCGGCGCCGGCGTCGAGGACCGCCATCAGCACGTCGTCCTCGGACAGTCCGTTCTTCTCCAGGATCACCACACCCTTGCGGGCGAACAGGTACGCCACCGACCCCGGGTCGGCCATGTTGCCGCCGTTGCGGGTCATCGCGACCCGGACCTCCCCGGCGGCGCGGTTGCGGTTGTCGGTGAGGCATTCGATGAGCACCGCGACGCCGTTAGGCCCGTAGCCCTCGTAGGTGATGTTCTGCCAGTCCGCGCCGCCGGCCTCTTCACCGGCGCCACGCTTGCGGGCCCGTTCGATGTTGTCGTTGGGCACCGAGGACTTCTTGGCCTTGGCGATGGCGTCCCAGAGGGTGGGGTTACCGTCCGGATCACCGCCGCCGGTGCGGGCCGCGACCTCGATGTTCTTGATCAGCTTGGCGAACAGCTTGCCGCGCTTGGCGTCGACGACGGCCTTCTTGTGCTTGGTGGTGGCCCACTTGGAATGGCCGCTCATGGTCCCTCAACTCCCTGGTCCCTGCCGATTTGTGCGGGCCTGAGTCTACTGTGCGATCCCGGTGTGCCCACCGCGCGTCGACTGAGGAACCTCGCAGGCGTTGTGCGAGTGGCGGGCTGCGAGGCTCCTCACTCGATGCTGATGACTCAAGCCCGGCCGCAGACCATCTCCACGAACAGCCGATGCACCCGGCGGTCGCCGGTGACCTCGGGATGGAATGCGGTGGCCAGCATCCGGCCCTGCCGGACCGCGACGGCATGCGCGCCATTCTTCGCCGGGGCTTGGGCCAGCACTTCGACCTGCGGCCCGACCCGTTCGACCCAGGGCGCGCGGATGAACACCGCGTGCGCCGGGCCGTCGAGGCCGCGGAACTCGATGTCCTCCTCGAAGGAGTTGACCTGGCGACCGAAGGCGTTGCGCCGCACCGTCATGTCGATCGCGCCGAGCGGTTCGGCCTCCCGTCCCGGCTCCCCCGCGTCGAGGATCTCACTGGCCAGCAGAATCATGCCCGCACACGACCCGTAGGCCGGCATCCCGTCGGCGAGGCGTCGACGAAGCGGCTCGAGCAGTTCGAACTCGCGCAGCAGCAGGCTGATGGTGGTGGACTCCCCGCCGGGGATGACCAGCGCGTCGACGGCCTCGAGTTCGGCCCGGCGGCGGACGGTCGAGACGGTCGCGCCCGCCTCCCTCAGCGCGGCGAGGTGTTCGCGGGTGTCACCCTGCAGGGCGAGCACCCCGATGGCGGGGTCGCTCACCGGGATTCGGCGACGGACGGGGTGTAACCGCGCGGGTAGCGGGTCAGGCCTTCCTGCATCACCGCGGCCACCATGTCGCCGCGGCGGCTGAAGATCTTGCCCTGGGTCAGCGAGCGCCCACCACCCGCCGAGGGCGAGGACTGGTCGTAGAGCAACCATTCGTCGGCGCGGAACGGGCGCATGAACCACATCGCGTGGTCCAAAGATGCCACCATCAGATGCGGGCGTTCCTCGGGGTGGGAGACCTGCGCCGAGCCCAGCAGGGTCAGATCGCTCATGTAGGCCAGCGCGCAGATGTGCAGCAGGGGGTCATCGGGCAGCGGGTCCCGGTGCCGGAACCACACCTGCTGCTGGGACGCCTTCCCGGCCAGCTTCGTCACGAGTTCGGGCGGCACCCGGCGGATGTCCCATTCGGCGAACTGGGCGATGCCGCCGTTGCCGAACGGGCTCTCCGCCGTCGCCGCATCGACGAGATCGTCCGGCGGGACGGCCGGTGGCATCTCGTCCTGATGCTCGATGCCCTCCTGGGGAATCTGGAAGGAGGCGCCCATCGAGAAGATGGTCTCGCCGTTCTGCACTGCGTTAACCCGCCGAGTGCAGAACGAGCCGCCGTCACGCGGTCTGTCGACCAGGTAGACCGCCGGCTTGGTGGCGTCACCGGGGCGAAGGAAGTAGCCGTGCAGCGAGTGCACGTGATACCGCGGATCTACGGTCCGCACCGCTGACACCAGCGCCTGACCGGCGATATGACCGCCGAATGTTCTTGACAGATAACCGGATTCGGGGTTGTAGACGGCGCCTCGGTAGATGTTGACCTCAAGTTGCTCGAGGTCGAGGATCTGCTCGATCGCCACGCTTCTGCTACCAGCCGCGTTCGGCGAGCCGGTGCGGCACCGGGATGTCGGCGACGTTGATGCCCACCATCGCCTCGCCGAGCCCGCGAGAAACCTTGGCCAGAACGTCGGGGTCATCGAAGAAGGTGGTGGCCTTGACGATCGCCGCGGCGCGCAGGGCGGGGTCCCCGGACTTGAAGATGCCGGAGCCCACGAATACGCCGTCGGCGCCGAGTTGCATCATCATCGCCGCGTCGGCCGGGGTGGCGATACCGCCCGCGGTGAACATCGTCACCGGCAGTTTGCCCGCCCGGGCCACCTCGACGACGAGGTCGTAAGGGGCCTGAAGCTCCTTGGCCGCGACGAACAGCTCGTCCTCCGACAGCGACGTCAGTCGCCGGATCTCCCCGGCGATGGTGCGCATGTGCATGGTGGCGTTGGACACGTCGCCGGTGCCGGCTTCACCCTTGGAGCGGATCATCGCCGCCCCTTCGGTGATCCGGCGCAGCGCCTCACCGAGATTGGTGGCTCCGCAGACGAACGGCACCGTGAAGCGCCACTTGTCGATGTGGTTGGTGTAGTCGGCGGGGGTGAGCACCTCGGACTCGTCGATGTAGTCCACCCCGAGGCTCTGCAGAATCTGGGCCTCGACGAAATGGCCGATGCGGGCCTTGGCCATCACCGGGATGCTGACCGCCTCGATGATGCCCTCGATCAGGTCGGGGTCGCTCATCCGCGCCACCCCGCCCTGAGCGCGGATATCAGCCGGGACCCGTTCGAGCGCCATCACCGCGACTGCTCCGGCACCCTCGGCGATCCTCGCCTGCTCAGGGGTGACGACGTCCATGATCACGCCGCCCTTGAGCATCTCGGCCATCCCGCGCTTGACCCGCGCGGTCCCCGTTGCTGCGGTCTCCACTGTCTGCTCCTTCAATTGGTCTGGACCAAGTCTAGAGGCCCGCCGAGGAGCCCGAAGTGCCGGTTCTTCAGCGGATACCCGGTTCATCGCTGGCCGGGCTCGGCGATCTCGAAGTACGCCGGCCGCGCGGCATGGCCGCCGAGCCGCAAGACCCGAACCGGGCGCCGTTCGCGCAGCGCCACGGTGTCGCGCACGGCGTCGTTGTGGAACCGCCGGGCCAGCACAACCCGGGCTTCGGCGTCGGCGAGTTCGGCGATCAGCGCCGGCGGAACGCTGGCTGGTTCGACCGCGGCCAGGGCGGTGGACAGTTCGTTCTCCGCCGCCTCCCGGGCCTGCCGGGGAGCGGATTCGGCCGCGTCCGCCAGCGCCGTCAACCGGCGTCCTTCGAGGGCGTCACCGTAGGCGTCGACGGCCACCGCCCGGGCGACCACCGCGCGACGGGCGAGAGCGGCATCCAGCGCCTGCCAGGACAGGTCGTAGCGCACGTGCAGGCGGTCCAGCCGGTTGGCGGTCCGGAACGCCCACACCGCGATGATCAGCAGTGCCGCCACCACAACGACGACGAGCACGAAGACGAGCCAGCCCATCTCAGGCCCGTTCGCGCACGCCGGAGCCGGCGACCGTCACCTTGGTTCCGGAACCCGCCACCGTCTCGTAGACCCTGGTGATCTCGTCGGCGACCACCTGCCAGTCATAGCGCCGGACCGCCTCCGACGCAGCCGCGACGTAGCCCGCCCGTTGCCGGTCGTCGGCCAGGACGCCGATCAGCGCCTCCGCGAGCGCATCGGGGTCCTCAACCCGAACCAGCCGGCCCGCCTCGCCGTCGGCGAGCACCCGGCGGAAGGCGTCGAGGTCACTGGCGACCACCGGCGTGCCGGCCGCCATCGCCTCGCACAGCACGATGCCGAAGCTCTCCCCGCCGGTGTTGGGTGCGCAGTAGACATCCGCGCTGCGCAGCGCCGCAGCCTTCTCCGCATCGTCGATCTCGCCGAGGAATCTCAGATGTGAGCTGAGATCGCCGGCTTCCTCCCGCAGGTCGTCCTCGTCACCGCGACCGACCACCAGGATCTGTACATCGGAGAAACGCTCCGCCACGGCGGGCAGGGCGGCCAGCAGCACCTCCATCCCCTTGCGCGGCTCGTCGAAACGACCAAGAAACAGCACCGTCTTTCCGGGTCGCGGGTAGCCCGGCAGCGGTTCGGCAGCAGCGAACGCATCGACGTCCACGCCGTTGGGGATCTCCACCGCGTCGGAGCCCAGCGCCTCGATCTGCCAGCGTCGGGCCAGATCGGAGACCGCGATACGCCCGACGATCTTCTCGTTCCATGGCCGCAGGAGGCCCTGGAAAACCCCCAGCGCCAGCGACTTGGTGGTCGAGGTGTGGAAGGTCGCGACGATCGGGCCCTCGGCGACCATCAGCGCCAGCAGCGACAGGCTCGGCGCGTTGGGTTCGTGCAGGTGCAGCACGTCGAAATCACCGGCGGCGATCCACCGCTTGACCAGCCGGTGAGTAGAGGGCCCGAACCGCAGCCGGGCCACCGAACCGTTGTACGGAATCGGGACCGCCTTGCCGCCGGAGACGACGTAGTCGGGCAGTTCGACGTGCGGGGAGGACGGGGCCAGCACGCTGACATGGTGTCCGCGCTCGCGCATCACCTCGGCCAGTTGCAGCACGTGCGCCTGCACTCCGCCGTGGACGTCGAAGGAGTACGGGCACACCATGCCGATGCGCATCAGCCGCGGTCTCCCTCAAGCCGGGCCCGTCGCTTCTCCGACAGATCGGCCAGCCACAGCGGTTGCAGCATGTGCCAGTCCTCCGGGTGGGCGGCGATGTTGACCGCGAACCGGTCGGCCAGCGCCTGGGTGATGACGCCGACGTCCCCGGACGAGGTGTCGATGGCGTCGCCGATCGTGACGACGCAGTCGTCCCCGTCGTAGTAGATGTGCGCCGGGTGCAGCGGCGACCCGGTCTCCAAGGCCAGTTTGGCCGGGCCGGCGGGCAGGCGGGTGGGCTCGCCGAAGAACTGCACCGGCACCCCGGACCGGGACAGGTCGCGGTCGGCCATCAGACATACGAACCGGTTGTCGCGCAACCGTTCGGCGAGCACCTCCATCGGCGGGCGCTCGCCCCCTGAGGCGGGCAGTACCTCGAAGCCCAGACTCTCCCGGAACTCGATGAACCGGTCGTAGAGAGACTCCGGTTTGAGCCGTTCGGCCACGGTGGTGAAGGTGCCGTAGTTCTGGGCCAGCCACACACCGGCCATGTCCCAGTTGCCGCTGTGCGGCAGCGCCATCACCGCACCGCGCCCGGCGGCGTGCGCAGCCGCGAAATGCTCCGCGCCGACGAAGACCTCGTTCAGTCGCGCTGCCACCGCCGGCAGGTCCATCGACGGCAGTCGGAACGCCTCCCGCCAGTACCGGGCGTAGGACGCCAGCGCCGCCCGCATCAGGGAGTCGGGCACATCTGCGGGCTCCGCCCCGATCACCCGGGCCAGGTTCAAGCGCAGCTGATCCGGACCGCCACCGCGGGCGGCGTAGCGGGCACCCGCCCCGAACGCGTTGCGCGCCACAACTTCCGGCATGGCCCGCACCAGCCGCCAGCCGGCCGCGTAGCCCCAGTCGGCGAGGTTCTCACCGGACGGGATGCCGATCACGGGGCGCCGCTTCCGGCGGGCGGGTCGATCTTGTCCAATGCCGCCGGGGAGGCGCGCACCGAGTGCAGTCGCTGCCCGACTGTGATCAGGCTGGCCACCGCGAGGAGCCACATCGCCACCGGAAGCGTCATCGGGATCGGGAAGAACGGCAGATCCGACAGCCCCGCGCCGGCCAGGACGATGATGAGCCGCTCCGGGCGCTCGATGAGCCCCCCGGAACCGTTCAGCCCGCTGGCCTCCGCCCGCGCCTTGATGTAGGAGATCACCTGCGAGGTGACCAGGCAGATCAGTGTCGCCACCATTAGCGCGGCGTCGCCCAGCCCGAACGCCGCCCACCACAGCAGGCCGCAGAACACCGCGCCGTCGCTGATCCGGTCACAGGTCGCGTCCAGTACCGAACCGAACCGGGTCCCGCCGCCGCGCTGGCGGGCCATCGCACCGTCGAGCATGTCGGCCAGAACGAAGAACGACACGGCCACCGCGCCCCACCACAGTTGCCCGATCGGAAACAGAATCAGTGCCGCCAGCACCGACCCCGCCGTCCCGATGATGGTGACCGTGTCGGGGGTCAGACCGGCCCGCAGCGCCGCCTTGGCCAATGGCGTGCTGATCTTGGCGTAGGCCGCCCGGGTCATCAGGTAGAAATCGCTCACGACAGTCCGGTCCAGGCGTCGGCCAGCAGGGTGCGGGTGTCGCGGAGCAGTTGCGGGATCACCTTGGTCCCGCCGACGACGGTGATGAAGTTCGCGTCGCCGGCCCAGCGCGGCACCACGTGCATGTGCAGGTGCTCGGCCAGTGATCCGCCCGCCGAGCGGCCCAGGTTCAGCCCGACGTTGAACCCGTCCGGGCGTGACACCGATTTGATCACCCGGATGGCCTTCTGGGTGAACGCCATCAGTTCGGCGCTCTCCGCCTCGGTGAGATCCTCGAGTTCCGACACCCGGCGGTAGGGCACGACCATCAGGTGGCCGGGGTTGTAGGGGTAGAGGTTGAGCACCGCGTAGACCAGGTCCCCGCGGGCGACGACCAGGCCCTCCTCATCGGGCATTCCCGGGATGTCGGTGAACGGTTCCGACGAACGTTTCGGCCCGCCGAATTCCGGCGATCCGACGATGTAGCTCATCCGGTGCGGGGTCCACAGCCGCTGCAGTCGATCGGGGTCACCGACTCCGCCCCGGACCACCTCCTCAGCCACCGCTGACCTTCACCAATTCCGCTGTGGGAACAGCATTCTCGCGATCGCGCACCCAGGCCAGGATGGCCTCGGCGGCCTGAGCCCGGGGCACGCCGTTGATCTGGGTGCGGTCGCCGAAACGGAAGCTCACCGCACCGGCTTCGACGTCGCGGTCCCCCGCGAGCAGCATGAACGGCACCTTCTGGTTGGTGTGATTGACGATCTTCTTGGCCATCCGGTCGTCGGAGGCGTCCACTTCGGCGCGCAGGCCGCGAGCCCTCAGTTCGGCGACCACGTCGTCGAGGTAGCCGACGTGCTCGTCGGCCACCGGGATGGCGACCACCTGAACCGGCGCGAGCCACGCCGGGAACGCGCCGGCGTAATGCTCGGTGAGAATGCCGAAGAACCGCTCGATTGACCCGAATAGCGCACGGTGGATGAGCACCGGACGCTGCCGACTGCCGTCGGCCGCGGTGTACTCCAGTTCGAACCGCTCGGGCATGTTGAAGTCCAGTTGGATGGTCGACATCTGCCAGCTTCGGCCCAGTGCGTCGCGCACCTGGACGGAGATTTTCGGACCGTAGAAGGCCGCCCCGCCGGGGTCGGGCACCAGGTGCAGGCCCGAGGACTCCGCAACCTCGCGCAGCGTCTCGGTGGCCTCTTCCCACATCTCGTCGGAGCCGACGTACTTCTCCGGATCCTTGGTGGACAGTTCCAAGTAGAAGTCGTCGAGGCCGTAGTCACCGAGCAGTTCGAGGACGAAGTTGAGCAGCGAGGCCAACTCGTCGCGCATCTGCTCACGGGTGGTGTAGATGTGCGAGTCGTCCTGGGTCATCCCGCGCACCCGGGTCAGGCCGTGGATCACCCCGGACTTCTCGTAGCGGTAGACGGTGCCGAATTCGAAGAGCCGCAATGGAAGTTCCCGGTAGGAACGCCCCCGCGAGCGGTAGATCAGGTGGTGCATCGGGCAGTTCATCGGTTTGAGGTAGTAGTCCTGCCCCGGTTTGCGCAGCGTGCCGTCCTCGGCGTACTCGGCGTCGATGTGCATGGGCGGGAACATGCCGTCGGCGTACCACTCGAGATGTCCGGAAGTGATGTAGAGCTGTTCCTTGGTGACGTGCGGGGTATTGACGAACTCGTAGCCCGCCTCGATGTGCTTACGCCGGGAGTACTCCTCCAGTTCCCGGCGCACGATGCCGCCCTTGGGGTGGAACACCGGCAGGCCGGACCCGATCTCGTCGGGGAAGCTGAACAGGTCCAACTCCACGCCGAGTTTGCGATGGTCGCGGCGCTGGGCTTCGGCCAGCAGCTCCAGATGCCGGTCGAGAGCCTCCTGGGACTCCCAGGCGGTGCCGTAGATGCGCTGCAGGCTGGCGTTGGCCTGGTTGCCCCGCCAGTACGCCGCGGAGCTTCGGGTCAGCGTGAACGCCGGGATGTAGCGGGTGGTGGGGATGTGCGGGCCGCGGCACAGATCGCCCCACACCCGTTCCCGGGTGCGGGGATTGAGGTTGTCGTAGGCGGTGAGCTCGTCACCCCCGACCTCCATGACGTCCGGGTCACCGGACTTGTCGTCGACGAGTTCGAGTTTGTAGGGCTCGCCGGCCAATTCGCGGCGGGCCTCGTCCTTGGACTCGTACACCCGGCGGGCGAACAGTTGGCCCTCCTTGATGATGGCCCGCATCCGCTTCTCGAGCTTCTGAAGGTTTTCCGGGGTGAAGGCGGCAGGCACATCGAAGTCGTAGTAGAAGCCGTCGGTGATAGGCGGGCCGATGCCCAGCTTGGCGTCTGGGAACAGCTCCTGCACCGCCTGGGCCAGGACGTGGGCCGCGGAGTGCCGGATGACGCTGCGGCCATCCTCAGTGTCGGCGGTCACCGCGGTGACCTCGACGTCGGCGTCGGGGGTCCAGCTCAGATCGCGCAGCCTGCCCTCGGCGTCGCGAACCACCACGACCGCGTTCGGTTCGCCGCGGCCGGGCAGTCCCGCGTCGCGGACCGCCGCGCCGGCGGTGATCCCGGCGGCGACCTTGAGGACGGCCGGTTCGGGACGTGCGGGGGCGCTCATCATGGTCTCTTTCGGCCGGACGACGGTCGGGTGCCGACCGGCCCGGAGCAGCACACAACCCCGCGATCGGTCGCCCCAATGCTAACGGCTGACCTGATCAGATCCCTATTACGCCCCTGCCCGACCGGCCGGGTCAGAGCGGACTGTCCAGCGCCGGATGGTAGAGGCCTATCAGCTTCGCCGACCAGGCCAGCGCCCCGAACAGCCACAGCGTGAGCACCACCACCGCCGCGGTGAACAGCGCACCGACCGCCTGGACCCACCAACTCTGTCCACGCACCCAGGTCATCGCACGGTCGTAGTGCCGCCGGGTGTAGGTGAGGGTGCGGTGTGCCCAGTAGAACTCCGAGGCGAGGATCGCCAGTCCGAGGAATACGATCGCCCACCCGGGGCCCGGGTACGGGATAGCCGCGATCCCGACGGCCAGCACGACGAATCCGACGACGCCGACGGCGACCCGGTAGGCGAAGTCCGCGACCGGCCGGGCGCGCAACCGTTCGCGTCGGTTCGTGATGTGGTGTTTGATGCCGCCCGGCATGAACCCGACAGTAGCGTCCTCAGGCCATCACATCGGCCGACCGCGCCGGGTGTACCTGGTCGAAGCGCAGGCGCACGCTGGTCCCCGAGGACGTGGCGTCGATGGCGACACTGTCTGCGAGGGTGCACATCAGCGGGATGCCGCGGCCACGGCACCGCTGCTGCTGCGTCGAATCCGTCGACCGCCAGCGGCCGTGGTCAGCGACGGTGACGGTCAGCGCATCGTCGCGTACCACCGCCTCGACATCGAGGCGACCGGGCCGGCGAGCCTGGAGATAGGCGAACTCCGCGGCGTTGGCCAGCGCTTCATTGACGGCAAGAACCACATCGCACAGCCTGGTCTCGCCCAGATCGGTACACCGGCTCAACCACTGGGCGAACTGCTCGCGAACCCGCGCGACGGCGGCCCCGTCAGCCGTCACCTTCCGGCAGCGGAATCTGACCGGTCCGGCGGCGGGTCGTCGTGTGGTGATCATCGGTGGCGCGTATACCCACCAAACGCCG
>Ga0116183_1003344_pt1 | contig 16389 bp, 24 predicted proteins | sample AD_UKC078_MetaG_FD_89753 | JGI IMG/M metagenome (GOLD analysis project Ga0116183, IMG submission 89753) | Active sludge microbial communities of municipal wastewater-treating anaerobic digesters from USA - AD_UKC078_MetaG | ecosystem: Engineered > Bioreactor > Anaerobic > Digestate | place: USA... | reverse complement strand
CCCCAGTATGTAACAGTTTTGTAAATCTTTTTATATTCAAAAAAATTATTCAAAAGACTTGACAAATACTATTTTTTATGGTATAATTATTATGAAAATGGAAGGTAGCGTAGCTCAACTGGTTAGAGCGGTCGCCTTATAAGCGACAGGTTGGAAGTTCAAGTCTTTCCGCTACCACCAAATATAAAATCTAACTAAAAATTAGGAGGTAAAAAAATGAATGAAATTACAAGACAGGAATTTTTAAAGAATCAAGAAGACCTTTGCAAAAGAAAAAATATTCCATTTTATATGCCATATAATGGAATTTGCTTTTCTTGCCGTCGAGATATTATTCCAGTTCTTATTAAACAAGGTGAAACTGGAAACACTTTAGTTACAGGTTGTCCTATTTGCAATCGATCTTATGATGATTAAAAAAATGTTTGGGGGTGTTATATAAATGATTATCCTTAATGATTTTGAAAATGTAAAAAAATTTAATGGACTTGAAATGGTTTTTCTTAAACATAATACAACACAAGAAGATTTTGTTTTAAATAAAGAAACTGGAAGCATTAAAAAGATAAAAGTTAGACAATACCCAAACCCATGCTTTATTGGAATGTATTCTTATGATGAATGTAAAAATATTTTTAATAATATTAAAAATGACTTAGAGCAAGGTGTTGAGATTGAAGAACTTGGTTATGGATTTAAAATCAAAAAAATAACAACAAATTAAAAATTAAGCATTGGAGGGAAAAATGGAAACCAAAAATAAAAATAATATTGATTTCAAATTATGTATTTATAGAACAGCTTGTAAGTTGGAAGTATTTCCAACTATGGATTTAAGTGGAATTAATTTTTGTATTTATCCATCTAATCCAAATAAAACTACACAATATTCTACATATAATTATAAAGATGGAGAAAGAATCAGATTGAATTATGAAGAAGTAGAAAAATTAAATATGTTTTTTTTAAATAAATTTCATCTACATTCAGAAAGAAATTTAGAACTTCAAAAAGTTTCATTAAGTGACACAGAAAAGTTTTTTCATAAATTTCAAAAAGGAAATATTAGTACATCTAAAGCTTTTACAATTGGGCTTAAAGTAAATGAAAAAACAAATCAAATACAATATGTATTTACAATTAAAAATGTAGAAACAAATAAAACGTTTTATATTTATTTAGGTTTACATGAATATAGTATGATTAACAAATATTGCGATACATTTAGACAACAATATCAGTTATTGCAATATATCAAATATAGTGAAACTTATAAAGAAAAAGTTGGAAACATTACTGAGTATGAAGATTATTCTCCAGAGATGAATCAAGAAGCTTCTGAAAATAATACATCAGATATGGGGTGGTGATTTTTATGAATAAAATGGATGAATTAGTTATTTAGTTTAAAGTTAATGATTTAAAAGATTATGAGATATTAAAAGATTTTGATGAAAATAGTGAATTTTATTTGAAGAGATTCAATAAAGAAAAATTGCAACACATTTTTATAAAAATGAATAATGATAAAAAATTATATAATATGAAGAGAGGAGATTTGGAAAATAATCCAGAATTTAGACATTTAATTTAGTATTTTTTGGTTATTGATAAAAATACTAAAGAGGTTGTAGTATACAAACGATAGAAACCAACTGAAACCAGATTGATAGATAAATATAGTATTGGATGGGGTGGGCATATATAGTTAGAAGATTAGGAAAGTTTTTTTGATCCATTGAAATCAATTGATACACTATTTTTAAGAGAAATGATGGAAGAAATTAAAATATCATCAAATAAAACTGTAAGTAAAAATATTACAGTTGAATACAGTAATAGTGTTTATGTATTATAGACAAATGATAATGTTGGAAGTGTTCATTTAGGTATAGTATATTTTATTTATGTTGATGAAATAAAAAACTCAGTTGAATCAAATGAAGAAGAGAATATTATTGTTGATTATATCAAGTTAGATGAATTAAAAAAGAAAATCAAAAATAATGAATTACAATTAGAAAGTTGGTCTATGGCAATATAGATGAGTGAAAAAATTCAAAATATCATTCATAACTCATGATTTTATTTTTATAAGGAAGTTTTATGTATGAATTATGCAAATATGAGCCAATATATATTTCCAGAAGAAGAATAGAAGGGATTAATAATAAAATATAAAAAATATAAATATAGTTTAGAAGAATAGATTTAGAATAATAATCAATTAAAAATTGGACTATTGACAAACAGAAAGGATGAGATAGAAGCAAAATTATATATAATAATGAGAAGTTTATAGATTGTTATAATAAATAAAAAAGTAATGAAAAAAGATGAAAAATATTTTAATTCTAAAACAAATTTAATAGATGGGGATTCACAAATATTTGAAGATTTAGTAATACATTCAGTACAACAAATGTTTGCATATATTGATAAAATAGATTTAAAAAGAAAGTTATATTCAATTTTATAGAAAATATAGAACAAATAGTCTTTAATACATTACTTTAAATTTTATGCAGTAAAAAATACTATTTTTATAACTGACAATAGTACAGAATTTGAAGAAGATAGTGATTTTGAGTATATGTTAGATAAATTATATTATGAAAAAAATAAAAATACCCACAATGATTTTTTTGATGAATTAACACAAGAATAGATTATGGAAATGGAACTTGATGAAAATAGTATTTTAAATAAAAAACAATTAGTGTAGAAAGAAACAAATATAGCGAATTTAAAAAAAATATCAGATATGAAAAACTATTGCGGAAATACAAATTGGGTTTATAATTTTGAAATATTTGAAAAAGTAGATAAAATATTAAAATATGGATTTTGTGAGGACTTCAAAGGAATACTGATTAAGCTTTATATTATAAATGTGCTGGTCTATGAAAATATAAAAAGATACAATAAAAACCTTAATAAATTTACAATTCTCATGGAATCAAAAACTAAATATATTAAGACAAAATTTAATTTAAAAACAGGATTTGAAAAGATAATTAAAATATTTATATCTGATTATCTAAAAAAAGACCCATTTATCTATATAGGTTCTAAAGCAGTATCACTATATTCATCTCTAATCTTATATTTGTTATTGATAGAAAATAAAATACCAGCAGAATAGTTTACAGAAAATGAAATTAAAAGTATGGCAAATATGAGGCATGAATTATCAGACATAACTCAATTTTTAGTTTAGGAAGAAGTAAAAAATAAATTTGATTTTAAAACATTAGTTATGAAATTTAGTTTTTCTTTATGTAAAGAACAAATTGGTAATAAATTAAAAATAAGTTATGTATTAAAAAACAATGGGGGTTAGGATGTATTATAGAAAGTATAAATTATTTATTAACAAACATGATAAAGATCAAAAATATGCAAAAGACTTGGGGGGTTGTTAGTATATCACATGTAAATCAAAAGATAATGAATTTACTTGGGTTTTAGAAGGAAATAATAATTATTCAAATTGATTAAAAAATAGAAGGATGTGATTTAATGTAGAGAAGAAAGTAGGATTAGAATAATAATGAACAACCACAATTAACTGAATTACAAACTGAATTGATGGAATATGTTGGATTTCTAAAAAATCAAATGCCATCTTAGTCTTTATTATCTTCAAAAGAAAATATTATTAAAACAGGTTTTTTATTGTATGATGAAATTATTGGTGGTATTCCTTTAGGCAAATATATTTTAATCAGTAGTCAAGAAGGTTGTGGTAAGACTACATTAATGGTACAATTATAGTAGGCACTACAAAAGCAAGCATGCAAGACAATGTATATTGATACAGAAAGTAGTATGTCTGAAAGACGAATGAAAGAACTTGGTATGGATGTTAATAAAACAATTTATGTTGTACCTGATTGCTTGGAAGATTAGTATAGATTGATGTGGGAAACAATGAAGCAAAAAGAAATTAAAGAGGATGTTTCACCATTTATATTTTGTTTTGATTCTAATACATAGACTCCAATTAGGCAAGAATTAGAAGATGATGCTTTATCAGATAAACAACCTGGTCAAGTAGCAAAGGTAAATAGTTTATAGCTGAAAAAACTAATTAAACCTTTATAGAGAACAAATTCAACCCTAATTATGATTAGTCAAGTAAGAGATAAATTAAATTTAGGGTTTGGTTAGAGTTTTGGACCAAAAGATACAACAACTGGTGGTAGATAGTTAAAATTCTATGCACATCAAGACATTGTATTGTAGCCAAAATCTAATGGTACAATGGAAAAAATGGAAATAGATGGTAAAATTATTTCTATTAAATAGAGAAAAAATAGGATATAGAGTCCAAATATTGAATTTTATATGTAGTTAGATTTTAAGAATGGATTTTCTGATTAGATTTCTAACTTTATATATTTATCAAATCTTAAAGAATCAGATTGGAAAGATTAGAATTTTGAATATATTCCATTTAAGACCGTAGGTGGATGGTATGAATTCAAATATGAAGATAAATATGTAAAGAAGTTTAGAAGTAAAGAATTTCCAGCATTATATGAAACAGATGAGGAATTTAATAAGTATGTAAAAGAAATAATTTTGCAACACATTCATCAAGTTCATGGTAATTCAATGTATGAAGAATCTATTGAAGAAATTGTAGAAGAACAAATTGAAGAATCTACCAATGAATTATTTAACGAAACTGTTACAAAACCAGAAGAAACAGTTTGGGAAGAAAAATAATTATTTTACGTCTATATAAGAAAGGAAGTTATTCTAATTAAATAATTGGAGGTTAATTAATGAGTAAAGAATTTGTAGTGGGTATTGACTTAGGAACAACCAACTCTTGTATTTCTTGGGTTAAACCTGATGGAAGTCCAGAAGTTATTCCAAATTAGGAAGGAGCAAGAACAACCCCATCTGTAGTAAGTTTTATTAATGATGAAATTATTGTTGGTGAACCAGCAAAAAGATAGGCAATAATGAAACCAGACTTAGTTATTAAATCGATTAAAAGAAAAATGGGTTCTGGTGAAACTGTAAAAATTAGTAATAAAAAATATACACCACAAGAAATATCTTCTTTTATTTTGAGAAAACTTGTTAAAGATGCTGAATCGTATCTTGGTGGAAAAATTAAAAAAGCTGTTATTACTGTACCTGCATATTTTAATGATGCACAAAGGCAAGCAACAAAAGAAGCTGGAGAAATTGCTGGACTTGAAGTTTTGAGAATAATTAATGAGCCGACATAGGCTTAGTTGGCATATGGGTTAGATAAGCAAAAGGAAGAAAAAGTTGCTGTATATGATCTTGGTGGTGGAACATTTGATGTTAGTATTCTTGAGATTGGAGATGGTGTAATACAAGTTATTTCCACAAATGGAAACAATCAGCTTGGTGGAGATGACTTTGATAATGCTTTGGTGGATTATTTAGTTGATGGATTCAGAAAAGCAAATGGGAAAGATTTAAGTAGAGATAAACAAGCTATGCAAAGATTAATTGAAGCATAGGAAAAAACAAAAATTGAATTGTCTACTAAAATGCAAACAGATATTAATTTGCCGTTTATATCTAATGATGTAACAGGTTAGTTACATTTTGAAATGCTAATTACACGTTCTATACTTGAAAATTTAGTTAAATCATTAGTTGAAAAAACTAAACAACCTGTTATAACTGCTATTGGAGATGCAAAATTAAATAAGGCAGACATAAAAGAAGTTTTACTGGTTGGTGGTATGACTCGTATGCCATTAGTTCAAAAAACCATTACAGATTTGTTTGGAAAAGATGGAAATAAAAATGTAAATCCTGATGAAGCTGTTGCTGTTGGTGCATAGATTCAATAGGCAATTGTATAGGGAGTGGGAAATGTAAATTCTGATATTGTTCTTGTTGATGTTACTCCACTAACCCTTGGTGTTGAAGTTCAAGGTGGATTATTAGAACCAATTATTGAAAAAAATACAACAATTCCTATTAAAAAATCCAAAGTATTTACAACTGCAGTGGATAATCAACCAGAAGTTCAAATCAGAATATTCCAAGGAGAAAGACCAATGGCAAATGACAATTATTTGCTTGGTAATTTTAGTTTAACTGGAATTCTTCCTGCACCAAGGCATGTTCCTCAAATTGAAGTTACTTTTGACATTGACACAAATGGGATTGTAAATGTAACTGCAAAAGACTTAGGAACACAAAAAGAGCAAACTATTACAGTTACAGGTAGAAATAATCTATCCAAAGATGAAATTGACAAAATGATTCAAGATGCTAAACAACATGAAGAAGATGATAAGAAGAAATAGGAAGAAATTCAAACAAAGAATAATGCAACAAATGAAGTCTATTAGGCTGAAACAATGTTGAAAGAAACAGGGGATAAAATTGATCCAGAAAAACGATAGAATGTGGAATCTATTATTGGAGATTTGAAGAAAGCAATTGAAGAAGATAATATAATTAGAATTAAAAGTGTGCAAGAAGAGTTAAGAGAAAAAATGATGGAAATTGGAAAGGATGTATATTCTAAAGTTCAGCCTCAATAGGATCAGGATCAAGTATATGAACAACTGAAAGAATAGGTTTAGGGAACAAATAATACTGTTAATGAACCACAGAATGGATAAAATTAAGTAAGCTAATGCAAATTATAGAATGTGGGATTTTTAATCCCACATTTTTCTTAATACTTGACAAATCACTTTTTTTATGATATACTATGTATGTGAAAGAAAGAAAAACTTAGAAGGGGTTGGTTAAATGAGAATATTGAAAGATGGTAGAGATTTAAACAATTCTGTATTTATTGTTGAATCACATGAAGTAGATTCAAATGGTAATTTTTTAAAGTTATATTTTGAAAGCACAAATAATTCTAAAAGAAAAATTAGATTGATTGATAGTAATAAAGAATATTTGACTATTGTTGGAGAATATCTTGATAGAGATTATAATTTATATGCAGAACTTAAATTCTTGTGCTGGATTAAAGGTTTGTATCATATTTTAGTTACTAATATTAAAAACAAGAAATATAATTCAAAATTGGAATTAACTGATGAATCAGTTGAATCAATTAAAGAAGTGGATTTAGTTGAACATATTAAAATAATTACTGAGTATGGTTATTTTGATGATATTTTATCTCCTTTAGAAATTACTACAAAAGAAATTTTAGATATTGTAATTGAAAACGATTATAGTTTTTATGGATCAATGATTTCAAAAAATAAATTGTTTATAATGCTAAATGATTATATGGAAAGAGATACAGAAGTGTATGAAGCTTGTGATAAAGATTATTTTATTGCAGATGATGGTTTGGAAGATTCATTATCATTTCTCTATGTTACTTCTAAAACGTTTAAAGAATCAATCAAGGTGTTTTTTAGAAAGGCTTTTTCACTTCTATTGTTGTCTAAAACTGTAAAAGAATCAATCAAGGTGTTTTTTAGAAATGCTTTTTCACTTCCAATGATTATTATTTACGTGACAGTTTTTTTACTTACCACAATTGTAATTAAACTGTTTTTAAGATAAAATTAAGTTAATTTACTAATGGGGGCGAAAAGGGTTCGACACGTTTGATGAAATTAGTATTTTCATGGGTGTTTTGAATACTACACTAAAAAGTATTCACAAAAATTAAACGACAAAATTAAATCTTTTTTTACCACCAAATTTAAAAAATCTTCAAAGCCTGTATTTCAACAAGTTTACCAACCTGTTTAGATGTAGGCTTGAGTTACAAGTAATAAAAAAATCTTAATCCATTTTATTCTACATTAGAGGATTAAGAACTCCCGAATAAAATGTAGATAACCATGTAAAACAAAATACTAATTGAACAAGGGTGGACGTGGGTTCAATTCCCACCGCCTCCACCATTTACTTTAAAATGTAAAGAAGGTGGTTTGTTTGCAAGAACAAAGTTCAGTTTTAAATACACTTAATTTACTTGGTAATGAAGATGCAATCGTTCTAATAATTACAAAAGAGGGATGTAGTCAATGTACAAAAACAAAGGAACTATTAAAAACACAGGATATTGATTTTATGGAAGTAAAATATGAAAGTTTATCTAAAACTTAGTTGATGAAACTCTATAATTTTAGAAAATCCAATAACATAGAAAGGATAACATTACCTATACTAATATTTTCAAAAGAATCAGAGTATTGGATTTTTTGATTCAAATCAACAGGGGGAGATATCATGTATATTGTAACGTATAAAATTGGAAACAAAAGTTATGATTATCAAATCAAAGCAAATACATCAAAAGAATAGAAGCTGTTGGCAAAAAAAGAACTAAAAGTATCAAATAGTGAAATTCTTGGTGTTATAAAATAGTCCTAATCTAAATTTTAAATAAAAATGGGTGGGAATGTATAAAAAATCCCACCATTGAAATTATTTTTTTGTAAAGGAAGGTACTTAATGAAGATATAGATTTTATCTGATTTGCATTTAGATTTGAATAGAAAAAAAGAAAAATAGGAATTACCAATTACATTTTACATATTGTATAATCAGATACAAGTTATACTTAAAGATAAACCAGACCTATTGATTTTGAATGGTGATCTAATAAATAATTAGTAGAAATTAGATATTACTATATTAAATTTTCTTTCATAGATATTTTCTCATATTAATAAAATCAATCCACAATTAAAAATAATTATAAATCAAGGTAATCATGACTTAGTATATTTAAATAAAAATTTACAAAATTATGGAAGTTTTATAAACATATTTAAAAACAATATAAATGTGATACCTATTATTAATTGTAGAAAAATAAAAGTAACAAACGAATTAAATTTATTTTTTATTCCATATGGTCAAGATAAAGAAGAAGTGTATAAATTCTTAGAAGAAGAAAAGAATTTTAATTATGGATTGTATTTTTTTCATCATGATATGGATATTATGCACAATAATTATGGAATACAAACTTAGAATAAATCTAAGATTTTAGAACTTGATATAATAAAATCTATAATAGATAAACAAAATAAAGGTTATCATCTTATAAATGGGCATTATCATTATCATACAGAACTTCCAAAATATAATTTAACTATATGTGGAGGTCTTAGTTAGAATACTTATTCTGAAAAAATAAATAGTATTGTAGATGTGGATTAGTTTTTTGGTTGGAATAGATTCCTATTTTTTAGTGAAAAAGATAAAAATATGGAATTCATTCCATAGGAATATAAAATTTGTACGATATCTTACAAAAATTATATTAAGTTTATGGAAGAATATACATAGTTAAAAAATTTAATATATGAAAAAGCAGACAAGCAATTTTTTCAAATTAGAGTAGAGAACAATATAGAAAACGTAGATGTAGACTATAATGATTTAGATTTGAAAATTAAAGAACTTGAATCAATGACTAATGTATTAGAATAGAAAAAAATACAAGGTGGAAAATTATTTGATATTATCAATCAAAGCACAAACAACAAAGAATCAGCAAACAATAAATCATTTGATCTGCAAGAGTATTATAAAAAATAGATAAAAGAATCTATTGCTGGTACACCATTAGCTAAGAAAACAGATTCAGTCATAAAAGAGTTAAATCTAATATTTCAAACATAATTGGGTTAAACACTAAAAAAATAATAAAGGAGTAGTGAGTTTCAATGGAAGAAAACAGTATTTTACTTACAAAAATTTCAGATTTGGAAAAATTGTTAAATGATGGTATTGTGATGCTTAAAGATTTTTTGAAAGATGAAGAAGGGTTAAAGCTATCTTCTTGGGCTATTTCAGGTTTTTTGAATCATTATACCCAATAGATTCAAAAAGGGTTAAACACACTTGAGATTGTTAGTATTACAAAAGAAGAATATTAGGAATTGAAAAAAGAGGCAGATGATGAAGCAACATAGCCATTGGCTGACATTAAGCAAGACTAATTAAAATTTTAATTAAAAAAGAAAGGATGTGTAAAAAAATGATGAAATTTCAAAAAGTAAATTCTTCATGCATTTCAGAACTTGGTTACGATGAAGAAACTAAAGAAATGATTATTTTGTTTATGAATGGTACAAAATATTCATACAAAGAATTTCCAATAGAAGTTTACAAAAATTTGTTATTTGCTGATTCAAAGGGGGCATATTTTTCAAGATACATAAGACCAATTTACAAATAGCAAAAAATTTAATAGATAACATTAAGGTGGTATAAATGAATATTGATAAAATTATGAAAATTGAGGTGAATCATTAGAGAATAAAAGAATATTTGAATGAAAGCAAGAATAAACCAATAAATGAAATTTTAAAATCTGATGAAATAAAAGAATTAAATTCATATTTAAACAGTCAAAAAATTTTTGAAGGAAACATAAATCAATACGAAAGATATATCAAAACCCCCACTGGCAATAAATGTATTTTATAGGAATAGTAGGGTATTAGCAGAATATTGGATAGAATTGAAAAATTCTGTTTTTAGGGTGTAACGTAGTTTAGAGGTAGTTTTACCTATCACGTAAACACTATCAGAAATAAAGAGCTAACTAATTTTTTGAATGAAATAATCGCTCCAATGGGGTATAGCAAATCAGATTTTGGATATTACAAAACAATGGGTAGATGGGCTGAATGTGATGATGAAACAATTCCATATAATCAATGCCCAGATAATATGAAAAAATCTACATTTGAAGAATCATTTGTATTTATAAGAAGCAATGAAAAAGTAAAAATTTGGGATTTTATTTATTAGATGATTTAGCTTGGAAAATTAGGTGAGCAAGATAGTGTTGTATTAGGACTAACATTTGAAGAACAAAAAGAAATTATAAACACAAATTATAATGTACCATTTTCAAAATCTATATTTTAGAAATATGTCCAAGAATAGGAAGCACATCTATCAATACTAAAAAATATAGAACAGAAAGAAACAGATGAAAAAACAAAAAATAAAGAATTGGCAGATAAAGATAATCCAAACAATTATCATGGAATGTTTAGTGGAATGAGAGTACAAGAAAAATATGAATTGGATCATGATAGAATAAATAATTTAATAGACCATTTTCCATCTCCAGATGAACTTAAATCATTTGTTGAAAGTATGTTTGATGAAAATAATACAAGAAATTTATATTTCTTTTATTTCCCACGAAATACAGAAAATGAATTTAGCACATTAGGTAGAAATATTACCTTGAGTGAAATTGAGCAGGCTTTTTCTATGCTAAGAGGCAGTGATAAATCCAAAAATTTAGGTAATCCAAATTATAAAAAAGACAAAAGAGAATGGTATAATTCTAAATCTATAAAAGGAAAAATAGATAATGATTAGGTTACAGAAGTTCCTTTTTAGGTAACAGAATGTAAATATTTTGAATTGCTTGGGTTTGAAGTGCCCAGTGCAAAAACGTCATTAAGTAATTTATAGTTTAAGCACGAAGGAATACTGTATAAATAAGTAACTTAAAAATTATAACCCCCTTAATTTTGGAAAGAAATATGCACACTTGTGGGTGGATGAAGATCAAATCTTAAAAATAAAGAAGGGAGTGATTTAAATTAGAAAAATATGTTATGTGCAAAAAGTAGAGCAATTAATACCTATTGATGGAGCAGATCGAATTGAAATTGCAAAAATAAAAGGTTGGAATGTAGTAGTTCAAAAAAACAGTTTTAATATTGATGATATGTGTGTATATTTTGAGATTGATTCTTTTATTCCAAAAGAAATCGAATATTTTTCTTTTTTAAACAAATACAATCCTATTAAAAAAGATTTATTTGGTGAAGAAGGATATGTCATAAAAACTATTAGACTAAAAGGAGTTATTAGCCAAGGATTGATTATTCCTCTTAAAGAGCTTATTGATTATAATCTTTTAGAAAATAGGGAATATGAAATAGAAGAAGATGTATCAAACCAATTAAAAATAAAAATATATGAAAAACCAGAAGAAAGGGGTTCAAATAATTTTGAAAGCACAAATCAACCATTTCCTACTTTTATCCCAAAAACAGATGTAGAAAGATTACAAAATAATATTGAATATTTTGAGGAATTAACAGAAATGAGTTTTGAAATTACAGAAAAAATAGATGGAACAAGTTGTACTATTTATTATTATAATGATGGTAATACTATTAGTAAAGGTGTTTGTTCAAGAAATTTAAATGTTACAGATTCAGATAATATCTATACATTTGTTAATACAAAATACAGAATATTGGATAAATTAGAAAAATTAAATAGAAATTTAGCTATTCAAGGTGAAATTGTTGGACATGGAATACAAAAGAATCCATATCAATTAAATGAATTACAATTTTATGTGTTTGATGTTTATGATATTGATAAAAAAAGATATTTATTTCCAAAAGAAAGAAGGGATTTAATAAATACGTATTTTGATACATATTCTATAGGTATACCTGTAAAACATGTTCCTTGTGTTTCTCTGTACTCTTATGTATTTAAAGATATATTTAAAACAATGGATAATGCACTAAAATTTGTTAATACAGAATTGAAACATTCTAAAATATCTCATTTGTGTAAAACAATTGAAGGAATGGTTTTTAAGAGTAATACATTAGGCAAAAATGGAGATAGAATCACCTTTAAAATTATAAACAATGATTACTTGTTAAATGAGAAAGATTGAAAAAAAAGAAAAAAATAACTACTTGACAAATCACTTTTTTTATGGTATACTATGTCTGTGAAAGAAAGAAAAATAAAAAAAAGGAGTGATTTGAATGAAAACAAACATCAAAAAAACATTTAAGGGTAAAGAGGTAAAAGACTTTTTGTCAACTTTCAATGTTGTAGAAACTAAACAAGAAAATGGTATGTATACTCTTAAATCTCCAATTGAACAAGTTACATTATCTCCTATTACTGGATTTACTACTGTTGATGGAAGTGTTATTAAATCAAAGCAAGATAAACATGTTCTACATACAAATTTTTTAAATGAAGATGAAAGAACTTGTATTATTACAAGCAAGTATGAACCAGTTCTTTTATCCAGTCTTATTAAAGAATTAAAAGATGTTGTTGAAGAGAACAATATGCTTGATCTAATACACACATTAACAATAAAATCCAATGGTCAAATTGTGTTTGACTTAGAGAATGAAGAATCAAAAATGACTCAGAAAAGTGTTAAAGACTTTGTAGTATATAAAAATGTAGAAGAAATTTATAAAGAATTAGTATTAGAAGGAACAGATAAACTTATTCATGAAGTAGATTTTGGAAAATACAGACCATCTTTTATGCTTACAAATTCAGTAGACGCAACAAAGCCAGTTACATTAAAAATGGGTATATTTAGAATTGTATGCTCAAATGGATTGATTGCATATCCAGAAGGATATAGAGATATTCAGGACTCACTTACAAGAGTAAAACATATGAAAGCTAAAAAAATAATGGAATCGATTAGAGAAAAATTAGGACTTATTCCTGCTCTTTATAGTAATTTTGACAATTCAATAATCAATGGAGAAATTGAATTTAATGAAATAATTAAGAAAGACTTGCATTTCTGGTTGAATGGATATTATAGTGATATTGTTGATCCTATTCAGAATAAAAAAGATTACCTGTCTGAAAGAACAAAAGAAACTGCAAAGAAGGGAAAGGAATTGGTTAGTGTTGTAATTGATTCATCAAGAAATATTATGGATTTTGAAAACTTGACTTCATATCTATCTAAACCAGAAATAACTTCTAAATGGGCTTCTGGAAAAAAAGAAAATAGAGATGTAGATATTAAAGGATTGACTGATGTAGTAACAAAGTTTATTCCAGAATTTAGAGCAATTACGTTCAAAAAGTTAAATGCAATGACAAAATAATAATCCTGTTTAGACTAATCACAATTATTCAAAAAAAAATACCCCATCAAATAAATAGATGGGGTTTTTTCTTAAAAAAATAAGGGGGATAATTTACCCCCTTGCTATGATTAAATTTAGTATTATTTTACGTATTTATCTATATCTAACTAAATATAACTTGTGCCATCAAACAAAATAGAAATAACGTCCAAATAAGTCTATGTAGTTGACAAAGTGAGTGTTCCACTTCCTCCTGCCTATTTTAACGGTGTTCCCCAAGTAACTAAATTAGTTCCAGTTGCATCCTGCAAAAGATAAAGGTATAGAGGCTGGTACGCTGTCTATGTATTTTCAAAAAGTAATACTGTCGTTGTCTAAGAAGTCAAATTTACTTTTTGAACATTTGAAACATCCCAATTGATAGTTACAGTCTATTCACCAGTTGTTGGGGTGTTTACAAATGGCTACCCATATACAGGTACAACCTACATCGTTAGGGTAAAAAAGTTTAAATTCTTTTCTACATAATATTCCAAAACATTTTTTTCCTAAATTGTAAGCCAAGTTGGTGTTCCCATAAGTGTTGTAAAAGTATAATCAGTACCAGCAACCAATGGGAGAGTTCTTGAGCCACTCAGTTGTACATTTAGATTCGTAACTGGTTTAAAACTTACCAAATTTTCAATCTAACCAAACATACTAACCATCTAAATCAAAATCAACTATGACTACAAAATAAATTTCTTATTCAAGTTAATCAACCCCCTATTTTTTGAAAACATAACAATTAATTTAATCAAATTTTTTTATAAAATATCATAAGTTTTAATTACTAATCAATATCTCTATACAGATGATCTATATACACCTTTATTTGTGCCATAAACATAACTTCTTAGTATATTCGGATTTTCAAATGAATTTGTACTTGTATATTTAACAAGTTTTGCATATGTATATGGTGTTAATCTAAGACCATTTGCAGTAGTGCTATCTGCAATACCATCTTGACTATTTATATCACTAACTCTACGTGTGGCCATATTATTTCACACTACCTTTAATTATTGCTATTGCTAAAGTTTCTAAGCAGTTTTATTTTCTGTATCTAAATATCTCTACCAATCTTTATCTTCAAAGTATCTATCACAATGGAATGTCACAGAGCAATCTTGCAAAGTTCCATTATCTGAATAGTCATTTCCTGGATCATTAATTGTTGATGGCCAAATTCCATCTAAGACGATCTATCTGGTTACAATCTTTTCAAGATCACCATCAAATCCTTTTTGAGTTGATTTTTTTAATTTTGGCAATAACTATTCGATATTTAACATTTCTGTAGTATCATGAAAAACGTTTGGATCAATTTCTAATTTTACAATCATTCCTTTATATTTATTCTAATACCCTATATTATTTGTTACTGGATCATTTGCTAATCTTTGCCAATTTTTAAACAATCGTGTAATTGGAGAAGTTACATATTCTCTAAATGTAATATTTACAGTATCCACATATGTTCTTTTTCCAGCCCAATGAATTTTACTATTAAAAAAATGAGTATCTGTTTGTGGTGTTACAACCCAAGATAAATCTGGGAAAGTCTTTGTAGAAATTGTTAATAAATCTGAAACATTTTTAGTATTCTAAGATGCAACAATTGATTCAGCAGGAAACTAACCTCTACCCAACTAACCTTGTATTGCCTATTTTTCAATGCCACCATTTTCAACTTCGCTCATACCAGATGGCAACTAATATAATACAATAAAACTAAATCTCTGTTTTGGTTGTGCATATTGTGATATTGAATAATCTGGAAATCTAATTGGACCCCAATTTGCCATATTTAATACCTCCTAAATTAGTTTAATATTTAATTATTATAAATTATTATTCAACAGATTCGCCAGTATATTCTTCCCCAACACCCTATTGATAACTTCTAACATAGAAAAACAATTCTACAAATTCCAAAAATTTCATAGGTTTAAAATATACTGTTAATAAAACCATATTATTATCAAGTAAATTCAAAGACGTATCTAAATCTACTTTATATTCATAAATCTAATGCTGTGCAACATATTCTTCCATTAGTTTATTTGAAGTTGATATAATTGCATCAAATGTTTCTTGAACCAATGGTTCCATTAAAAAATATCTCATCTAACGTGAAATTCTAATTTCAATAGCAATCTATGTTCTTCTCTATGTTAATCTCTATAAAGTAGATAACTTATTATAATGTGTTTTTTCTTCAAAAATAATAGTACTTGGATTATAATAAGGAAAAGAACGAACCTAATTTATATTTCTATCAGATAAAAAATCTTGCTATGAATCAGTTATTCTTCTTGATTTTAGTACCTAATTATAAATACCCCCATGTGTGACACCCTAAATAGGAACCCATGGTTTTTTTTGATACTATTTTTTTAAAACTTCTACTGACTATGGAATCTATAATTGTTTTTGATCATCAACATAGTCTAACCATGGATAATATACCTATGTATAACTACCT
>Ga0116183_1003342_pt1 | contig 16403 bp, 17 predicted proteins | sample AD_UKC078_MetaG_FD_89753 | JGI IMG/M metagenome (GOLD analysis project Ga0116183, IMG submission 89753) | Active sludge microbial communities of municipal wastewater-treating anaerobic digesters from USA - AD_UKC078_MetaG | ecosystem: Engineered > Bioreactor > Anaerobic > Digestate | place: USA... | reverse complement strand
TGAACAGTACCCTTCTTACGCTCCTTGCAGATGCAGAAAAGGAAGCACCTCTCTCCGTAGTCACAGAAGCCTTTTTCGTGCTGATAATGTACGAGATGATACGTGAGGCAGGCATAAGGATGCCGAAGCCAGCGGGCGGTGCAGTGGGGATAATAAGCGGACTCATAATAGGTGACGCCGCCGTAAAATCTGGACTTGTAAGCACTCCCCTGCTGACCGTTGCCGCACTTTCGGTACTGAGCGGACTTGTGGTCCCCGACCTGTCTCCGCAGATAACCGTACTTCGCCTTGCATTTCTCGTCTCGGGAGCTTTTCTCGGACTCTTCGGTATAAGTCTCGCCGCCTGCGCCGTACTCGCAAACATTTGCGCCACAGAGACCTACGGATTCCCTTTCACAGCGCCGCTGTCGCCCTTTTCGCCCTCGGGAATGGAGGATACAGCTTTCCGTGCAGGCATAAGGCAGATGCAGTCCCGCGGATTCACAGTGGAGGATTACCATGAATAGACTTTCAAGGGGACAATTCCTCTCTCTGCTCCTGATAAACGATGCTTTCTCGCTTATCTGCATACGCGGCAGTATCTCCCTTAAAACTGCCGCTGCTTTCCTTCTGGGTACACTTATACAGCTGGTTTTTGCACTGCCCCTTGTAAGGCTGTGCGGCAGGGGCATCGGTACCGAGAGCTTCGGCGCACCTGTAAAAGCAGTTCTCCTTATATATATAATAGTAAGGGGCGGACTGCTGTTCGGTACATTATGGGAAACCTCATCGGCAGTATACATCCCATACGAAAACCGAGGTATCACGGGAAAGCTCCTCATAGCCGCACTAATCGCCGCAGTATGCATATATATCGCCTTTCTCGGGTACAAGGCTCTTGCACGTTCAGCCGTAATAACTGCCGCCGCAGGTGCAGTATGCATCGCTGTCATGCTCATCATAGCTCTTCTCGGACATCCACTCAGCAGTATAACGCTTTCACACAGCAATGGCACCTTTCTCAGTGAGACCGCCCGCGGACTTGCACTCAGCGGAGAAACAGGCTGTTTCACGCTGATGATATCATGCGTCAGGGGTAGACCTCTGCGGAATACGGCAGCTTACTTTACGGGAAAACTCGTCCTCTCACTTGCAGTAATTACCGCTTCGCTCCTTGCGGCAGGAGGGATAATGGATATATCGGCTTTCCCCGTATTGACCTCTGCACGGCTGATTCAGCCTTTCTCTTCACAGCGTACAGATGCCCTGTTCCTTATAGTATTCTCATGCTTTGCGGTATTTGCACTTTCCCTCCACACTGTACTCGGAGGGGAACTGCTGTACAGTATCTTCTCTGTATTTAAAAAGTACCGACACCTGACGGTCTCCGTCCTGATGACTGCCGCCGCAGTTACAGCTTACCGCATCCCTGTGATGTTTACAGCCGCCGCATCACTGCTGATACTTCTCGTTATCCCCACAGCACACATTTTTCGCAAAAGTTCCTGCCGTACACAAAGATAAGGGCATTTACCGTTAACAGTTGAACTTCGATAAGACATGAACAAGCGGGGTGCAGGGTGACTCCCTGTTGTACAGGGAGATGTCAGCGAAGCTGACAGAGGGTACGGGCGACCGTTGGGAGCAACTCGCTCCCTGCCGGAGTCCAGAGGCGCTCTGCAATGGGTGAATTCCCAAACAGTCCGGTGGACTGTTTGGGGAGAGGGAACGCTCTGCAAGAGAGAGCGTTCCCTGTTAACATCTACTGCACTACTGTTCTACAAACTTTACTTGGAACAAAGTAATGAAGTCCCTCTGTCCCGTTCACAAAAAAGGATTGAAATATGAAGATAAAACGTGGTATAATAGTAATGTTGACTGCCTTTACGCTTACAGGCTGCGAAAGCTCGGGAAAGGTAAACGATAAAAGCTACCTGAGAGCCCTGACCGTAAGCGGCAGTAAAAAAGTCTGCCTGACTATGGAGTTCTTCGGCAATGAAGAAAGCATATCCGCCTGCGGATACGATATAGACGATGCTTTCGGCAATGCGGAGCTCTTACTGGGCAACGAGATTTTCACAGGCTATACCGAGCTTATAGTTCTCGATAACTGCGATGACCGCGAAACCCTCGTGCATATGTTCAACGAGTTAAAAGTATCGCCCGATTGTCTCACAGCCTGCGGAAGTCCCGACCTGCGGAAATGCTCAGCCAAACAGCTTGAAGGTTCGATAAAACAGGCAGAAAAACAGAAGCTGACGGAAAAATGCGACATAATAACAGTCCTTTCCGCTCTCATTCGGGACGGCGAAGCTGATGTGCCTCTTGTCTCCGAGGAAGGCTTCTGCGGAAATACAGTGATCTGAGTCCCCCCCTGCGGGGTTACATAACGGAGGATAATATGTACGGAAAAAGTGCTACAAACTGCGAAACATGTACAAATTACGTGTATGATGATGATTACGACTGCTATGTCTGTATGGTGAACCTCGACGAGGACGAAATGGCACGTTTCCTTCAGGGAACCAACTACGCCTGTCCCTATTACAGACTCGATGACGAATACGGAGTAGTCCGCCACCAGAACTGATCTCAAAAAAACTGTTGACTAATCCCGATTTATAATGTATTATATAGTAGTAACATTTTTTGAGAGTTTGTAAATGGAGTTAATTTATAATGAGTAGATTCAGACGAGCTGCGGCGGCAGCCATCGGTACGATGATGACGCTTTTCTGTGCAGGAAGCTCCTGCCTGTTGTCTGACGCTGTAGTGAATACTTCACAGTATCCCGTATTCGGCGTTGACGTTTCACATTATCAGGGCGACATAAACTGGAAAGAACTTGAAGATCAGGGCGTTAGATTCGCCTTTATCAAGGCTACCGAGGGAAGCGGCCATATCGATGAATCGGTCAGGGATAACCTTACAAACGGTGCTGAAACTGATATAAAACTCTCATGCTACCATTTCTTCAGTTTCGACAGTCCCGGAGAGACTCAGGCTGATAACTTCATTGCATCTGTAGGTAAAGACGAGATAGATATGCCCCCTGTGGTAGATATCGAATACTACGGCGACAAGGCAATAAACAAACCTTCACCTGCCGAGGCGGAGGAGATACTCTCTCCCCTTCTTCAGCGTCTTGAAGAACATTACGGCAAAAAGCCGATAATTTATACAACTCTTCCCGTATATCTGAGATACGTCAGAAAGAACTACTCCGACTATCCCCTGTGGATAAGAAGCGTAAAGTTCGAGCCCGACCTGATAGAGTGGAAGTTCTGGCAGTATAGCGACCACGGATTGTTGAAAGGCTATTCGGGTGACGAGCAGTACATAGATCTCAATGTGTACTGCGGAAGCGAGGAAGAGTTTGAAAAAGAATTTATCTGATAACGGAGGATATATGACACCATTTTTACTTAATGCTCCAATAAAGGACTATATATGGGGCGGAACCAAACTGCGTGAACTCTTCGGCAAGGAAAGCGATCTTGAACGCCTTGCGGAAAGCTGGGAGCTCAGCTGCCACCCCGACGGAGAATGCATTATCGCAAGCGGTGAATTCAGCGGCATGAAGCTCAGCGAATTCGTATCGCTCCACCCCGAAGCAGTAAGCACCACATTCAGAAGCGGAGACAGCTTCCCCGTACTGGTAAAGCTCATCGACGCCAAGAACGACCTTTCTGTTCAGGTTCATCCCGATGACGAGTACGCTCATAAGTACGAGGGCGATAACGGCAAGACCGAAATGTGGTACATCATCGATGCCGAAGAAGGCGCTGAACTGGTATACGGCTTCAAAGAGAATATAACGATAGAGGAATTCCGCAAAGCTATCGAGGAAAATACTCTTATGGACAAGGTCAATAAGGTACCCGTAAAGAAGGGCGACGTTTTCTTCATCAAACCCGGCACTCTCCACGCTATCGGCAAGGGTATACTCATTGCCGAGATACAGCAGAGTTCAAACGTTACCTACCGTGTATATGACTACGGCAGGCTCGGTACGGACGGCAAACCCCGTCCCCTCCACATTGAAAAGGCTCTGGAGGTAACAAGTCTCACACCTGCCGAGAAGCATATTCTCCCAGAACCCTTTGGTCAGGGAGACGAACTCGTTATACAGAACCTTGCGGACTGCGAGTTCTTCCGCGTTTTCAGCTTTGACATGAAGGAAGAGGACGGCGAACTCTGGTTCAACGAGGAATACCGCACTTTCCAGCATATACTGGTCATAGACGGAAGCTGCACCCTTACATGCGGCGGTACTATGACTCAGCTTACAAAGGGTTCCAGTCTGTTCGTACCCGCAGGCACCGAACCATTCACTATCACAGGCAAATGCAGCATGATAATAACTGCTGTTTAATATAAGGAGGATCATTCAATGAAATATTATGTAGGCATCGACCTCGGCGGCACCAACATCGTTGCAGGTGTAGTTGACGAGGAATACAACATCATCGCCAAGGCAAGCACAAAGACCAACTGTCCGCGTCCCGAAAAGGAGATCGCTGACGATATGGCAAAAATGGCTCTCGAAGCTGTAAAGAACGCTAAGCTCACTATCGACGATATCGAGTGGATAGGCGTAGGAACTCCGGGTATCGCAAACAGCGAAACAGGTATCATCGAGTATTCAAACAACCTTGGTTTCAAGAACACTCCTATGGTAAAGTACATACAGGAAACTATCAACAAGCCCGTTTACATCGAGAATGACGCAAATGCAGCTGCTTACGGCGAATACGTGGCAGGTGCTGCAAAGGGCGCTAAGAATGCGGTATGCATCACACTCGGAACAGGCGTCGGCGGCGGAATCATCATCGACGGCAAGATCTATTCAGGTTCAAACTTCGCAGGTGCAGAGATAGGTCATACAGTTGTTCAGGTTGACGGCGCACAGTGCTCATGTGGACGCAAGGGCTGCTTCGAGGCTTATTCATCTGCTACAGGTCTCATCCGTATGTCAAAGGAGGCTATGGAGGAGCATCCCGACAGCCTTATGAACAAAGAGGCTGAGGAAAAGGGCAAGGTCACAGCACGTACATCATTCGACTGTATGCGCGCAGGTGACAAGTACGCAAAGGCTGTAGTTGACAAGTACATAAAGTACCTCGCAGCAGGTATCACAAATACTATAAATATATTCCAGCCTGATATCCTCTGCATCGGCGGAGGCGTATGCAACGAGGGCGATCCTCTCCTTCTCCCGATGAAGGAGCTCGTAAAGCAGGAAGTATATACCCGTAATTCCGCAAAGAACACCGAAATAGTTATCGCTAAGCTCGGAAATGATGCAGGAATCATCGGTGCAGCATTCCTCGGAAAAGCAAACGAGAAATAATATTTCCCATTAACTACTACAGCCATATGCACAAAAAAACACAGTGTTATTTGTGCATGTGGCTGATTTTTATTATCCCGTGCAGCAATTCAGGTCTCAGATAACACCTTATGTATGAATCGATTCAAAAATCAAAGGAGGGATCAGACATGACTGACAACAACAGCTTCTCGGCAGACGTCCGACTCGCCCGTAAAGGTGACACTGCTGCTTTTGCAAGATTATATTCTCTTGTCTATAAAGATATGTACCACATAGCTCTGTATAGCCTGAGAAGCTCACACGATGCAGCTGATGCAGTAAGTGATACAGTTCTCGACGCATTCAGAAGCATAGGAAATCTAAGGGACGAAAACGCGTTCCACGGCTGGATAATGAAAATACTCTCAGCCAAGATAAAACAGAAACAAAAGGAGTATTTTTCAAATATCGAGGAACTTTCCGAGGATAACAGTCCCGCAGTTTCTTTCGACTGCGAATCAGCAGAATTACATGAGGCAATGGACAAGCTCGACAGCACTTCAAGACTTATACTTTCACTTGCAGTGATACAGGGCTACACAAGTGAAGAGATCGCATCTATATGCTCTGTAAAGGCATCAACTGTAAGATCACGGCTGGTGCGAATCAAAGAAAAACTGAGACTTGAACTTCAATAACGGAGATGATATATATGAAAAAGAGAGTTTACCCTATAATGCTTACAGCAACAGTAATGTTTTCATCATGCGGACGTTTCGAGCCCATGACTTCAGCACCTTCAGCAGAAACAGCATCGTCAGTTCAGACCGAGACTGAAACAGTGGCTCCTACAACATCAGCTCTCCTTACATAGGAAGGTGTGAAAGAAGGAAACGTAATGGCTGTATCAGAAAGAGAATCAGAAAACAAATCGCCCAATGAGATACCATATGTAGAGTACCCCGAGGGTGCAGAGCTTGAACACTATGAGGTCTCGCTTTACGCAGAGCCCACCGAAGTAATGACAAACGAGAGCAACGGAGTTATAACCTTCATGGCTGAAACAAAAGGAAAACTCAACGAGATACAGCTCATCAACGCAGACACAGGCGAAACGGTTTCCGTTCTTTTCGACGGCAACGACGGCATCGCAGGTGACGGTCAGTTCAAAGGCACTTGCAGGATAGACCTTGATTACGGTACAGATCCCGATGTATCCGAGCAGAAGGAATTCAATTTCTGTGCGCTGATGCCCGACGGTACACGCTCCGAGGTCGTTACGGTAAAGGCTTACGAGCCGATAACAGAAAAAGAATTCTCACAGCTTGAAACAATCCATACAGCTGTAAATGCAATACTCGACAGCGATGAATACAAGACCATGTCCATAGAGGAAAGAAAAGAAGCGGTCGGTGAAGTCCTCAGAAAGTGCGAGGAAGAAGGTCTTATAATAAAGGATACAATAAGATATACCGAGAGTTCAGCAGTATACTACTACAAGGCTAACGGAGGTATAGGCAATGTTATATGTCTGAGAGACCTTGATAATTGTGACCGATGAAAGGAGAAGAGCTTATGAAAAACAACGATGAGAAAGTAAAAGAGCTCATGAACAACGTTGAGATACCCGAAGAGCTTGAGCCCGATAACATAAAGCTCATGCTCGACGAAAAGGCTGCCGAAGAAAAGCGCGGCGGTATAAAACATTCAGCAGGCAGGATAACTGCCGCAGCTGCAGCATGTGCAGTCATCGTAGGCGGAGCTGCCGCTGTAAACAAGGCAGGACTTCTTACCCCTCACAACGGCGTTGATACAATTGAAAGTTCATCTGCGATGAGTACTGCCGCAGATCCCGAAACAGATTCCTTTGCAAACACGGTAGTTTCTCCGAAAGGCGCATTCATGGAAAGTGCCGAAAGCTATCAGCAGATATACGACCTGATGTCAGAAGCCAGAACAAACAGACGCGACAATCTTACTAAATATGAATACGGTGACAACGCAGAGTCTTCTGCCGATATGCCACAAACCAATGGTTTAGACATGGCAGCCGGACAGTCAGGCGGCATGGGCGGCGGCGGAGATGACTACTCCACTGTATTCAATCAGGAGGAAAACGTCCTCGAATCCGATGTATACCAGACCGACGGACACTTTATCTACCGTCTGACCGATAACAGCGAGCTTATGATAGCCGAGACAGAAAACGGCAAATTCATAAACAGCAGCAGCGTTGATATAAACTCGCTCATCCCCGATAATCCGCTCTTCGATGACCAGTATGCATGGAGCAATAAAATGTTCCTCTACAATGACAAACTGATAGTAATAAGCACTTTAAGCTATGCCAAAAATCCGGATGCTGAAGATGATTCCAATATGTATTACAACGACCTGACAAGAGTTTCTGTGCTGACAACAGGTATCGATCCCCAGCTTGTTGACGTTTACTATCAGGACGGCTATTGCAGTGATACAAGGATATCTCCCGAAGGCTACCTCTACCTGATAACCAATTTCGGCACGTATATCCCCGAAACGGAAGAGTATAACGAAAACTTAATACCCTGGTGCGGAATGGACGAGCCAAAGTGCGTAGATGCAGGAAATATCCTCCTTCCCGATGAAGGATTCTCCGATTACTATTACCCCACCTTTACCGTTATAGGCGCTCTGGACCTCAACGGCAGCGATTCCGTAACTGTTTCCGACGTAAAGGCACTTGCAGGCTATTCGGGCATCGTATACTGCTCGGAGGAGAACCTCTACACCGCTTACGGCTGGGAATCAACAGATATCACTCGTTTCAGCATCAGCGGAGGTTCTGTAACTCCTGCTGCAAGCTGCACTATAAAGGGATTTGTCAACGATCAGTTCTCTATGAGCGAATACAACGGCACATTCCGTGTAGCTTCAACCGATTCACAGTTCAACTTCCTGTTCGCCGCTGAAAGCACAATGACTAACGGCGAGGACAGCGAGAACGTACAGAACAACTACCTCTACGTCTTCGATATGGACCTTAACGAATTAGGATGCATAACCGATTTCGGCATCGACGAATCCATACAGTCCGTAAACTTCAACGGCGATATGGCATATGTGGTAACATTCAGACGTACCGATCCCCTGTATGCAATAGACCTTTCCGATCCTGCAAACCCTGTTATAACCAGCGAACTGAAAATAAACGGTTTCAGCACATATATGCAGAAATGGGACGAGAACACTCTCCTCGGATTCGGTATAGACGCAGACGATGACGGAGTAACAACAGGCATCAAGGCTTCAATGTTCGACAACAGCGATCCCGAAAATCTCAGCGAGATAGACAAGTGGACACCTGAAAGAAATACTATCGCAGATAGTTTCTACTCAGCAGGTGCATACGAGCGCAAGGCACTCCTTATCGCTCCCGAAAAGAACATCATAGGCTTCCTGCTTTACTCCGACAAAGTTACTCCACTCAAGGGCAGGGTAACTACCGAGAACGATCCGCTGAATGTTCGTGAATGGGCTTACAAAGAGGCTGAGATCATCGGAACTATCGATAAGGGCGCTGAAGTTACTGTCCTTGATAACTGGGGTGACTTCTATCAGATAGATTACAACGGAAAGCTTGGCTATGTTGATACAAATTACGTAACACTTGAAGACGTTAACGGTGAACCCGATCATTTTGATTACCATGATACAGCTTACAAATACGTGTTCCTGTCATTTGAAAACGGCAAGTTCACAGAGATAGGCTCCATATCCGAAGCAGAGGGCGAGAACAAGTACAGCTATTATCTGACTCCCGACCGCGCACTCTATATCGGCGATCATATCTACGTTCTCTCACAGTGCAAATTCACAGCTCTCGACATGAATACCATGGAAGAGACAGACAGCATAACATTTGAAAATGAATTCACAGAGAATTTTTACGAGGACTAAGCTTACAGCACTTGCCGCATCGGCAATGCTCCTTACAGCCTGCGGAAGCAGGGAAAGCTCATCGGTCAGCATGGTAACAGATTTTGCGGAGGAGTACAGAACTTCCTCCGCAGAGTCCCCGACCGAAAACGATAACGCGGATATCGGACACCTTCGGGGAATAGTCCGCATCGTGAGCGAAAACGCTGTCCGCATAGGCACTGAGGACAATAACACGCAGTATACCGTAAGCTTCGGCGATGAGGTCTCTCTTGCGGACCTACACCCGGGCGACCTTGCAGATATAACCTACAGCGGTGAGATACTGGAGATGTACCCCTCATTGATATACGGCGGAGAAAGTCTGGAAGTCATCGAAAAAACAGACAGGGAATACACTTGTGTCGAGCGTACTCTCGGAGTTTGCACAGTCTCTATGCTTGTACCTGACGGCTGGGAATACAGCGACACAGAATACCCTCCCCCGATAGCCGGCGATGAAGTTACGGATTTCGGCATAACGCTTTCCCCTGTCGGTTCTGATGGGAACATCACTATAAGCTGGCACAGCATGATACTCGGACTCGGTGCGGACATGGATGCACGTACCGATACAACAGGCGGAATGAAGTCGGTGATCTACACTCCAAAGGGAAGCGAAGTATGGTCAGTTATACTCTTCCCAAACTTGGAAAACATGGCTGTCACAAGCACCTTCGGCGAAAGCGGTGATTTCAGCGAATATTCCTCCGATATCGATTCTATCCTTTCAACACTTGATATATACTAAAAAACAGCCCCTGAAGGCGCTCTTGCGAGCAGTCCCGGGGGCTGTTGCTGTTATTCTGTTATGTTGTTCAGTGCGTCCATAAAGTCGCCGTACATATAAAGGGAACCCAGTGCTATAAGCGGAAGACCGTTTGCCTTTGCGTACTCGTATGCGGAACAGACTCCCTTGGCAAGGTCGTCGAAAGGTTCGGCATCGATATCAGCCGCTCTGAAGACCTCCGCAAGCTTATCCGAAGCAAGGGCACGGGGATTATCAGGGGTAACGGTAAACGCCTTGCGTATCCTGCTTCCCAGCATATCGGTATAGAGTCCATACTCCTTATCCGCCATTACACCTATCAGCAGAACTATATCAGAACCGCGGAAATACAGTTCGATACTCTCTGCCGCAGAACGTATACCGTCGGGGTTATGAGCGCCGTCATATATAACATATGGCTCACGGCGGACAACTTCAAAGCGTCCGTGCCACCTTGCCTTTTCAAGACCGCGGCGGACTGCCTCATCAGGGATATTTATCCTCTGACCACGCAGAACTTCAACTGCCGTAAGTACGGTAGCAGCATTCATCACCTGATACTTGCCAAGTAGCTGCATTCTGAAATCTCCCATTCCGTCGAAGCTGAACTCAGTACCCGAAAGGTCCGAAGAAGTATCCGAAACACGGAAGTAATCGGTCGAATAGAACTCCGAGCACTTTTTCTTTGCCTCTCTGAGGATTAGGTCGCTGACCGTAAGATCGGTACCGCCGTAGATAACGGGACGGCTGCACTTTATTATGCCTGCCTTATGACGGGCTATCTCCTCGATAGTTTCGCCGAGGAAGGCAGTATGATCCTTCTGCACATTGGTGATTACAGAGAGCAGCGGAAAACAGAGAACGTTCGTGGAATCGGTATCTCCGCCCATTCCGCACTCTACTACCGATATATTGCATCCCTTACGGAAAAACAGCAGGTATGCGGCAGCAGTAAGGACCTCGAATTCAGTTGGTTTATCTTCCATAGCTTCGCAGTGAGGAATGATCTCGGTCATGACCTCTGCGAAGTCCTTTTTTGTTATTTCCCTGCAGTTTATGCGGAAGCTGTCGGTTATACCCGTAAGGGCAGGAGAAGAGAAGCCTCCCACCGTATAGCCTGCCTCTGTGAGTATAGAGGTCAGCATGGCACCGAAAGAACCTTTTCCGTTAGTACCTGCAACGTGTATGGTTTTGACTCTGTTCTGCGGATTATCAAGGCGCTCCATAAGTTCGGATATTCGCTCGAGACCGAGCCTGCTTCCTCTGAGAGCGGCTTTTTTAAGGTAATCCACCGAGCCGTTATAGTCTGGCATTTTTATTACACATTCTTTCCAGCTGCGCTGAAAAAGCCTTGTTCTTCAGCAGCAGGTATATGATGTAGAACTCCAGTGCGCCGATGCAGATATACAGTGGTATACGAAGCAGAAGCACATTCAGCGGAGTTCCGTAGTAGATATAGAGTCCGAGTGATTTGATGATCATAGAGCCTATAGTATGTGCAGACATTACTGCAGCAGCAGTATTGAGCAGTTTCTTGTCCCTGAGGAACTTCATTGATACTATTCCAGATACCAGACCTATGGAAGCCGCACCAAGTGTAATGAACGGATTTATAGCATATCCCTTCATAAGGCTTCCGATAACATCGGCACCGATACCTACAGCAGCACCTACAAAAGGTCCGAAGAAGATGCCTGCCATAAGTACAGGAAGATTCTCAAGGCTGATACGGATGCTTCCGCCGACGTTTATAGCAAGGAATTTACCGAGTATGATACTCATAGCTATAAAGAGAGCGGCTGCCACCATAACTCTTATGCTCCCGAATAATTTAAGGGAACCTGCCATTGTTTTTTTCTGTTCATTTACTGTCATAAAAAAACCTCCTTTTCCACATCATACGACAAGGAAAAGAAGGCGCAGCTTCTATTTGATTGTCCTATGAAGCGGGATGCAAAACACGAACCGCAAGCCTCTGGCTTTTCGTTCAGCTGACAACTCCCCGTTCAGCCGACACTGTACTCTCCGGATGCTCATCCGAAGGGTAACGCACGTGTTTTTACTCTTCAACACCTTTATTATACAATCGGAAGTACGGGATGTCAAGAGTCGGGAGCAATTTTGTAATTTTCCACCTAATCAACAGTATTTTCCACAATATATCTGGATAATCTGCAACAAATATTACAGATAGTTTACAAATCAGCCCGTTTCAACCTTCTGAAAGCTCATGATTGTGGAAAATCCTGCGGAAAATGTGGAAAAGTTCCCACTATACAAATTGTGAAACGCTTGTGCAGCCGTTAACGGTTATGCAGTATATACATCCGCTATTCACTTTTTTGAGCAGAATAACCAAAAATCGATATTGCTAAAAATAACTTCTTCACTTTTTATATCTGATATGTTATAATGATAAGAGGTTGTATTTTACGGAGGTGAACTTTAATAGACCGTACTTTATTCATTTCCGACCTGGACGGCACTCTTATGAACAGTGATGCCGCTGTATCGGAAAAAACAGTTAAAACGATCAATTCGTTCATTAAGGGCGGAGGATATTTCACCTTTGCCACTGCAAGATCTATCTATTCGGCAGTTCCGAAAACTGCGGAAATGGATATAAGCGTCCCCTGCATCCTCATGAACGGCGTAAGCATCTATGACATTAAAAACGAGCAGTACGTAAAGAACGAGTTCATTGATTCTGCGGCATCTGCCGGGGTGCTCCGTGCATTTGAAAAACATGGGGTACACTGCTTCATGTACCGCATCGACAAGAATATACTCACCTGTTACTACTCTGAACTCACCACGAATGTCATGAGAAGCTTCGCAGAGGTACGAAAGTATGAGTACAAAAAACCATTTGTACAGTGCCGCCTTGCGGATCACGCCGACGAAAAGACCGTCTACTTCACCACTACGGGAGAGTACGAAAAGCTCCTTCCCGTAAAGCAGGAGATCGAGCATATCGCAGGTGTGGACATCGCCTTTTACCTTGACGTTTACAACGGCGCATGGTACCTGGAGATATTCTCCCACAAGGCCTCAAAGGCAAACGGCATACGTTTCATACGTGAGCATTACGGCTTCAGTAAGGTCGTGGCATTCGGGGATAACCTGAACGACCTGCCTATGTTTGAACAGGCTGACGTTAAAATCGCCGTAGGCAACGCAAGGGACGAGGTAAAAGCTGCCGCCGACTATGTTATCGGCACCAACGATAATGACGGTGTGGCGGAATGGCTTACAACAAACAACAGCAACTGCGGATAAGCTTCCGCAGACTTATAAAACACGAAAGGAAATACATAAAATGAAGAAGATCATGTTGGGAAACGAAGCCTTCGCAAGAGGCTTATTTGAAGCAGGATGCCGTGTTGTATCCAGCTATCCCGGAACTCCGTCAACAGAGATAACCGAAGAGGTAGCAAAGTACGATGAGGTCTACGCAGAGTGGGCTCCGAACGAGAAGGTCGCTATGGAAACTGCTCTTGGCGCATCTATCGCAGGCGCAAGAAGCTTCTGCGGAATGAAGCACGTTGGACTCAATGTTGCTGCTGATCCGCTTTATACAGCTTCATATACAGGCGTAAACGCAGGTATGGTCATTGCTGTTGCAGACGACCAGGGTATGCACTCATCACAGAACGAACAGGACAGCCGTCACCACGCTATCGCTTCAAAGACTCCAATGCTGGAGCCTTCGGATTCAGGCGAATGCAAGGAGTTCGTAAAGCTTGCATTCGAGCTTTCCGAACAGTTCGACGCTCCTTTCATCGTAAGAATGTCAACCCGTGTAGCTCACTCACAGAGCATCGTTGAGCTCGAGGACAGAAATGAACTCGACCTTAAGCCCTATGAGAAGAATCCACAGAAATTCGTAATGGTACCTGCTTTCGCAAAGGGCAGACACGTTTTCGTTGAAGAACGTACCAAGAAGCTCATAGAGTACGCTGAAACAACTCCCCTCAACAGGGTTGAGATATCCGACAAGGCTGAGTTCGGTGTTATCACCAATGGTGCATGCTATCAGTACACAAAGGAAGCTCTCGGCGATAAGGTATCCGTACTCAAACTCGGTATGGTAAATCCACTTCCAATAAAACTCATCAAGGACTTCGCTGCTAAGTATGACCGCATCGTTGTTATAGAGGAACTGGACGGCATCATCGAGGAACACTGCCGCAACATCGGCGTTAACAACGTTGAAGGCAAGAACATATTCGGCTATATCGGCGAGATACCACAGTCGGTTATCGCTGAGAAGCTCCTTGGCGAGAAGAAGGAGTTCGTTGCTCTGGATGACAACATCCCTGTACGTCCTCCTGTAATGTGTGCAGGATGTCCACACCGCGGACTGTTCTACTGCCTGAAGAAACTCGGCGTAACAGTTTCAGGTGATATCGGATGCTACACTCTTGGCTCTGCCGCACCTCTCAACGCTATCGATACTACAATCTGCATGGGCGCTTCCATTTCGGGACTCCACGGCTTCAACAAGGCAAGAGGTACAGAGTCCGAGCACAATTCCGTTGCAGTTATCGGCGACTCTACATTCATGCACAGCGGTATGACAGGTCTTGTGAATATCGCTTACAACAACTCGAATTCAACTGTTATCATTCTCGATAACTCCATTACAGGTATGACAGGTCATCAGCAGAACCCGACTACAGGTAAGAACCTCAAGGGCGATCCTGCTGCGGCAGTTAACCTCGAGGAGCTCTGCAAGGCTATCGGTATCAAGCGTGTACGTGTTACAGATCCTTATAAGCTTGCCGAGACAGAGGCTGCTATCAAGGAGGAGCTTGCTGCTGACGAGGCTTCTGTTATCATCTCACGCCGTCCATGCGCTCTTCTTAAGTACGTTAAGCACAATCCTCCGCTGAAGGTAGACCACGATAAGTGCGTAGGCTGCGGAATGTGCATGAAGCTCGGATGTCCTGCTATATCCATGAGAGACGGCAAGGCTGTTATCGACCATACACAGTGTGTCGGCTGCGGAATCTGTCAGGAGCAGTGCAGACTGGACGCTATAGGTGACTGAGCATGGTAAATACAGAGGTATACGAGCATTTTGCCGCATGGCTCGATGCTCTGCTTGAAAACAATAAGATGCCCGAGGATACAATGGCATACAACTTCAATCTCTACGAGGACCGCTCTGAGGAAACAGGCGAGAAGATGTACTGCATACAGCTCATCGCTTCGGACAGGTTCGATCCCGATGACAAGGAAGGCGACTGGGCTTGCTATGAAGTATGGTCCTCTGAAGAAGACCTGTTCAGCCTTAATTTCTCCGACGAGGGAGAGGTAGGCTATGAGCGCGTTGAAGAAGCCTTCACCGAACTTTGTGCAGAGTATCTTGAAAAAGGCAGATCAAGCGGTGTACTGCGTTCAGCAAAGGGCATAGGCATCGGATTTGTTGACGGAGATATCGACATAATCTATAAAGCTGAACAATAAGGTGGAAACAAAATGGATTCAAAAATCATAAAATTTGCAGTTGGTGGTTCAAAATCTGCAATTAAAGTATTATACGATGAAAAAGCGCCTCTTCCTATTAAGTTGATCACTGAATTTATAAAAGGCGGCAAAGAGTATTCAGAAGAAGAAATTGTTAAAGAAATAAAAGGAATTATGAGTAAACCTGTGCTGCCTATATATATTACAGGAGCTTTAATTCCTCTTCATGACGATGTTGATTTAGAAAAGTTTAAAGAAACTATCGACGAATATAAAGATAATAGCCGGAATTACATAAGAAATATTACTGTACTTGACGAAAACAACCTCTATATCAATGATATTTTATGCCATGAGATACAGAAATCTAAGTATTTGGTTTTTGATTTTTGGGATAGAGATGGTTCAAGGGACTCATTATTCAGATTCAAAAGCAGCTATTTAGATAATATCACTGAGTACTATGAGGAAATCACGGAGAAATACAGTGAGTCAACAGGCGAAAGCTGTTCTATAATTAATGAATTGTATGTTTTTTGATCTGACAGAAATAAAAGAATACATCTAAAGGAGTAAATATAAATGGAAACTAAATCGATAATGATAGTCGGTGTAGGCGGACAGGGTTCACTGCTCGCTTCAAGACTTCTCGGAAATGTTCTGCTCGCACAGGGCTATGATGTAAAGGTCAGCGAGGTTCACGGAATGTCACAGCGCGGAGGTTCCGTTGTAACTTACGTTAAATACGGCGATAAGGTGTACTCTCCCGTGATCGAAAAGGGAGAGGCTGATGCTGTTATCTCATTCGAGCTTCTCGAAGCTGCAAGATGTCTTCCGTTCCTGAAGAAGGGCGGTCATCTCATAACATCAACTCAGCAGATAGATCCTATGCCCGTTATCATCGGTGCAGCT
>Ga0116183_1003334_pt1 | contig 16421 bp, 5 predicted proteins | sample AD_UKC078_MetaG_FD_89753 | JGI IMG/M metagenome (GOLD analysis project Ga0116183, IMG submission 89753) | Active sludge microbial communities of municipal wastewater-treating anaerobic digesters from USA - AD_UKC078_MetaG | ecosystem: Engineered > Bioreactor > Anaerobic > Digestate | place: USA... | reverse complement strand
CGCTCTCAGCCGCCGTCTTCCCCACGCCCGCCGCCGCTGCCGCGCACGGCCAAGCCTGGCCCGAATGGCTGCGCGACGGACTGATCGACTTCGCCTGCCCGATGATCTACACCGAAAGCCCGGACGACTTCAACGCGCAGCTCGCCGCATGCCTCGCCGCCGCGCCAGCGGACAAACTCGTGCCCGGACTCGGCAGTGGTGCCGACGGCTGCCAGCTCGATGCCGCCGCCGCCGCGCTGCAGATCGCCGAGACCCGCCGCCGCCGTCTCGCCGGATTCGCCTTCTTCGCGGTTGACGACGAACTCACCGGCAGCTTGCTCCCAACCCTCTTCCCGATCCCATGAAAGCGCCCTCAGCGGCAAACTGTCAAGAAATCGGTTCGTGACAGGGGGCATGCGAGTCGAGCGCGTGTTTTGTGTGTGCGGTGTCGGAAACGCGGGCGTCTTCCGCGCTACGCGCGGATGTAGGATTTATTTAGGATTTAGGAGTTAGGAGTTAGGAGTTAGGAGTTAGGAGTTAGCCCGCCGCGCGGCTCCGCCGCGAAAAAACCTTGGAATAAGTTTAGGACATGATTAACATGATGTTGTTCAATCCTGAAAATCCTGGCATCCTGGCAATTTATAGGACATGATTAACATGATGTTGTTCAATCCTGAAAATCCTGTCATCCTGGCAATTTATAGGACATGATTAACATGATGTTGTTCAATCCTGAAAATCCTGGATACATGCGCCCGCGCAGCGGGAAATCCTGGCAATTTATAGGCAAGGAGTTTTTCACTTCGACGTTCTGAGTTCGGCGTTGGGCGTTCGGCGTTCAAAGGCGGCGGCGTGACCGCCGCGGACAGGGACGCCCGCTTCTCCCGTCAGACCTTATATGTCGACCCGCGACGAGCGACTTGCGGTGTCGGAAACGCGGGCGTCCCTGTCGATCGTCGCGGGTCGAATGTCGCGGGTCGCGGGTCGACGTTCCCGATCCCGATACCGATAGCGATACCGATACCGATACCGATAGCGATACCGATACCGATACCGATGAAACCCAGAAACCCAGAAACCAAAGAGCGTTGCTTTCAACGCTCTTTTTAGGTTCACGCATCCCCGAGGCGTCTGCGGACGGTTCGGGGAACCGTCCCTACCAGCGGGCGGGGACGCCCGCGCTCCCGACTCACTGCCCCCCCCTTTTCACCAGAAACGCATTGTTTTCGCACTCTCCTGTCGCTAACCGATTACAACTGTCAAAATTTCCTCTGTTGACGTGTGGTCCGGTAATAACGTATTCTCTTTGCGTGATTCACTGTATTGGGTGCGAGATCCGCGCAAGCAAGGGCTGATTCGACCTTGTCAGGCGTTTCGACGATCCTGATGCGGGGAGTGTGGGATGTCATGTGTTATCGTCAGGCGGAAAATGTCGTCGCGAAAACGGTGGCCGGCGAGGTTCTGCTGGTTCCGGTGCATGTGAACACACAAAACGTTTTCACGCTGAACCGCGAGGCGTACCAGATCTGGCAGTGGCTCGACGAGCCGTGCTCCGTTGATGCGCTTGCGGCGCGTCTGGCGAGCCGTTACGGAGTATCCACCGATACGGCGCAACGGGACGTGCGGAGTTTTCTGGACGAGATGTTGAACTGGGGCTTGGTACGCGAGGCCTGACCTCCGGAAACGGAGGGGGGATCGGGTTGGGTAACGGACGGGAAAGGATCATATGGCAAAAGAGAGCAAGGGTTTTGGAAGCGGGGTCACCTACGAGGAACCGTACCGTCCCCCGAAAGTCTCCCGGATTGTTCTGGACGAGGGAGGCAATTATGTCAGCCACGCCATACCGGGAGGAACTTTAGGCACGTCGATCATTGAGTGACGACGTGCCCGCAGGCGGCTCAGAGGGGCGCATGTCCGGATGTTTTCCTCCGGAGTGCCCCGCTACGCGCCGCCGGAAAGGTCTGGCATGTCGGTTCGAGGTGGAACTTCTCGCGCAACGCACCCGCTGATTGTGGGAGGGGTGCGCTTCACCTTGTCCGGCCCGCTGACGATGACGCGTTTCCCCCCGGCCTTCCGTGCTTTTCTGGATGCGGACGTGCCCTGGGATTTGGCTTGCCGCGTACGCTGCCGGGGGGCTGACGCGCTTCTGGCCTCCGAACCCCGCGTCCCGGACCAACCCTGGACCTTTGCGCGGGACCTGGAGAATGATCATCTGATCCGCCGCGCCGCAACAGGGGAGACGGTATGGCGGATCGATGCGCCGCGCTCGTTCGAGCAGGCGGTGGTCCGCTGGCATCCCTCGCTGTTCTCGGCATGTTACTCATCCTACGAGTATGCGTGGGGAACCGGACTCGGACTGGCCTTGACAGTGATGCGGCTGCAAGCCGTGGGTGGGGTTGCCTTTCACGGTACGGCGGCAGAGGTGGACGGCCAAGGAATCCTCGGTCTGGGAATCTCGGGTTCCGGGAAAAGCACTTTGGCCCGGATGCTGCAAGACGCCGGGTGCGCCGTCCTCTCCGATGAGCGCCCGCTCGTGAGACGAAATCCGGACGTGCCGTCGGAAGGTTCGGATGCGGCCGGGTTCCGCGTGTACGGTTCTCCCTGGCCGAGTTCGGCCGGGGCGGCGCAAAACACGCATGCGCCGTTACGCCGCATCTATTTCCTTGAACATGGGCAGACGAACCGCATACGGCCCCTGACCCCGGCCGAAGCCCTTTCGCGAATGATCCCGGTGACCGCCATCCCTTGGCGGGAGCCGTGCCAGTTGGATCCGTATCTGGTGACGATCGACGGTCTGCTCCGCTTTGTACCCTGTTCCGTTTTCGCCTTCCGCCCGGAGCCCGCAGCCATCTCACACATACGGGAGGACCTCGCTTCGCTTCCTCCAAGGGGGACACCATGAAGCGCGAATGGATCCGTCGGCTGGCGCGGGCATGGGTAAGGGCGATCTCTCTGGTGTGGACGAGCGCGCCGCGGCTCGCCTGCGCGCAGGCGGTGTTGACCGCCGTACAGGCGCTGTTACCGCTGCTGACGTTATACACGCTCAAGCGCGGCGTGAACAGTGGCGCGGTGTTGTTACGCGAGACGGGTACGGTGATCGCGGAACAAGCGGGCGAGTGTGCGGCGCGCAATGCTGAGACACGTGAGCTGATTTTCTGGCTGCTGTTGGGTGCCGTTTCCATCGGGCTGGGCGCTTGCCTGCGGGCGTGTGCCGCATGGGTGGCCGAACTGCACGCCATAGATGTGAGTGACCGGGTTCACGCTTTGCTGCACACGAAACTGCTCAGGGCGGATCTGGCGTTTTTTGAGGACAGCCGCGAACAGGACGCGCTGCATCTGGTCCAATCGCAAGCCCTGTCACGGCCCGTCGCGGTTATGGATGCGCTGTTCAGGATGGCGCACAGCGTGGTGGCCTTGTCGGGAATCTTGCTGTTGCTGGCCGCGTTGCACCCGCTCGTCGCAATCGTGCCGCTCATTGCGAGCGTGCCGATCATCGGCATCCGGATGGCGCGCGGGAACCGGTTTTTCGAGTGGCGTCGCGAACAGGCCCCGTTGGAGCGCGAAGCCGGTTATGTGCATCATCTGCTCACGGATGGCGCGTACGCCAAAGAGATCCGGGTGATGGGACACGGCACGTTTTGCCGTAACCGGTTCACGGCGGTGCGTTCGCGGTTGCGTGCGGCGCGGTTGCGCCTGCTCCGTCTGGTGTTGACCCAGGAGTTGGCGATGCAGTTTCTGGCTTTGGCCACAATGGGAGTGCTACTGCTTTGGATGGCTGGACGTTTGGCGGCGGGAGCGCTTTCCCTCGGGGCGCTGGTCATGTACGCGCAGGCGGTCCAGCGGGGACAGGCGCAGACCGGAGCGCTTGCGGGAACCCTTGCCGAACTCTACCAGTCCGCACTGTTTCTCGAATCCTTTGACACCCTGCTCGCAAAACCGGACACCGTGCGTACGCCGTCCCGACCGCGCGCGCTTCCCGCACCGGGGTGTCATGGCCTCGTGTTTGAGCGTGTATCCTTCACCTACCCCGGAACCTCCCGACCGGTATTGCGCGAGATCAGTTTTACCCTGCATCCCGGCGAACGGATCGCGCTGGTGGGGGCGAATGCGTCCGGCAAATCCACGCTTCTAAAGCTGATGTGCCGGTTTTACGATCCGACGGCGGGACGGATTCTGTTTGAGGGCGTGGATTTACGCGAGGCGGACCCCGTTGTGTGGCGTCAGCGGATCGGCGCGCTCTTTCAGGATTTCGGGCAGTATCAGTTCTCCCTGGCCGAAAATGTCTGGATCGGCGATCCGCATGGCAGCGCATCGGACGCACGCATTGCGGAAACCGTGCGCCGTGTGGGCTTGGATGCCCTGGCCCGGACGGATCCCCGGGGGCTCGACACCCCATTGGGGCGCTGGTTGCGCGAAGGAATCGAACCGAGCCTCGGACAGTGGCAGCGTGTCGCGGTGGCGCGCGCCACGTTGCGTGATGCGGATCTGCTGTTGCTGGACGAGCCGGCAAGCGCGCTGGATGACCGTGCGCAGGATGAGGTGATCCAATGGCTGCAAACGGTGACGGTTGGCCGGATGGCGGTTTTGGCGAGTCACCGGCGTCGCGTGATCGAGGTCGCCGACCGGGTGCTGGTGCTACGGGAGGGCGTGCTGGTGGAAGAGGGAACCATCCCTGCGCTACGGGCGCGGAAGGGCGAATGGGCGAGTCTTTATGAGCGGGTCCTTTCCTAAGCTTCCCGAACGGACTCCGGCGCAGGAGGACTTGTTGCGGGTGATGCGGGCTGCGGTGAACGGACAGGTCGCGGAAATCGACCCTCTGGCGTGGCCGGCAGTGTATCGTCTGGCGGCGATGCATCAGGTGGAAACGTTCCTCTATCCCCTCATCCGTGCCTGGCCTCCTGCGGCGTTGCCGCCAGAGGAAATGATGCACTTCTGGCGGACGGTTTTCCTACAGGCGGCCGGGCGATACGCGCGTGTGGCTGAACAGGCGCGCGAGTTGTTTTCGGCACTCCATGCCGCAGGCATAGAGATGATCCCGCTCAAAGGCGTCTGGCTGGCGGAGCGGATCTATATGGAGGGCGGCTGCCGCACAATGAATGATATTGACCTGCTTGTCCCGGAAGCGCGGTTTAACGAGGCATGCGGGGTCATCCGGTCGATCGGGTATGTGACGCCCGATTACGACGTCACGGACAGGCGGGTGAAACACGCGCACTTCCAAAAATGCGGCGAGCCGCTCGCTCTGGAACTCCACCGGCGTTTGTTCAACCATCCGGTTTCGGCGGGAGAAGCCCCGTCAACGGATTGGGTATGGCACGGAAACATGGAGGACCGGTTGCACGGGATCCCGGTGCAAACCTTTGAACCGGAAAGACAGGTCGCATACCTCGCACACCATATTCTGGGGCACCGGATGGCTGTGCCGCTCAAGGTTTATCTGGACCTGTGTCTGGTTTGCGAACGGTTTGCCGCGCCGCTCTCGGACACGGCATTCCGTCACGAGAGGGCACGGTGGGGCGCGGTGTACGGCATCTCCTTCGTGCTACGCATGGCCGATCGCCTGCTCAAGTCCGAGGCGTGCCGGATGTGGGCCGCAATCCCGGAGGAGTCCGCCGAGTTGTGTGAGGCATTGGACGTCGCGGAACAAATTGTGATCGGGTTGGATGCGAAAAGCATCAAACTCACCCCTTCCCTCTCCCGGTTTATCCGCTCCAAAGGATTGGAACGGATCCGGATCGGACTGGCGAGTCTCTTTCGGTCTGCCGCAGAAATGCGACAGATTTATCCCCGTACAGTACGTTGGTTCGGTTTAGCGGGCGGCTATCTCTGGAGACTGCCCGACCTGTTCCTTCGCCACGGTTCGTTTCTCAGCGGAAGCCCGTCATGCCGACATCAGACAAAAGTGGCCCACAAAGGGTTTGAGGACAGGGAACAGCTCATCGCTTGGCTCTGTGCGCGGGAAAACGACAAGAAAGGCCATGATTAAAAAACTCACATTACAGGTGCGTCTCGGCACTTCCTTCAGAGTGGCATGCGCCGTGTTGGGCATTGTGTTCGTTTCATCAGGAGCCCCCTTGACGGAACGGGAAGCGCTCGACAGGTTATCCATCTGGATAAATGGCCATCCGGTGATGGGCTGTCTGGCTGGAAACGCCATCGCCTCGACGGTCAGATTCCAGGAAGGCGGCGGCTCCTACAGTGTCTATGCCGTGGCGTTCTCGCCGGTCGGCTATGTCGTCCTCAACAGCGATGACCGGCTGCCGCTGGTCGTCGCCTTCAGCGCCTCGTCGGGCGTCAATCTGGCCGACCTGCCCGATAACGCCTTCCGCGCCGCCCTGCTGACCCATGTGGCAAATGCGGCGGAGACGCTGGGCGGGATGGACACCGCGCTAGCGCCGGACCTCTCCTACCGCCGCGCCGCCCCCCGCCGCACGCCATTGAGCATTGAGCAGTACGGCCCTTATCTGGCGACCACCTGGAACCAGTGCAACCCGTACAACCTGCTGTGCCCTGAAGATCCCGGCGGCAGCGCATACTACGGATACCGCGCGCCGACGGGCTGCACGCCTGCCGCCTACGCCCAGGTGCTCTATTACCACCGCTGGCCGCTCCGCGGGCAGGGCTCGCACAGCTACACCGACAGCAGCGGCTCGATCACCGGCACGCACAGCGTCTGCTTCAGCACGCCGTTCGGCTGGGCGGCCATGCAGGCCGCCTACGACCCCTGGACCACGGCACCCCAGTTGGGCGACGTTGAAGTCGCCGACCTCATGTACCGCCTGGGTGTTGCCGCCGATGCCGATTACGAGAGTGACGGCACCGCCTCAAGTATCCGGACGCTGGGCGAGCGCCTCAACACATACCTCTTCTACGAGCCTATCGGCTATGCGTCGTCGCAGACCGCTCTGCTGCCGGGACTTAACGAGAGCCTGCGCACGGGCTATCCGTGCGTCGTCGCGGTGCCCGGCCACGCGATCGCGGCGGATGGGTTGCTGGATGACAATGGAACCGTGTCGTACCATATCAACTACGGCTGGGGCGGCTCAAACGACGGCTGGTGGTCCGCCGACAATGTGGCCGGCAAGGCGCTCGCATACGGCTGCACCTCGCTCAAGCCCATGCTGATGGCATTCCCGGCCGAGGCGACGGCGCAGGCGGCGGCCGGCGAGCCCGTAACCCTCGAGTGGCTGCTGCCGGTCCGCCGCGAGCAGGAGGCCGGGCGCATTCTGATCCGGCGGCTGATGCCGCAGAGCGGAACGTGGAGTTCCGCCGCCGAAACGCTGGACCACACCGTGTCAAGCGGCTGGCAGCTTAAATCTGGCGGTCGCACTGGCTCGTGCTGGTTCACAGGACCGAACGGCTACAGCGCACTGACGCTCACCGACATCTTTGTCCCCGACGCCTCGGCTACGCTCGCGTTCTGGATGAAATACCGGCTGGGCACGGCGACTTTCCGGGTCGCGGTCTCCAGCGACGGCGGGGATACCTACACAACCCTGTTCGAGCGGAATAACAACTACCCGCTGAGCTGGCAGTCCTACACGGTCGGGCTCGGCGCGTATGCCGGCAAAGAAGTTCGCATCCGGTTTGAGCTGACAAGCGGGTCGTACTATCAGGACACCGGCGGCGTCTGGCTCGACGACCTCGGCGTCACCTCCGGCACCTGGCAGCGCTGGATGCCGTTCGCCGAGGACACGACGCTCGCGAGGTTGGAGGGACAGCCTGTACATTTCACGGTTCTGACGCCCCCTCTTGAGATCGGCAGCTACACGCTGGCATCGGTCGTGGAGGACACCAACACGACATGCCACGCGCTTTCGCCAGCGTTCACGCTGAACGTCCTGCCACGCTTCAATTACCGGCTCGAACCCGGCGGGGGCGTGACACTCACCCGATACAACGGCAACTCCGCACGGCTCGAAATCCCGGCGATATGGGAAGGCCAGCCGGTCACGGGCATCGCCTCAAACGCCTTTGACGGTACCCCGGTCTTTTCCGTGATCCTGCCGACATCGATCACAGCGTTTGAATCCGACGCCTTCGCCGGTGCCGACGCGCTGCAACGGCTCTTTTTCACCGGCGACGCGCCATCCGTCGCCGCCAACGCGCTGGCGGACTCGGCGGCAACCGTCTACTACCTGCCGGGGAAGAATGGCTGGTCCGCCAGCCTTGGCGGCCGTCCAGCCCTGCTGTGGAACCCCGCGCCGGTGCCCGGTGCCGGATTCGGATTCCAGAACGGGGTTTTCGGCTTCACGCTGTCCGGCACAGCCCTGATCCCGGTGCATGTGCAGGCCGCCGCCGATCTTACGTCCGCCGTCTGGTACACAATCACCAACACCGCGATTGACGCCGCCGGCACGCTCCATGTCCGCGACCCGGAGTCCCCGGCTCATACGGAACGCTTCTACCGCATCGTCTGGCCGTAGAGCATGGACAAGTGTTCCAAAATGTGGAATAATTTTACGTGCTTTTTGGCGGCGTGTGGCCGTTCAAAAAACATATGGAGGTACAGGCGTGAAGCACAGGAAAATATTCAGCAAAAACACTGCCGCTGGTTTCCAAGCTGCAAAGCTCTTTGAGGCATTGTTCCGCAATGCACGAATGCTTCGCGGTTCGGTGCGCCGTGCCACGGCTACGGTGATTCTGGCTGCTGGTTTTCTCCTGATGGCCGGGGCGCTTCCCGCCGAGGCGATCACGATCACGCGGACCTCTGGATCAGTTCTACAGACGGATATCCCGAAAGGGCTCTCTTGCGGTTTTGTCTCGTACATCATCAGCAATAACACGGCTGTGGCCTATTCCAACATCTGGGTTCAGGTGGATAATTTCACGGGCAGCATCGTCTCGCTGGCCGGGGGCGACAACGGGATGTGCCACGTCGATGATCTGCCGCCGGGGGCGTACAAGACCGTGTATTTCTATCTGGGTGCCACGGCGACTACCACGCAGCCGCAAAGTCACACAGTAAAGGTTTACGAGGGATATCCCGAGGGCGGCACTCTGGTCGCCAACCAAACCTTCTCCCTGACCGTGACCACGACGGGCGAGAACAACTCCAGCAAGGTCAACAGCGTGACCTACGGGCCGAACCCGCCGACGGTCGGCGGTACGGTGATGGTGCAGGTGACGGGCGATGCCGGCAACGTCAAAAGCGGCGACTTGGTGAATTTCAGTCCTGCGGTTTTCAGCACCTGGAACGCGGCGGCCTTCCAGCTTTGCGATGTCACACTGGCGTTGACCAACAAGAACGGCCAGGCGCGGACGCTCTCAAACTATCTGCAGTTACCGGCGGATGTGGTGCAATGGTCCGGTAACCAGCTCACCTATACCGCTTACTACACATTCAGGGCGTTGGTCGAAACCGCGCAAAGCACGCCGGTCAGCCCGATGACCTATGCCTCGCAGGGAAACTCCAGCTCGCACCCGAGCACCTCGGGCTATGGCCTTTTCCAGCCGATCCAGTCGCCGGTCAACACCACGGTGCTCTCGAAATTAGCCAATGTCGCGCAGGCCTATACCAACGAGGTCGTGACCTACACCGTGCGTTTCACCAACAGCGGGGCGAACGACATGACGATCGACCGCGTTGTCGACACCCTGCCGCCGCACATGGTGTACATACCGGGCAGCTCGCAGTTGAACGGGGTGACGATGCTTGATCCGTCCATCAGCGGGACGCAACTGGTCTGGTCGGAGACCGAGCTGATACCGGCTAACAGTTCGCGCGACTTCACCTTTCAGGCGCGGGCGATGATCGCGGGAGTAACGACCAACAGCGTGGTGGCCTACGTGGGCGGGACCAGCACGATCATCGACACCACTCTGAGCACGAGCGACAATGTGCCGGGGCAGGCGGTCGTGCGCACGCTGCTGCCCCCCACGGCGGTAGATGACAATATCTCGCTGGCGGAGGACAGCGTCTGGATCCGCCCCGCGCCGGGAGTGCTGAACAACGACAGCGACCTGAACGGCTTCGGCATCGCCGTGGTCGCCCACACCGAGCCCGCGCACGGGACGCTCGTGCTGAACGCCGACGGCTCCTACACCTACACGCCCGCGCCGGACTACTACGGCAGCGACAGCTTCACCTACACGATCACCAATTACAACGGGCGCGCGGACACCGCCACAGTGTACTTGACGGTGCTGCCGGTGAACGACGCGCCCAGCTTCACGGGAGGGGCCGACCAATACCTGACGGTGGGGGCCGGCGCGCAGAACGTGCCCGCATGGGCCACGAATATCAGCAAGGGGCCGGCGAATGAAGCCGGGCAGTCGCTGACCTTCAACGTGACCAACGACAACGCCGCGCTCTTCTCCGTGCCGCCGTCCATATCCGCCGACGGCACGCTGACCTACACGCCCGCGCCGGGCATGAGCGGCATCGCCACCGTCACCGTCTATCTGCAGGATGACGGCGGCCGGGCCAACGGCGGCGAGGACCGCAGCGCGGAGTACACCTTCACGATCAACGTGAGCGGCTACAGCATCGGCAACCGCGTCTTCAAGGATCTGAACAACGACGGCGTCCACGACTTCACCGACAGCGGCATCGCGGGGGTGCGCATGGCGCTCTTCGCCGCCGATGCGGACGGGCAACCCTCCGGTTCAGTCCTCCAGACCACGCTCACGGACGCGGAAGGCTTCTACCGCTTCGACCATCTGGCGGCGGGCACCTATGTGGTGGTGGCGGATGTTGCGGAATCGCCGTCCTTGGCTGGCTTCGTCAGCAGCAGAGGGGATTACAGCAGTCTGGCGCTGGACGGCGACCTGCGTGACCACGGGACAGACACACCGGTCTCCGTCGGCAACATCGTGGACGGCATCGCCAGCGTCCCGATCACCGTCGGCGAAGGGCAACAGCCTTTGGACGAGCTGGTCAACCCCAATCTCGACGCCGGACGGCACGGCCCCTGCGGCGACGCCTACGACAACCTCGTGGTGGACTTCGGCTTCACGCCGCTCTACAGCATCGGCAACCGCGTCTTTGCCGACGACAACTACGACATGCGCCAGGACGACAACGAGGCCGGCCTGCAAGGCTTTCCGCTTTATGCCTTCGCAGCGGACGAAGAGGGGCGTCCCACGGGCGGGCCGCTGGCCTACGCGGTGACGGATGCGGATGGCTGGTACCGGCTGGACGGGCTGGTCAGGGGCACCTACGTGGTGGTGCTGGACCGCGAGGCGGCCGTCGCCGCGAATCCGGGGCTTGCGGTGTACACCAGCACGATCGGCACCACCAATGACATGACGCTGGCGGGCGACCGCTGGGATCACGGCTGGTACCACCCCCGGACAAACATCGGGCCGGTCACCAACGGCTACTCATCCTCACCGGTCACGCTCGGGCCCGGCATGCAGCCGGTCGGCGAGCAGACCGGCGGGACCGCCGCCGGCGCGCAATCGCCGTACGGCGACGACCGCGACAATCTTGTGCTGGACTTCGGCATGGTGCGCACCTTCTGCATCGGCAACCGGATCTTCCTCGACGACGGCTCCGGCGGCGGCACCGCCAATGACGGCATTCAGAACGGCACCGAGCCCGGCATCCCGAACGCGGCGGTGCGCATCTTCGCGGCGGACGCCAGCGGCAACCCCACCGGCGACGCGCTGGTGATCGGCACGGACAACCTGACCGCCGCGCTCACCAATCCCGACGGCTGGTACCGGTTCTTCCGTCTGGCGCCGGGCGACTACGTGGTGGTGGTGGACGTGGGCCTCTCCACCAACCTGACCGGCTTCGTCTTCAAGGACGGCTCGACGTGGGTGGATCCCGCCGCCACATCGACCAGTTTGGTCGGCATGGTCAGCAGCGCGGGCTACAGCAGCGACCTGACGCTGACAGGCGACCGGCGCGACCACGGCAAGGATGCGCCGGTCAGCGTGGGGTGTGTGACGTACGGCATCGCGGGTCCAAAGATCACGCTGGGGCCGGGGTTGCAGCCGCTCGGCGAGCAGACCAACTCGGCGTCCGGGCCATCGTCGCACTCGCCCACCGGCGATGCCTACGACAACCTTGTGATGGACTTCGGCTTCGCGCCGACATTCAGCATCGGCAACCGCATCTTCTGGGACAACGGCGCGGGCGGCGGCACCGCCGGCAACGGCGTGCGGGACGGCGGCGAGCCGGGCATCGCGGGCGTGCTGGTCGAGGTGCGCTCCAACGGCACGACCCTGGCCACGACCGTGACGGATGCCGAGGGCTACTACCGCTTCGACAATCTGCTGACAGGGGAGTACACGGTTTTTCTGCCGCCCTCGAACTTCTCGTTGTCCGGGGCCCTGTCCGGCATGCTCAGTTCGACCAACACGGTCGCCGGTGAAAATGGCGACAAGGGCATCGACAATAACCACCCGGCCACGAACGGCATCGAGAGTGGAAAGGTCACGATAGGTTTTGGAGCGCAACCCGCAGGCGAAACCGACACCGGCACCGGCGCGGGCGCCAACAGCCCGTTCGGCGACAACTACGATAATCTCACCATCGACTTCGGCATGATCGAGGTCAACTCCGTCAACTGCAGCGCCGGCTCGCTGGTGTGGAACGACGCCAACAACAACGGCCGCCACGACGCGGGCGAGAGCGGCATCGCGGGCGTGACGCTCGAAATCTGGAAGGCGGATCCCGACGGCGATCTGATTGGCCCCGCGCCGCTCCAGGCCACGACCACCGCCGCCGACGGCACCTATCTCTTCGACGATATCGAGCCCGGCCTCTACCGCATCCGCATCCCGGAGACCATGTTTGCATCCGGCGGGCCGCTGGAGATCATCAACACCGCCAGCACGCTCTACTCTGCGGCGGACGACCAGATCGACAACGACAGCAACGGCGCGCAGAGCGCGGCCGGCCAGGCCGTCCTTGGCCCGCTGTTCCAGCTCAGCCGCGGCGGCGAGCCGGAGGACGACACGGTGCCTAACGAGTTCGGCCCGGGTGCCACACAAGACAACCACTCGCCACGGCTCGACGACAACGGCGACATGACCATGGACTTCGGCTTCTACGCGCCCACGCTGGCGCAGACCAATCTGGTCAGCCTCGGCTCGCTGGTCTGGAGCGACCTCGACAACAACGGCGCATGGGACAGCGGCGAGCCCGGCATCCCCGGCGTGACGCTGGAACTCTACATCACCAACGCCACCGGGCTGATCTATTGGGGCACGACCCAGAGCGCCTCCGACGGCACCTACTTCTTCCGCGATCTGGTGGACAACACCAACTGGGTGGTGCGCATCCCCGCCCCGAACTTCGCGCCGGGCGGCGCGCTCTACAGCACGCCGCTCAGCAGCGGCACACCGGTGAACGCCGACAATCAGGCCGATAGCGACAACAACGCTTTGCAGCCGGGCGGTTTCGGCGCGGAGGTGTGGAGCCCGGTGATCGCCCTCACGGCAGGCAACGAGCCGACGAACGAGTCTGGCCTCGGTGGTAATCAGGACAGCGCGTCCCCCTATATTGACGCCAACGGCGACATGACGCTGGACTTCGGCTTCACCCCGGTCTATAGCCTCGGCAACCGCGTCTTCGCCGACCTCGACAACGACGGCGTGATGGATGCGGGCGAGAGCGGCATCGGCGGCGTGCCGCTGCTGCTCTTCGCAGCGGACGCCAGCGGAAATCCCACGGGCGCGGCTTTGGCCACCAACGTGACCGACAATGCGGGCTGGTACCGCTTCGACGATCTGATTGCGGGCAGCTACGTGGTGGTGGCGGATGTCGCCAACGCGGACGCGCTGGCGCACTGGGTCAGTAGCACAGGCGTGTCGAGCGATGTGTCGCTGACTGGTGACGGCAGGGATCACGGGCGCGACACGCCGGTATCGGCGGGCACGGTGGCCGGCGGCATCGCCAGCGTGGCGGTGACGCTCGGCCACGGCGCGCAGGCCGAAGGCGAGGAGACCGGCGAGGGTGCCGGGGCGCACAGCCCCCATGGCGACGCCCGCGACAACCTGACGCTGGACTTCGGTTTCACGCCGACCTATAGCATCGGCAACTGGGTTTTCAGGGACAATGAGAACAACGGCATCTCCTGCATGAAGACCAACTGCACCTGCGGCGTCAGCAACGTCGTGATGCGGCTCTTCGCGGCGGATGGCAACGGCGCCCCGACCGGCGCCGTGGTGAGCACCGTGACCACGTGCGCCAAGGGCTATTACCGTTTTGACGGTATCTTGCCGGGCACCTACGTGGTGGTGCTTGACAAGGCCAACGCACCCGAGCTGGCGAATTACCGCAGCTCGACCGGCGTGACCGGCCAGACCGGTCTGGGCGCGGATCTGCGCGACAACGGGCTGGATACACCGCTGGGAGAGGATTCGGTGGTGCCGGGCGGGATTGTCAGCCGGCCGGTGACCGTGGGTTACGGTTTGCAGCCGGAGCGCGAGGTGGAGGGCAGTGTCCCCTTGAGCAGCTACGGGCCGCTGGGCGATGCCTATGACGACCTGACGGTGGACTTCGCCTTTTATCCGCTCTACAGCCTCGGAAACCGCGTCTTCTTCGACAACGGCGCGGGCGGCGGCACGGCCAACGACGGTATTCAGAACGGCGGCGAAGACGGCATCGGTGGCGTGGCCCTGAAGCTCTTCGCGGCCGACAGCGGCGGCAATCCCACCGGCGATGTGGTTGTGGCCACGACCACGGATGCAGACGGCTGGTACCGCTTCGACGGACTGGAGGCCGGGCGCTACGTGGCGGTGGTGGATGTCGCCAACTCGCCGGGGCTTATAGGAAAGGTCAACAGCGCCGGGGTCTCGACCGACACCACACTTGCCGGCGACGGCAGGGATCACGGGTACGACACACCGGTGAGCGTGGGCACGGTGGTCAACGGCATCGCCTCGGTCGCCGTGGAAGTGGGCATGGACGATATCGTGCTGCCGACCGGCGAGGCAGTCGGCGAGGAGGGTGCCGGAGCCAACGGCACCAATGGCGACGCGGCGGACAACCTGACGCTGGACTTCGGCTTCACGGCGGTTGCCAGCGTGTCGGGCTGCGTGATCGAGGATGTGAACGCCAACGGCATTCTTGGGCCGGAGGACACGAACAGGCTTGCGGGTGTGACGGTCAACCTGACCACCCCGTGCGGCGCGGTACAGGCAACGACCGTGACCGACAGCCTCGGGCGCTACTCGTTTACCGATTTGGCACCCGGCGACTATGCCGTCACGATTGTGGGCCTGCCCGGATGGTACGCCACCGGCGATGCGGGCGGCGGCAACGGCCGGCGGGTGGCGGTGACGCTCGCCAGCGGCGAGAACCAGACCGGCGTGGATTTCCTCGAGGCGCGTCCGGGCATGATCGGGGGCACTGTCTGGAACGATCTGGATGCCGACGGCGATTTCAGCGAGGTCGACATGACCCACGGTATCGAGGGCGTCACCGTGTCGCTCAAGACCAACGGCGTGGTTGTCGCCACGACCACGACGATGGCCGACGGGCGCTACATTTTCAATAACGTGGCGCCGGGGAGCTACGACATTGTCCAGAGCGATCTGCCCGGCTGGTTCAGCACGACGAACAGCGCTGGCACGGCTGATCCCAACCGCATCGCGGTATTGCTGCCCAGCGGCGGACAGTCGTCCGACAATAACTTCTTGGATTACACCACCGCGTCCATCTCCGGCAGGGTGCTGGTGGACGTGAACGGCAACGGGTTGGCGGACGCTGAGGATGTGAACGGCATTTCCGGCGTGACGGTGAAGCTGCTGGACGCCACCAACGGCGTGGTTGGCTCGGTGACGGTGACCGACGGCTCGTTCTCGTTCACCGGTCTGAAGCCCGGCACCTACACTCTGGTGGAGACCGATCCTGCAGGCTATGTTTCGACCAGCGCGAATCTGCTTAACGTCACGGTCACGTCCGGGCAGGAGTCGGACGGGCATGTCTTCCTGGATGCGCAGAACGGCAGCATCGGCGACTTCGTCTGGGAGGACCTGAACGGCAACGGCGTTCAGGACCCCGGCGAGCCCGGCCTGTCGAACGTGGTCGTGCGCCTGTTGGATAGCGAGGGAGTCGAATTGCGTGTGACGCAGACCGACACCAATGGCTTGTACAGCTTCACCAACTTGGTGCCCAATCTATACATAATCGCGTTCGAGGCGCTGACGCCGTATGTGTTCACCTCTTATCAGGCGGGGAACGACCTGACCGCAGACAGCGATGTGCCGCCATTCTATGCGGGACACAGCGTACGGCAGGTTCATTCGGGCGAATCGGTCACATCGCATGATGCCGGACTTTACATTCCGGCCAATGTTTACGGCTACGTCTTCCACGACAAGGACGGGAACGGGATGCGTGATCCCGGTCTGGATACGTTGTTCTCGGGCGGCATGACCGTGACGCTCTGGCGCGCCGGCGAAAAGCTGGCGGAAACGGTGACGGATTCTGCCGGCATGTATGTTTTCACCAACGTGCCCCCCGGCGGGCTGACCGTCCGTTT
>Ga0116183_1003328_pt1 | contig 16440 bp, 13 predicted proteins | sample AD_UKC078_MetaG_FD_89753 | JGI IMG/M metagenome (GOLD analysis project Ga0116183, IMG submission 89753) | Active sludge microbial communities of municipal wastewater-treating anaerobic digesters from USA - AD_UKC078_MetaG | ecosystem: Engineered > Bioreactor > Anaerobic > Digestate | place: USA... | reverse complement strand
GGCAAAGTATATTTCCAGCAGAAAGGAACCCTTGATTTTGAATCATTTGATGCCGCAACAGGAAAAGTTAAAGCATCTGTAACAGGACTTAGACTTATTGAAGTCACAATAGACAGTGAATATACTTCCTACCCTGTTCAAGGTGGAGCATGTCTTGAAGTTGCTACAGGAACTGTTGAACTTAAGTAACTGAATTCTATTCGTTCTGACTGATCTAAAGAAAATTCTTTAACACTTTCCTGATCTTTTCCTGTTCAAGCGGTTTTGCCAGAAAGTGATCCATTCCCGATTTCATGCACTTTTTCTGCTCAGAAACTTCAACTCCTGCAGTAAGAGCAATTATTGGAACGCGGGTTTTTGAAACAGACTCTATTTCCCTTATCTTTTCAGTCGCTTCAAGACCATCCATTTTCGGCATCTGAATATCCATAAATATCAGATCAGGTGAATATTTTCTAAAATTCTCAACCGCTTCGATACCATTTGCGGCCTCTATCAGACGGGCGTTGGGCAGCATTTTGCCGACAACTGCCTTGATCACGACCATGTTCACTGAATTATCTTCAACAATCAGAAGAGAAAGAGATCGTTCGGACACAACCTGTTCTTTAACACTTTCATTTTCAGATTCCATTTTCATGTCCGTGCTTTCCTTGAAAACATCAACTGATATTTCAAAGTAAAAAGTTGTCCCTTTCCCCGGAACACTTTCAATATTTATCTTACTTCCCATTTTATTAGCGATCATTTCTGAAATAATGAGCCCGAGCCCCGTTCCACCGTATTTACGGGTAATAGAGCTGTCTGCCTGTGAAAATGCCTTGAAAAGTTTTGCTTTCTGATCATCATTTATTCCGATTCCTGTGTCTCTAACATAAAAAGTGAATCTTCCTGTTTTTCCGGCTGTATAATTGAATTTAACTTCCAGCTCAACTTCACCGGTTTCAGTAAATTTGACAGCATTACTTAAAAGATTTGCAAGGATCTGCTTCAACCTGACAGGATCAACTTTTGCAAATTCAGGCATTGAGCCGTCAATGATCATTTTTATTTCAAGCCCTTTCCTTTCAGCAGAAAATCTTATTATCTCAATACTGTTCTTTAATAGCTCATACATATCCGTTATGACTGGATCAAGTTCCATCATCCCTGCCTCTATCTTTGAAAAGTCAAGGATATCATTGATAATTTCAAGAAGTGTGTGCCCGGAGACATTCACATTGTCAACATACTGCTGCTGCAGTTGAGTAAGCGGTGTGTCCTTCAGAAGATCTGTAAAACCGATGATTCCGTTTAAAGGTGTCCTTATCTCATGGCTCATTTTGGCAAGGAATTCACTTTTGGCGTTGCTCGCCGCCTCAGCAAGCTCTTTTGCTTTTCTTAACTCCTGTTCACGCTCTGCCTGTATCTTTCTTTCATTCTGTCTGAGTTCATTAAGATCGTTCCTTATCAAAGCAATTGATTCAGTCAGATATGCAAGAGGATTATCTTTGGAAACCACGGCATTTGGAATGACTCCCGACTCTTCCCACTGCAACTCACCGAACACATTGCTTAATTCCTCAAGATGGGCAGGTGTTACAATCATCGGTTTTTCTTCCCTGGCACTTTTGAGTTCCATGGGACTGTTATTTATTTTTTTAAATGTCTCTTCTACTGAATTCGTTATGATATATCTGATATTCAGAAACGGAGAAAATGCAGTGATCAGTGCTCTGTTGAAATTATCGGGATTAATTATAATGCGGGCTCCACCGTTATTATCTGTCTCCTGCATTCTTTTTTTCACTTCCTTGGCAAACTGCTGCCTGCAGCGGAAAGATCTTATTGCCGCAAGTTCAGAAAAATTGGTGATTATGTATGGAAGTTTTCTAAGATGATTCTCTACCAGCACCTTTGTTGCAAGATCACTCGACTTCTGAACATCGTCAATAGTGGTTAAGTTTCCGTGCATAGAAACATAAAAAAGAACTCCGGGGATGTAACCAACCTGATATTTATAATTATTCTGAGGGTTTTCATAAACCCACTCCGGTTTAAAAATGATATCACTAAAACTTATAGCCATCTGATCTTCTTTCGGTTTTTCATTCTTTTGTTCAAGAATGGTTACAGCGGCTTTAACCGCTTCATGATAATTTTTTGCGGAAGCAACTTTAAATGAAGTCGGTCCGAAAAATCTGAGCCCCTGATTGATGAAAGGCCTGAACCAGGATGGCTCCTCAATGAAAATAATGCCCGTCATCGTTGCACGGTGTTCGTTGAAGTAATACATCTGCTTTTTCATGTTCTTAAAGGAAAGCCGCCCCGTCAACTCTGAAAGATTCCTTATCTGAACAAAAGGTTTTTTTACCCCCGCAGCAGCACAGAATTCCTCAACGAGCATATTGAATTTATCAAGATCTACATTTTTTAAACTTCCTCTGCTTTGAACATACACAATGTTTTCGCCGACCTTCTGCAAAGTAGTGTGGTAATCTTTATTGATTCTTACATCGGCAAACTCAGGAAGCGTCACTATCAGCCGACCAGTCACCGGACATTTTTCCTGATTGTAAGTGTCATTCTGTTTCATCATTATATTTGATCTTAAACCATTCTTTAAACCGTTTCAAACCATCCGCAACATAATACTCTTTTCTTATTTTTTTGCCAAGAGTGTTGGGATTATCAATAAGTGCAAAATTTGCGTTTACGGGTTGGAAATCATTTGTGACGGCACTCATTTTTCTGAGTATTCCGCCGGTCATGGTCTCTTTTGGAGGAAGTATATCTTTGATATTATTGCCTTTTGTGATCTCAGCAATACAGAGGTCTGCCCACATTCCTGAAAATATGCTTTCGTTGTAGCCCTCAACTCCTGAGAGCTGTCCAGCAACAAAAACATTTTCCATTGTTCTCACTTTTACGCCGTTTTCGAGAACTATAGGGGCATTGAAAAAAGAATTGCGGTGAACAGATCCGAACCTTGTGAATTCGGCATTCTTTAACCCGGGAAGCGTTCTGAAAACTCTTTTCTGCTCCCCCTGTTTCATCCGTGTCTGGCATCCGACAAGGTTGAGAACACTTTTTTCACTGTTTTCGGCTCTGAGCTGAACCACAGCATAAGGTCTTCTTCCCTTCCATTCAAAACCTACAGGCCTGAACGGACCGAATGAAAGTGTCTTGAATCCCCTTTCCGCCATCACTTCTATCGGCATGCACCTTTCAAAGAATTCAGGTTTTTCAATTGAACTCCACGGAATCTTTTCTGCTTTTATAAGTTCTTCAACAAATTGAGAATATTCATCTTTTTCAAGAGGAATGTTGAGAAAATCTGCTTCCCCTTTTCCATATCTGCTTCCCCAGAAACATTTTTCAACATCAATGCTTTCAAGTGTCACAAGCGGGGCTATCGCATCGTAGAACGATCCACCTTCGACCGAAATTGAATTCATCATCACTTTATCTGTCAGAGGTCCTGTCGCAATGATATAAAAATCTCCCTGGAATCTTGCTTTCAACTCTTCAACCGTAGATATGTTCAAACCTTTGTGAAAAGTTATGCACCCGTTTTCATATATCATTTTTGAGATCAATTTTGAAAATTCGACTCTGTTGACAGCAAGACTTGCCCCTGCCGGAACACTGCATTCTGATGCCGCTTTTAAAAGAAACGATCCCATTTCACGCATTTCCTCTTTTAAAAGGAAACTTGCCGTTGAAGGAGACTCCGATTTAAAGGAATTGGAACAGACAAGTTCAGCTGGAGACGGTTCTGAATATACTTCTTCATTTAAAAAATGAGGTTTGCAGTCTATCAATTCAACTGAAAAACCATTTTGTGCAAACTGTAGGGCCGCCTCGGATCCCGCAAGACCGGCACCGAGGATGACTATTTTCATTTTGGCTTGTGACCGCAGTTCTGGCAGACTTTGCCCGATCTTTTCTTTTCAACTATATATGCAAATCCGCATTTTTCGCACTTCTCTCCCGCAACAGGCGGATACCAGCTTACGAAATCACATTTCGGATAATTGGTACATCCGTAGAATGCCTTCCCTTTTTTTGATCTTTTCGGAGTTATTTTTCCGTCACAACCCTCTTTCGGACATGCTGCAACGAACTTTTCCTCTCTGATTATCGTTTTGCACTTAGGATAAGCGCTGCATGCCTTGAATTCACCGAACTTGCCGTTCTTGACAACCAGCGGACTGCCGCAGTTTGGACATTTTTCATCAAGCTTTCTGTCTGCTGACTGCTCAACCGACTTCAAGTGAACTTCTTCACCGACCTTCTCTATCGAACCGGCAAAGTCACAATCAGGAAAAGTTTCACAGCTTAAGAACGGCTGATTCCCTTTTTTCGACCATCTGACAACAAGTTTCTTTCCGCATTTCGGACACGCTTCTTCAGCATATATCCTCTTTTTGCCCTCTTTTTTCACCTTACTTATGCCCGAGTCGAGAACCTTATTGAAAGTGCCGTAGAATGACTGAACAACATCAAGCCAGTCCCTGTCACCCGTTTCAACGGTATCAAGTTCAGATTCCATTCCGGCAGTAAAACCGATGTTGATTATCTCAGGAAAGAACGACACCAGCGTGTCGCTGACCAGAATACCAAGCTCTGTAGCCATCAAAGCACCTTTAGGATCTTTCATCCTTTCAATGTAGTTACGCTGAACTATCTGCTTTATTACAGTTGCGTATGTCGAAGGTCTTCCTACTCCCTGTTCTTCAAGCTCCTTCACAAGACTTCCCTCGGTAAATCTCGGTGACGGCTTCGTGAAATGCTGTTCAGCATCGACTTTGTTAAGTTCGGCTGATTCACCCTGCAGAACTTCCGGAGTCAGGTCCTCGCGACCATTCTTTTTATATATCTTTCTATAACCTTCAAACTGGATCACACTGCCTGTTTTTTTGAAAAGGAATTTTCTATTTGAATCTTCAACTGTGATGACCGTCGTTTCATAAATTGCATCCTGCATCTGAGTGGCGACGAACCTTCTCCAGATCAGCGTGTAGATGTTGAGCTCATCTTTCGTGAGTTTTGATGCGACCTTGTCGGGAGTGAGCGCAATACTCGTCGGTCTGATGGCTTCGTGTGCATCCTGAGTCTTTCCCTTCTTGTTAGCAAATATTCTTGTCTTTGGTGAAAGATAATTCTTTCCTATACTGTCTGAAATGTAATTTCTAAGAGCGGTATTTGCCTCTTCCGATATTCTGAAAGAGTCAGTTCTCATATAGGTTATAAGACCGGTAACCCCTTCTTCACCAAGATCCTTACCTTCATAAAGTGACTGTGCTATTCTCATTATCTGTTCAGCAGTATAGTTGTAAAGACGGCTCGCCTCCTGCTGAAGATTGCTTGTGTTAAGCGGCGGAAGCGGAGATTCCTTTTTCTCTTTCTTTTCAACCGAAGTGACTGAAAAAGTGCCTGCCGACATGATCTCTTTCTTTATTTCTTCCGCTTTCGATCCGTCCGCCACACTGACCTTTTCACCTTTTATTTTATCAAGCAGGGCGTCCACTTTTCCTGCCTTCACTTTGAAATCGGCTTTGAAATTCCAGTATTCTTCCGGAACAAATGCCTTTATCTCCTTTTCTCTTTCGGCAACCATCTGTAATGCAACAGACTGGACTCTTCCGGCACTAAGACCCTTCTTTATGCTTCTCCACAGGAACGGTGAAAGTTTGTATCCGACTATTCTGTCGAGTATTCTTCTTGCCTGCTGAGAGTTGTAGAGATTGTCATTCAATTTTGAAAAGACATCGATCGCTTTAAGCACGCCTGTCTTGGTGATCTCGTGGAAAAGAACTCTGCGCACTTCCCTTCCTTCAAAAAGGGATGCTATATGAAAAGCGATCGCTTCACCTTCACGGTCAGGGTCGGAGCCGATATATATCTCTTCAGCTTCGGATGCCTCCTTTTTAAGCATTGCTATAACCTTTTCCTTACCCGGGATCACTTCGTATCTCGGCTTGAAATTGTTTTCAATATCAACACCCAACCGCTTTGAAGGAAGGTCGATAATGTGTCCCATTGAAGCAACGACCTTGAACCCTTTAAGGTATTTTGTCAGAGTCTTTGCCTTTGTCGGTGATTCGACGATAAGAAGTTTCATAGCTTTACCTCGCTGTATCTGTAAATTTTTCCGGGAAGTTCATCGATCATCTCCTTCATCATAAGAAAAAGCAGTATTGAAGGAAGTTCCGTAGCTGAAAATCCGCTGCGTTCCGAAAGTGTGTCAAAATCAATCCCCTCACCGCTTTCAACGATCAGACGGTAAACCTTTTTTTCATCATCTTCAAGATCTGTATCCGTCAGAACATTCAACGGCTTAATATGTTCACTAAAAAAAATTTTGCAATTAAAAAATTCATCAAGCTGTTCAAGATCATACAAAAGTTCGACACCCGGATCTTTTTTCCGGCTGTTGAGAAACTGATAATTTCCCGTAAAAAGTTCATCATCTATCGGTCCCGGAATTACAAAAACCTTTTTATCAAATTCCCTTGCAAGCCGCGCCGTTATAAGACTTCCGCTTTTTGTTGACGCCTGAACAAGCACAAGCACGGAACACATTTTTGCAACGATCTCGTTCCTTATCGGGAAATTCTTTTTTAACGGAGGAGTCTGAGGCGGGAACTGGGAAATTAGTGCGCAATTCTGCCGGATCTCTTCTGCAAGTCCGATATTTTCTTCAGGATATATCACATCTATTCCTGTTCCTAAAACCGCTATTGTCCTTCCGCCGTATTTGAGAGCAGATCTGTGTGATTCTGTGTCTATCCCCCTTGCAAGACCGCTTATGACTGTTTTTGAGTTCATGACAGCTTTTTGTGCCACCGCCTGAGCCATCTTGATTCCGTAAAGTGACGGTTTTCTGCTTCCGACGATCGCAACACCTCCCGCATCTTCAGGGATCAAAGACCCTTCGATATAAAGCGGATACGCTATTTCAGGTCTGCATTTTAAAATTTTATCAGGATGTCTGTTGTCACCGGCGTCAATTTTCATCATTTTAAAGATTCCAGAAAATTTTTCATTTCAAGTATCTGGTCATCAGGAGTTGAGGCACCTGCGGTAAGTCCTGCAACAGAACATTTTTTAAGTTCGTTCAGCATCTCTTCGGTAAAATCGTCAACAGATTCAACCATGTAAGATCTTTCGTTCTTTTCTTTAACTACCTGAAAAAGCTTCATCGTGTTGGATGAGTTCATCCCTCCCAGAACTATCATCGCATCAACCCTTGTCGCAAGTTCTCTTGCCGAATCCTGACGGCTGAATGTCGCATTGCATATCGTCTGAGCCGATTCAAATATGTTCTCTTTTTTCTGCTCAATGAATTTTCTTATCTTTCTAAGCATATTGTCATAGTTGGCAGGCCTTGAAGTGGTCTGAGCAACGCAGTATATTTTTTTGTGTTCAGTTATAAATCCCTCTACTTCACTCCACTTTTGCAAAACTTCTGCGGGAGATACAACAAGAAAATGGCCTTTTATCCTTGAAGTTATCCCCTGAACCTCTGAATGGTCCTTATCCCCCATGACGATAACGGCATATCCGCCTGAAGATTTCTTTTCAACGAGCTGATGGATCCTTTTAACATAGGGGCAAGTAGTGTCAACAACCGTAAGTCCTTGAATCTTTCCAAGTTTATTTTCAGCATCAAGTGTGATCCCGTGGCTTCTCACAACAACGATACAACTTTCAGGAATGTTTTCCGTGTCTCTTACTTCGACTCCGATCGAAGCATAGTGCTCAACAACTCTCGGATTATGGATGAGCGGGCCGAGCATCACTGCCTTTCTTTTTTCCAGTTCTGCTGTTTTTACCGATTCTTCAAGGAGATCAAGCGCTCGTCTTACTCCGAAGCATACTCCTGAATTTTCAGCAACAATGACTTTCAATTTAATTTTTCCCTTTCACGAGCATATTTTACGATAAGTTCAGCGGTTTCAAAAAGATCAATGTCAGAATTATCAACCAGAACTCCGTCAACAGCGATCTTCAGCGGCGCTATTGCCCTTTTTGAATCCTGATCATCTCTTCTTTTTATCTCTTCCACCAGATTTTCCATAGTTATTTCAACACCTTTCTGCTTAAGCTCAAGCATTCTCCTTGCCGCCCTTTTTTCAGGGGATGCCGTAAGAAATATCTTGAGTTCGGCATCTGGAATTATCACTGTTCCGATGTCGCGACCCTCCATTACAACTCCGCCGGCTCTTGCATATCTTTTCTGCATTTCAAGAAGTGCTTCTCTTACAAAAGGAAGTGCCGAAACAGAGCTTGCAAGCATACTCACTTTTTCAGTCCTGATGAAAGGAGTAATATCTTCACCGTTAAGAAATATGTGGTTCACATCATCTTTCATCCTGAATGAAACATCAAAGTTATCAAGCAGTTGTCTTATTTCGGCATGATCTTCAAGTTTTACTGTTTCATTCATTGCATAGGCAAGAGAGCGGTATATCGCACCAGTATCGACATACTGATAACCGAGCGATCCGGCAACCATTCTGCTTACACTGCTTTTGCCAGCTCCGGCAGGCCCGTCAATTGCTATTCTTATTTTTTTCATATCTCAAACACCTCCCCGAAAGCAGGCCGATTATAGCAACCGGATCAATAAAATCAAGGGAGTTTCCCCTATTAATATTAATTGCTCTAAAGAGCAAAAAGTTTTATTTGACTTACTCTTGAAAATCTGTTGTAGATATGTTCAGGGTTACGGTTTTTTGATTAATAACGGGATATTGGAGAACGAAATGGAAAACAGAGCTCACAATTTTTTTGCCGGTCCGGCGGCGCTTCCGACAGAAGTCCTTAAAAAAGCTCAGGCGGAACTCCTTGATTTCAAGGGAATGGGCGTTTCTGTTATGGAAATGAGTCATCGTGACAAGGCGTTCATAGCTGTTGCCGCTGAAGCTGAAGCGGATCTTAAAAAACTTCTGGGGCTTGGTGATGATTATGCTGTTCTTTTTCTTGGCGGCGGTGCGACACACCAGTTCACTCTGCTTCCGATGAATGCTCTTAATGATGGTGACGAAGCCGATTATATCGTTTCAGGCAACTGGGCAAACCGTGCCTATGAAGAAGGTCAGTTCATTGGAAAGGCAAATCTTGTTGCAACTTCAAAGGAACTTCCTAAAGCTTACAGCGAACTGCCGGTTGTAAAACAGGAGAACATGAGCCCGAAGGCGAAATATCTTCACTTCTGCTCAAATAACACAATTTACGGAACACAGTTCTTTGAGGATAACTTCCCGAAAGCACTTCCGGGTGTAGGCCTTGTATGCGATATGTCAAGCGGTTTCATGTCACACACTTTCGATGCGACAAAGTTCGACATGATCTATGCAGGTGCTCAGAAAAATATCGGACCGGCAGGTGTCACTGTTGTTGTTCTGAGAAAAGAATGGGCGGCAAAAACTTTCACAAAGAAAGTTGTAAAAAGCTTCGACTACAATTTCCAGATCAAAAAGGAAAGCATGTTCAACACTCCGCCATGTTTCAACATTTATATCACTGGTCTTGTTTTCAAGTGGATGCTTGAAATGGGCGGAATGGAAGGAATGGAAAAGAGAAACAAGATCAAAGCTGAAACAATTTACGGCATGATCGACAAATATCCTGATTTCTACAGAGGTTATGTAACAAACAAAGCTCACCGCTCATGGATGAATGTCACTTTCAACCTTCCCTCTGAAGCACTTGAGGAAGAATTCGTAAAAGCGGCAAAAGCTAAGAAAATGCTTGGACTTAAAGGATACAGAGACCTCGGCGGAATCAGAGCCAGCATCTATAATTCAACAAGCCCCGAAAGCGTTACTGCACTCGCTGATTTCATGGAAGAATTCAAGAAAAACCATTAATAGCTATTTGAATAGATTTCTCACTCACATTTTACAGGAAATATTTTCACCTGAATAATTTCTGTTGCAATCACTTTATTGTCTGACTTTAATTGAGGATATAGATAATATGTCTTTATCAAATTATTTTCATACCAGTCAAAATTATAACAACGAATAGAATTAAAACTTATCTCATAGGTAATTTCTGTTCCCTTTTTAACGCCGTAAAAAGTTGTTTCATCCATTTTATCGACCCCTTCTTCGGGGTCTGCTCTCAAAGCTTTAAAAGAAACATCCATTTCACAATCCACGCTGTATTTATCAAAAGTGTCAGGAAGGATCAAATCCATTTTCAAATCTGTTTTTTCATATTCAAGCAAAGAATTAATTGCTGCAACAACATCATCACTCAGTTTTCCATTTTCAGGATTAAGAGAATCAAAATAAAGCAAATCTCCTGCATCAGTTTGTGACCCAGTTTCTTCAAGAAGCGAGTACTCAACATCGTTCAGGCTTGAAATTGAACTTATCCGAACAAGTTTGGAATTGCTTCCTAAAACTGCCTCTATAACATCGTCAAGATTATGTACTTCATCATAACCTTTCTTCCATGCATAGGCGCTCGTACCTTCTTCTTCTAATATTTCCAGGATATTTCCATCTGAAAGAACTATTAAAATATGGTTTACATTTTCTCGAAAACAGGCTCCGCCAATGTTTCCCAAGGCTCCTTCACAGTTTTTTTCAGGAAAATCTATGTCTTCTACAAAAGGAGATCCGAAAAAACTTAACTTGCCTTCAAATCCGTCTCCTACCAAAGACTGATAAATTGTTTCAAGATGAAGTTCCCAGCTCTCCTCAGAACCATGTTCTGAAACCTTTGTTTTAAATATCTCGACATCCTTTGTTTGTGGAAGAATTACATTATACGGCAGTTCAATCAACCCATAAGAAAGATCTTCTGTCTCTTCGTTTATCTGAGAAAGTTTTTCATTAATCAACTCTGTTATTTCCGATTTTACATTTTCAATATAAACTTCCATAGAGCTTGTTGCATCGATCAGAAATGCGATGTCAGTCTGCTCTTTTGGAGCAGTATTGAAGGACACCTCTCTTTTTACATCGTTGCCTAGGTAACAACCGCTGGAGCATATCGTCGGAAAAGTTGAGTGATCTTCAGCATCCAGTGGATCGGTTTCATTACAGACGATCTCCGTAAGATCATCATCGCCATCTCCGTCAGTATCCTTTTTATATGGGTCTGTACCATACTCCTCCTTTTCATATTTATCAGGGATACCGTCATTGTCACTATCTCTGTCAAAATAATCAGGCCACCGATCTCCATCACTATTCCTGCATCCATTTTCTTTAGTATATTCAGGGCATTCTATACTATCATGAAGTCCGTCACTATCTGAATCTTCATCCATATAGTTTGGGAAACTGTCTCCATCAAAATCAGCACATGGACATTCCTGACACTCATAACCGTTGGGAATTCCATCCTTATCCTTATCGGCATTTTTCCACTCTTCAGTTTCCCATTCCTCTTTTGTTAGATCCGGTCCGCAAAATTCAATATTTTCATCTGAATCGCTCAAAATCTCATTTTCATCATCATTTTCAATCTCTGTCAACTCAAAATCATAATCATCTTCAAAAACTTCTTTGTCTGTTTTACTCATATCTTGATCACAGGCGGCGAGCAATAGAAAGACAGCTAAAATAAAAATTAGTTTTTTCATTATCTTATCTCCTGATATTCCAACGAATTCAATGTATCACAGCGAAGCAGTTGTGTCAAATGGAAAAGGAAGAATTCAAGAAAAGCCATTAATAGAAACTGCCTCAAAATAATTCAACTAATCTATTGATTTTCCTGACATATCAGATACAATTGCATTGATTTTACGATTTTGAGGAATTATGCGTGAAATAAAGAAAGTAGTTACAAAAAAGAAGCTCGGTGATCTTAAAAATGACAAAAGCGATCTTAATTACTGGCTTTCAAAAACACCGGATGAAAGAATCCTTGCAGTGGAAGAATTAAGGAGACAGCACCCCGAAACTCATGGGGAGTTACAAAGGGTAGTTCGAGTTATTAAACGGAAAAAATGAAGAATTATTTCCTGCTTTTATTTTTCTTTTTCACTACAGCTCTTTTTGCGGATTCGGCGTTTCTGGCTGATCAGAAGAAGTTTGGAAGGGTAAGATCGGCTTATGAACAAAAATGGGAATTTATTCTTTCAACTTTGAAAAATGAGAAGATAGATCCTGACAAGCTGAATATTCTCATTGTGTCATTTAAAGATGAGGGTCAGCTTGATGTTTACGGCAAAAATAAATCGGAAACGCAGTATAAAAAACTGAAAAGTTATAAGATCTGTTCAAAATCCGGAGATCTCGGTCCCAAAAGAAAACAGGGTGATTATCAGGTTCCGGAAGGATTTTATCACATTGACAGATTCAATCCTTCAAGCAGTTACTATCTTTCGCTCGGATTAAATTATCCCAATGAATCCGATAAAAAGAAAAGCAGTTTCCAAAACCTCGGCGGAGACATTTTCATTCACGGGGAATGTGTCACGATCGGATGCATGCCGATGACAAATGACAAAATCAAAGAAATTTACATTCTTGCGATCGAAGCAAAAAATAACGGTCAGAACAGAATCCCTGTTTATGTCTTCCCTTTTGAAATGAACGATGGAAAGTTCAATAAATTCAAGAACGAATACAAAAACGATCCTGGAGTGCTCAAGTTCTGGACAAATATCAAGGGCGGTTATGACCTGTTCATCAGGAACAGAACTGAACTTAAATTCTCGGTTGACAAAAAAGGTGATTATCTTTTTTAAATGTGTAAAATCGGTAACAGTTATTTTTACGGGGTCTTGATGCGGATACTGTTTGCTGTGTTTTTCATTATTTCTCTCATTTATTCAGGATGTTCCGATTTCAGGGACAGTCGTCTGGGAACTGAGGGGGAACCTTGTTTCGGCAACGGGACATGCAAAAAAGGACTTGAGTGTGTGTCAGGAATATGCACAGAAAACATAGACATTGACTCAGGAGATACAGAAAATACTGTGCCGGATGAGGCCACCGATGAGAACACCGACATATCCGACGACATGTCCGACGAAGCCTTGGCGGAGTCGGAAGCAACCGATAATGAGTCAGAAATATTCGACACTGAATATGAAGCAACCGACACCGATTCTGATAATTTAATAGATATTGATGATAACAATGAAGATGATGCTGATACTCACGACTCAGTAAATACCCCTGATGATGAACCGGCTGATAACTGCAAAGATCTTAACAACCCTTGTAACGACGCCGGTGATGCATATGCCATCTGTATCAACAAGACAGGCGGATATGAATGCAACTGCTCCACAAACTATACCGATAACGGAACCTTATGTGTTGCCGACACCCGCCCCGATCAGCCCTGTACAGGACTTCCCGTAAATGCAGAGTGGAACACCGTATCAACCATAACTCAGACTTGGAACGGTGTAGCTTGGTCACCCGGAACAACCGGATATTACAATGAAACCGCAACTGCAACCGGTTGCCATTTCAAGTGCTCAAACGGATATCACTGGGACGGATCGAACTGTATTTCAAGCAGCAGAGTGTTCACATGCCCGGACAAACCTGTAAGTACAGACTGGAACAGTGTTTCAAGTTACAGCCAGACATGGAACGGCTATTCATGGGATCCGCCCGACAGCACAACTTCATACAACATTACTGCAAGCACAACTTCATGCAGATACATTTGTTCAACGGGTAATTCCTGGGACGGTTCCAATTGCGTAACTTCGACATGTGGAGCTAATTATCCAAATACTTTCGGCGGCTTATGCTGGTCAAATCCCAGAAAATCACCGACTACATGGTCAGAAGCAGCAACACACTGCTCTTCGATCGGCGGAAGAAGACCGACCATATCAGAACTTAGAAAACTTATTCAGAACTGCCCTTCCACTCAGACCGGCGGATCATGCGGAGTTACCGACACATGCCTTGCCGCCTCACCCTGCTTTTCATCAAGCTGTGAGCAGTGTACTGACGCAACTGACGGCAGATATTCGGTATTCGGTGATATGGAATCGCTCTGGTCATCTCAGGAGAATTCAAGCTATACCGCGAACGCATGGTTCGTCAATTTCAAAAACGGCAGAGTTTATAACGGCGACAAGAACTATACTCCGGCTAATTATGATGTCCGCTGTGTAAAATAGAAAAAACCTTACATTCCGCAGCTTTCGCCACCTTTCTTTTTGACATATTCCTGATGATATTCTTCGGCCATGAAGAATTTTGATGCCGGAACTATACTTGTTGCGATGGGTTTATCATATTTTGACTGAAGTTCTTTTTTTACTTTTTCAGCGATATTTTTCTGCTCTTCAGTTGTATAGAAAATTGCGGTTCTATACTGAGTTCCTGCGTCTGGTCCCTGTCTATTAACCTGTGTCGGGTCGTGGATCTCAAAAAAGAATCTCACGAGTGATTCATAATCTGTAAGTTTCTGATCGTATTCAACTTTTACAGCTTCGGCATGACCTGTTGCATCGGTGCAGACAAGCTGATATGTCGGATTTATCACTGTTCCTCCGGTATATCCGACATCTGTTGAAATTACCCCGGTTTGTTTGCTGAATTTGTACTCCACTCCCCAGAAACAGCCCGCCGCGAAAATTGCGACCGGATTTTCACTTTTTTCCATAGTTTTCTCCTCACTAATTGGCATGAACTGTAAAGATTCCGAATTTACGCAATATCTTGTCCCTTTCGGTTTAGGCCCGTCATCAAATACATGTCCCAGATGACTTCCGCAGTTGGCACATTTTATCTCAGTCCGAACCATTCCATGAGAATGATCGGGAACATATTCGATCGCACCATCCACTGCCGATTCTGAAAATGAAGGCCAGCCGCAACCGTGATCAAATTTGGTATCAGACTTAAAAAGGAGTGCCCCGCAGGCAAAACAGCGATACTCCCCTTTATCAAAAAGATCGTTGTAAATCCCCGTGAAAGGCCTTTCTGTGCCTGCTTCTCTCAATATCCTGTATTTCTGTGGCGGAAGTTCCTGTTTCCACTGTTCATCGGTTTTATTCACATTGTATTTTTTCATCTTGTTCTCCCCCTTTTTCTCCTTTTCAGCAGCAAAAAGTGCTGTAATTATCACAAAACCCAGAAAAATTAACAGTAAATTCTTTATGATCTTTTGAAAATACATCACACCCTCCATTTTTCAAACAAACTAATTAAGAGTATAATCACCGAATTAAAAATTGGTAGCGGGAAAAGTCTTACCGCTTTAGGGTTTTCTTTTCCCAGTGATATGCTGTCCAGCAAATGAGATTAAGATCCTGAAATTTCGGCACCCAGTTGAGTTCTTTAAGTATTTTTGAATTGTCTGCAATGAGTTTCGCCGGATCTCCCGCCCTTCTTGGTGAGTTCTGCACAGGAAAATCTTTATCACTTACTTTTCTGACTGATCTTATAACTTCAAGAACTGATGTGCCTTTTCCATATCCGCAGTTATAAATATCTGAATTTCCGCCATTTTCAAGATGGTCCAATGCTGCAAGATGGGCACTCGCAAGGTCTGTGACATGAATATAATCCCTCACCCCTGTTCCGTCGGGAGTATTGAAATCGGTTCCGAAAACTGATAAAGATTCCCTCATTCCAAGTGCTGTCTGACAGGCAACTTTGATAAGGTGAGTGGCATCGGGAAAGTTCTGCCCTATCAACCCGTCAGGATCAGCCCCTGCAACATTGAAATAACGCAGGATCACATATTTGAATTCCGGATGGGCAAAAGCGGTATCTTTAATTACGAATTCGCTCATCAGCTTGCTCGTGCCATATGGACTTATCGGAGATAACAAGCTATTTTCATTGACAATTCCGTCTTCCGGCTCACCATAGACCGCCGCAGTTGAGGAAAATATGAACATCCCCACCCCGTATTTAACACACGAATTTATTAAATTTATGGTGTTTACTGTGTTATTTCTGTAATAAAGAAGAGGGTTTGCAACAGATTCAGGAACAACGATCTTTGCCGCGAAATGGATCACCGCATCAAATTTTTCTTTTTTGATAAACTGATCAACTTTTTCAAATTCACTCAGATCCATCACTTCAAGCCGTCCAAAAAGAACCGCATCAGTTCGACCTGTTGAAAGATTGTCAAGAACCACTATTTCGTCACCACCCCTTTCTCCAAGAAGTTTAACGACATGACTGCCGATATAACCTGCTCCGCCAGTTACAAGTATTTTCATTTAAACCACCTTATTAATTAGAAAATTTGAATGTTTCAGGAAATATTTCTGAAAGTAAAACATCTTTTTCAATCTCCAATGTTTCAGCATTGACAAGGATAACCCTCATTTCAGGATTGAAATCGGCAAGCACCTGTCTGCACATTCCGCATGGGAAAACCGCTTTGCCGTTAAGAACTGAAACGATCACAACCGCTTCAATATCTTTTCTGCCGTGAGTTACAGCATTGAAAAGGGCGATCCTTTCAGCACACACCGTTGCTCCAAAAGAAGAG
>Ga0116183_1003311_pt1 | contig 16483 bp, 12 predicted proteins | sample AD_UKC078_MetaG_FD_89753 | JGI IMG/M metagenome (GOLD analysis project Ga0116183, IMG submission 89753) | Active sludge microbial communities of municipal wastewater-treating anaerobic digesters from USA - AD_UKC078_MetaG | ecosystem: Engineered > Bioreactor > Anaerobic > Digestate | place: USA... | reverse complement strand
GCTCCCTTATATTCACCCATATATTCAAAACGACGATGAACACCTTCAAAAGAAGCGATGGCTTCACTAATCACATTCAAAGGAATTTGTTCTTCTACAGCAAGCGCGATGGCAGCGGTTGCATTCAAAACATTATGTTTACCAGGAGTCTTTATTTTGAAAGTTCCTAATAACTCATTATTCTTAAAAACATCAAAAACAAAATTCTCTTGTTCTCTCCTTAATCCTTCAATACGATATATCGCTTGACGGCTAAACCCATAAGTAATGATAGGTTTTGTCAAACGAGATAAAATAGATTGAACATTTAGATCATCAAGACATATAATCACTTGCCCGTAAAATGGAACCTTGTTTGCAAATTCCACAAAAGCATTTTTGATTTCTTCTAAATTTTTATAAGTATCTAAGTGATCTTCATCAATATTGGTAATAATTGCAGAACTTGGCATCATTGAAAGGAAGCTACGATCAAACTCATCGCTTTCCGCAATTAAATAAGAGCCTCGTCCTACCTTTGCACCACTTCCTTTTCCTTTAACAACACCACCAACAATGACTGTAGGGTCTAATTCTGCTTTTTCCCAAATAGCGCCAACCATTGAAGTAGTCGTTGTTTTTCCATGAGTTCCTGCAATCGCTAACGTATATTTTAATCGCATTAATTCGCCAAGCATTTCCGCACGACGTATTATGGGAATACGACGAGCTCTAGCTTCTACTAATTCTGGATTATCTTGCTGCACGGCAGAAGAATAAACGACTAAATCAGCTTCTTCAACATTTTTTGCTTCGTGAATGGAATCAATACGAATCCCTAACTTTTTAAGGTATTGAATAGCCTCTCCATCGCTGGTATCAGAACCAGTAACGATAAAATCATTTTCATGCAATACTTCAGCGATACCAGACATGCCAGCACCACCAATGCCTACAAAATGAAGCCGTTGTATGCGTTTACGACTGATGAAATTCATATACAACGCTCCGCTTTTAAAATGATTTCAGTAATTTTATCTGCAGCATCTGGAGAGCCTAATTTTTCTGCAGCCTTTGACATTTGCTCTAATTTTGATGGACTAGCGAGTAATTCTTCTACTTTATTCCAAAGATCATTAGGATCATTATCCAGTTCCACCAAACAAGCACCACTATGCTCAACAGCACGGGCATTATGTTCTTGATGATTTGCTGTAGCATGTGGATAAGGAAGTAAAATCGATGGTTTTCCAAAAGCTAAAATTTCTGCTAATGTGGATGCTCCTGCACGACTAATAATTAAATCAGCATGAGCCATATAGGCATAAATATTATCTAAGAAAGAACAGATGGTTACATTTGGTAAAATGCCTAAGCGTTCATGCAATGCATCTACATTTTTTGCACCCGCTTGCCAAACCACAGAGACATCATCTCTAGAAGTGATACGACCAATAGATTCTTCGATTTTATTATTAATTCCAACCGCACCCTGAGAGCCTCCTACAATAAAGACCGCTTTTTTCCCTTTAGAGTATTCAGCAGGACGAGCGAGAGTTTCTTTTGCAGGCAATTCACGAACAGGATTTCCCATCACTTTTACATTTGGATGTTGAAATGCTTTTACAGCATCTTCTGAAGTCACAAAAATCATGGAAGCATAACGTGCACCATATTTATTAGCCACTCCTGCAATCGCGTTTTGTTCTTGAATATATACAGGCTTTCCTAAACGTCCTCCAGCAAGAACAATAGGGAAAGAAACATAGCCACCAGTCGCGATAATCACATCAGGATTAATTTTTTCGATAAGATGCTTTGCATGAATATAAGACTTACTTAGCTTAAAAGGAAGAGCTAAGTTTTTAACAAAGCTTCCGCGACGTAATGGTTCAGCAGTCATTTCAAAAAAGGGCCAATGAGGAGAAACAAGCCGTTGTTCCATGGAGTTCGCTCGGCCTGCAAAATAAATTTCTTGGATGCCTTTTTTCTTTAAGCTTTCAGCGATCGCGAGAGCTGGAAAAACATGCCCACCCGTACCGCCACAAACAAATAAAAATCTTTTCTGTTTCATAAATACCTCGTAGAATAAAAGGCGGAATTGATTGGAATTTCTCTAATGTTCTGCCCTGTATTGGGCTTTGATATATTGAGAAGAATTCCAATCGAAAGAAGTGTCATTACTAAACTTGTCCCGCCAAAACTGATAAAGGGCAACGGTTGACCTGTTGTTGGAAATAAACCTGTACACACACAAACATGAAAAATCATATTCAAACAAATAGAAGATGTTAAAGCCACAGCTAAATACTTTCCAAAACGCGTACTTGAAGAGCGCGCAATAGCAAAACCTCTATAAGCAAGAAACGCAAACAAACTCAACATTAAGAAAGCACCAATAAAACCAAGCTCTTCTCCAAGAATCGAAAATGCAGCATCTTTATAGGATTCTGGTACATAACCTAATTTTTGAGTGCCTTGCCCAATACCAGTACCTGTAAACCCTCCGTTACCAAGAGCAATTAACGAATGGCGTAATTGATAAGCCTTCTCAGGATAGCTTTCTGGATCAAGCCAAGCTTTGATACGCAAAGATCGATAAGACTGAGTGTATGCAATGATTGATAAAATAGGAGGGAAAATAATTAATGTCATCAAATGCTTCATTGGTACACCAGCCACATAGATTAGAATAAGTGATGTAGCTAAAACCATTAAAACCATTGAAAAATTAGGTTGAAGAATCAATGTGACACAAACAATACCGACTAAAATTAAAGGCCTAAAAAATCCTGTTTTAAAATCATTAATCTGATCTCCTGCTTCTACAAGCTTTACAGAAAGCAAACAAAAGATTCCTAGTTTCATAAATTCAGAAGGCTGTATTTTCATTCCTGCTATACTTAACCACCGAGAAGCACCCTTCACTGAATCACCTTGAAATAAAACAGCAATCATCGCGAGAAGACAAATCACAAATAAAGGACGAGCGAGCTTATACCAAACGGAATAATCTAATACAAGTGCAACACACATCATGAACAAGCCAAGCACCACTTTTTTAATATGAGAAATGGTGAAATATTCTGCTGCCAATCCTTTTTGCATAGCAATAGGAGAAGTACCAGTATAAATTATGACTATACCTAAAACAAGAAGCAGAATTACTGCTAGCAGTAACCCTTTATCAAACTTCATGTTTAAAAAACGATCCATCATTATACTCCGTAAACGGGCTCCAAGCGAAGTAACATTTCCACAATTTTTTCCATTTTCATACCACGAGATCCTTTAATCAAAAGAATATCGTTCTGACGCACTTCTTCAGATAAAAAATTCATGGCCTCTAAAGTGGTTTCAAAATAAAGAGCTTTTTCTGGAGAAAGGCCTCCTTCAATAGCCCCTTTTTGAAATTCTTTTGCATCTTTTCCAACAGCGATTAAAAAATCAAAATTCATTTCAGGGATCAATCGTCCAATCTGATGATGTAATTTCGAACTATCGGCACCTAATTCTAACATATCGCCAAGAACAGCAATACGACGCCCTTCATGCGTAGAGATATTACCAATCGTTTCTAACGCCATACGTGTTGAAGAAGGATTTGCATTATAACAGTCAGCAACCACTCTAAAGCCGTTCGCTTTATGTATTTCCATACGCATGCTTGAAGCTCTAAAAGATGATAAGGCTTTTGCAATCTGTGTTTTTGGAATACGCAAAGAAACACCCACCGCAATAGCAGCTAAAGCATTATAAAGATTATGAATTCCAGCCACCTTCAATTCGAAATGTGTTCGCCCTATATCAAAAGAAGCGCAAGCATTTTCATTCCATTTCAAATGAGTTGGTTTTATCACTCCTCGACGTAATCCAAAAGTAATGACTTTGTAACTCTTAGTTGAGCGTACTTTAGATAAGAAAGCATCATCTGCATTGACTACTAATAAGCCATTTTTCTTAAGTCCAGAAACGATGCTTAATTTTTCTTTAAAAACATTTTCTAGAGAACCCAAGCCTTCTAAATGGCTTGCACCAATATTTGTAATCACAGCAATATTTGGTTCTGCGGCAAGAGAAAGAGGTTTAATCTCATTAGGACCGCTTGTACCCATCTCAATAATGGCGGCTTCATGACTATGTTTCAATTGGAATAAAGTCATCGGCACGCCGATATGGTTATTATAATTTCCCTGAGTCGCATGAGTATTAAATTGAGTAGAAAGAACTGCACGCAACATCTCTTTCGTTGTTGTTTTTCCGTTACTTCCAGTAACGGCAACTTTTTTCAAGTGAAAACGACGCTGATACCCTTTAGCTAGCTTAAGCAATGCTTCTGATGAATCATCCACTGGAGCATAAGCTTTAATAGATTTTAAACCAGCATAATCTTCATTGACAACGCTCATAAGCGCTCCTTTCCCTTCGACTTGGGTAATAAAATCATGTGCATCAAAACGAACTCCTCGAATGGGCCAAAAAACGCATCCTTTGGCCGCTTCACGAGAATCCATACAAACTTGTACTTTTTTTTGAAGTTCACGTGTTTTTAAACCAACTGGAGTGGTTTCTAAAATTTCACACATTTCAGCAATGGTTAAATCCAGTTTCATAATCATAGCATCGCCTTTTGAACTTCTTCAGAATCATCAAAATGATGTTTCGTTTGACCGATTATTTGGTAGTTTTCATGCCCTTTTCCAGCAATCACTAACCAATCATTTTCATTCATCGATACACAAGCTTTTTGAATGGCTTCCGCTCTATTTTCAATCACATAGAGATCTTCTTTTTTTGAAATGCCTTTCAAAATATCTTGAATAATATCTTCTGGTTTTTCTGTTCTTGGATTATCAGAAGTCACCCACACGACGTCTGCATTTTTTGTAGCAATAGATCCCATCAATGGACGTTTCGTTTTATCTCTATCTCCACCACAACCAAAAACAACAGCAAGTTTACCCTGACAAAGGCGACGAGCCGTTTGTAAAACGCGTTGTAATGCGTCAGGCGTATGAGCATAATCGACAACTACATGTTTTTTATTCTGATTATAAACCAATTCAAATCGACCATGAACTCGAACATTCTCTAACGCTTTTCGAATAGCCATCTCTGGAAGCTGAAGTGCTTTTGCAAAGCCTAAAACTAAAAGCACATTATCCACATTAAAATCACCACAAAGATGTGTTTCAAAAGGCTGATTAGAAATAGCAGGCACAAGAAGAGTCATGCCTCTTTCACTTTGAGCCACATTCCCTTCTGGATAAATCATTGCTTCTTTAGACTTCATTCGAGAAACAGCCATTTTATTACCATCTAAAGAATCAAAAAGCATTTTACCGTATGCATCATCAACATTAATGACAGCATGACCTTCTTTAGACAAATATTTTGTAAAGAGCGTTTTCTTCGCCTCAAAATAAAGATCCATTGTCAAATGGTAATCTAAATGATCTTGAGTCAAATTGCTAAATAAAGCAGTTTTAAAAGAAATACCAGCTACACGCCCTTGATCTAATGCATGGGAAGAGGCTTCCATCACTAAATCCGTACAGCCTGCCTCAAGAGCATGCCTTGCAAAAGCAAAAAGATCAAGTAAACCTGGAGTTGTTAAAAAGGAAGGAATGATTTCATTACCAATCTTATTACAAATGGTGCCTATCAAAGCCGTTTTTCTACCAGCCGCATTGAGCATGGCTTCCATTAAAAAAGTACTTGTCGTTTTACCATTCGTACCTGTAATCGCATGCACTTTTAATTGTTCAAAAGGATTGCCATAAAAAAGAATAGCCGCTTCTAAACGAGCTTCTTTCACGTTCTTAACTTGAATCCATTTTGACTTCATTTCGAGAGGAGCTTCTGTTTCAGCAACGATTGCTCGAGCACCTTGATCTAAAGCCATTTTTGCAAAAGAAAGACTTTCTTTTACTGGAAAACAAAAGAATAAATATCCTTCTTGAACCCGACGAGAATCATCAGCTAAACCAGTTATTTTAAAGTCTTGGAGTAATTCTTTGAATATCATATTACACCTTTTCCTTTAAAACCAATTTACAGGTTTGCCCTTTCGATATCATCGTTGATGGCTCTGGGAACTGTTCTAGAACGCGTCCTTTCCCTGAAAACTCAACAGGCATACGAATGAGACTCATCGCTTCTAAAGCCTCTTTTAAGGAGAGCCCTCTTAAATCAGGCATTTTTGAATAATTTAAATCACCAGATTTCAAGGACACCTGTGCGTCTTTTTCTCCATTAATTTTTTGAGAAACGATAACAGAACCATTGCCTTCAACTTGAACAGAGCATCCCTTATTTGCAGCAAGCTTTTTTGCATTTTCCACAGACATCCCGACAAAATCAATCTCGCACTTTTTATCCTGTGCCACTTGGACTAAATTATAAGGCGTAGGAGAAAGCTTTGGATGGAAATAAATACTTTCCATAATTTTTCTAAAAACAGGCCCAGCAGTTAAACCACCCACTGTTTTCGTTTTTGGATCATCCATAAGAACTAAACAAACATAGCGTACATCCCTTGCAGGTGAAAAGCCTATAAAGGAAGCTACTTGAGAGTTGCGATCGTAACGCTTTAATTCTTGGCTATACTTTTCAGCGGTTCCTGTTTTTCCTCCAAAGTCTACATTTGGAATTTTTGAAGACATCACGCTTTTTGCCGTTCCATTCACTACAACTTGATAAAGCATTTCACGTATATGAGCGGCTGTTTTTTCAGAAACAACTCTTCTTATTTCTACAGGGTTATTTTTTTCTAAAGTATTTCCATTCTCGTCTCTCCATTCTTTAATAATCATAGGCTGCATTAATTTGCCGCCATTGGCAATTGCAGAAAAAGCCATGACCATTTGAATAGGAGTCACAGTCAATTCATGACCAAATCCCATTGTTTTTAATGTTCGCCCGCTCCAAGTATGAGGTTCTTTTAAGTAACCAGATTCTTCTCCAATTAAATCTTCGGATGTTTTTGTCCCAAAACCAAAATCACGAACAAATCGGTAGAATGTTTCTGAGCCAATAGAATCAGCTATTTTTGCATAAACGATATTAGAAGAATAAGTCATGGCTTCAGTCATATCCATTTCGCCATGATCTTTCGTATCTCGAATCACTTCTCCATTAGGTAATACCCAACGGCCATTTTCCCCACTCATTTTCCGTTTAGGATTCACTGCATTTTCTTCAAGAGCAGCCGCTGCAGTAATGACCTTAAAAGTGGAACCCGGTTCAAAAGATAAAGAGACTAAATCATTTCTAAACGCGCGTGACGCTGAAGTTTGCAATTTTTGATTAGGATCAAAAGTAGGATAACTCGCTAATGCAAGAATTTCTCCAGAAAAAGGATCTACCACAATCGCACTTGCGCTCGTTGCTTTAAATGTTTCAACACCATCTTTCAAAGAATTTTCGACAATTTCTTGCATATCCCGATCAATTGTCAAAACCATACTTTTGCCAGGAATCGCCTCTTCATAATCTTTTTCTAAACCATGAATAATTTTTCGACCCGCTGTTTGAACACTTAATAGATACCCGCTATTTCCTCTTAACTTTTCATCAAACTGGCGTTCTAATCCCATGGCACCACGACCATTGTAACCCACTTTTCCAATCAACTGCGAAGCCATTTTCCCTTGTAGAAAAATACGGCTATACTCTAAATGCTTATTATCTTTGTCTTTAATATTATCAGCAAAGACAATCCCTTGCCGATCCATTATTTTGCCTCTTTCAGCATATAAATTCATTTGACGTAATGCATATTCCTGAGCATGTTCTTTATAGGTCTCTTGATTTAAAACTTGTATTTGAAAAGTACGAGAAACTAAAACAAGCCAAAGCGAAGCAAATATTAAAACCAACCAAGCCAAACGATCTAAATACATTAGTTCCCTCCAACAGACATGAGTTTAACGGGAACTATATTATAATCAAGACCATGATCGCGAGCAAAGTCGGCTAGATTTTCAAAAGAGGTAAGTTTATTATTCGAAAGTTCTAGACGAATGATTTCTGTTTTTAATTCAATGACTTCATTAGAAAAACGAATTTCTTTTTCCGATAATTCGATGTAACGATTTTGAAGCCAAAGTGGTACGACGAATAGCACTAAAACCATCAATAAGAACAAAGAAACAAGTAAAATCATTTTACCTGTAGTAAGTTCTGTTACCGTTGATTTTAAGACACCTGTCATACTTTAGTATACACTCTTAATTTTGCAGATCTAGCTCGAGAGTTTTGATCTATTTCAGTGGAAGTCGGTAATAAAGGTTTACGAATTTCTTTTTTCAACAAACGATGATTGCCTCCACACCTACATACGGGAAGCTTTTCAGGACAAATGCAATCTTTTTCAAAAGCGCTTACAGTATTTTTAACACAACGATCTTCTACAGAGTGATAAGAAATAACAACAAGTCGACCGCCTTTTTTTAAGCAAGACACAGCACCACGCAAACTTTTTTCTATTTGTTGTAATTCTTGATTTATTTCCATGCGAATGGCTTGATACACTCTTGCTAAAATGCTATTCAAATCACGACGTTTATCATAAAAAACCGATTCTACCACTTCTCGAACATCTTGAGGTAAAATATCACCAGAGATGGTTTGGATTTTTTCAATCAATCGTACAGCCAATTTATAAGAACGATCAAGATCAGCGTTTTGAGAAAATACTTTTGCTAAATCTTCAGCCGAAATATGACGAAGCCATTGTTGAGCACTTTCATCTCCCTGCTGGTTCATACGTAAATCGAGCGGTTGATTACCAACAAAAGTAAATCCTCTAGAAGAATCATCTACTTGATGGCTACTAATTCCTAAATCATACAGAACACCGTCTAATGAATCAGCATCTATTTCATTTTCAATTTCAGAAAAAGGAACTGGATGAAACGTAATTTGTTTTTCAAACGCTTTGAGTCTATTCGATGCAAATGCAATCGCTTCTGGATCTCGGTCAAAACAATGTAAATGGCCTTCTGGCCCTAAACGTTCGACGATAGCGAGGGAATGGCCTCCGCCGCCCAAAGTACAGTCGGCAAAAACACCTTCAGAAGAAATGGATAAATATTTTAGCGTTTCATTTAGAAAAACGGGATCGTGATAATTTCTATTGTTTTTCACTCGAGTCCCCCATCCAAACATCGCTAAAGAACCCAGCATCAAATTGTTCATAATCCTCTGGACTACTAAAGCCATATGAGGATTCATAAATATCAGGATTCCATAATTTCAGAGATTTTCCAACATGAGGAACAAATAATACTTCGCTTTCTATTTTAGCATACTCTAAAAATTTTTTTGAAAGTAAAATACGGTTTTGCCCATCCAACGAGACAAAGCTAGTGTGGCCTTGGATAGTACTCCGAAGTGCTTCTGTTTGGCGGGTCCGAGGACGCGCATTCAATTCGGTCATGAACTTCTTAAACTCATTGAGCTCGTACAGAATCAGTGTCCGCTCGGGCCCTATAGAGAGCACCATACTTTCACTTTCCTCTGGGCTTAACTGCCGACGAAATTCCCTAGGAAAGGAAGTCCTTCCCTTTTCGTCTATGGCTGTTTTAGCCTGGCCAATGAAAAAATCAAGATTCATGAATTATAACCCACTTGTTGCCACAACACAACAAAATATACCACTTTTCCCCACTATCAGCAATAGAGTCCCCTAAAAAAGACTTGTATTAAGCGATTTCCGCCGTTTGTCTCATCATTTTTTCGCTAAAGCAAAATAAAGCTATCTTATTGATTTTCAACGACTTACGTTCAGTTAAAATACGCTTTGGCGCCTATTTGTAAACTTTTAGTTACATTTAATACCCTGAGTGGGTAATTCTGGGTAGAAAAACGACGATTTTCTTGTGAATGAATTCAAATCATCATGTGAATTTGATATAAACGACTCCATTTGGGAATATATGTATGTAGAGAGTATTGGAGAGCTGAATGTGATTCAACATCACTTTAACGAAGACCAACTTGACATCAAAAATTTACATTCTATAGATTTAGATAAGAAGAGCTGTGATTCCTTACAAAAAAATGGCTTTACTTTTATAACTCTTTTTTGTCTTGATACAATGTCTTTTGTTCTAGATTATATCAGCACAGTAGAAAAGAATCTCGATGGAACATATGGCAAATGGCATCGTCCAAAGAAGCAAATACTCTTCGTTTTCACCGAACCTTGTGTTCAGTCTATAGGCGATAACCGTAAAATGAAAGAATTGTTTGAAAATACGTCAAAGTAACCAGATGTAATCCATTATCGCCGTTGTCAGTGGACAATGGTAATTTTTATTTTTTTTTAGCATTGCCATTGAGACGTATATATTCCTTGTTATAACATAGGAGTGTGTATTATGAAGGGATTGGTTGTCTCAGCGATATTAGCACTGTCTCTTGCTTCCACAGCAGGAGCAGTAAGGCAAATGGAATTTTTAGACCGTGGCCTAGTCGGTGTGAAAGTAGATGGTGGTGTCTTTTTAAGCTGGCGACTTTTGGGTAACGACGCGGCGACGACATCGTTCAATTTGTATCGGGATGGTACCCTAGTGAACGCAAGCCCGATTACTGGAGCGACTAATTACACCGATACAAAAGGGTCAACATCCTCTTTATATGAAGTGCGCCCCATTATAAACGGCGAAGAGAAAGGCGCAGAAAAATCGGTAAGCGTTTGGAGCAGCCAAAAGCTTACGATCAATTTAGACAGACCCGCTGGCGGTTCCAATTCGAGCGGTAGCTACACGTACTCGCCTAACGACATTGCAGTGGGCGATCTCGATGGCGACGGAGAATACGAACTAGTTCTCAAATGGGATCCGAGCAATTCCCAGGATAATTCAAAGAGTGGTTATACAGGCAACGTTTATATAGATGCCTATAAATTAAATGGCAAAAAGCTATGGCGTTTGGATTTGGGCAAGAACATTCGCGCTGGGGCTCATTACACGCAGATTCTCGTAGCCGACTACGACTTGGATGGTTTCGCGGAAGTGGCGATGAAAACGGCTCCTGGAACAAAAGACGGAACGGGTAGCTACCTTTCGAACGGACCTGCCGCAAGCGTGGACCATTCCAAAGATTATCGCAATTCGAAAGGCTACGTTTTGAGTGGCGAAGAATTTCTAACGATTTTTAACGGCCAGACTGGAAAAGAAATGGCGACCGTGAACTACAATCCTGCCCGCGGAACGGTGAGCAGCTGGGGCGATAGTTACGGTAACCGCGTCGACCGTTTTTTAGCGACGAACGCTTATTTGGACGGCAACAAGCCAAGTATGGTCTTTCAGCGCGGTTACTATACTCGCATGGCTGTGACCGCTTACGACTGGGACGGTAAAACGCTTTCGCAGCGTTGGTATTATAATTCACCGACAAAAGGCCAAGAATGCTACGGTCAGGGAAATCACAACATTTCAGCGGGCGATGTGGACGGTGACGGCTATGATGAAATTATCGAAGGTTCCTGCGCCATTGATCATAACGGCAAGTTCATGTATCGCACGGGGCTTGGCCACGGTGATGCGATGCACTTGGGCGACTTGGATCCAGATCGCGAAGGCTTAGAAGTTTGGCAAGTACACGAAGATTCTCCTTACGGCTACGACTTGCACGATGCACGGACGGGAGAGCGCCTGTTTTACGAAAAGAGCAGCGGCGATAACGGACGCGGTGTAGCAGCAGACGTGGATTCAACCTCCCGCGGATCCGAGATGTGGTCTGGGGCAAATTACAACACGTATTCAGTGAAGGGAACAATACTAGCATCTTCCAGACCCGCGTACAATTTCCGCGTCTACTGGGATGGTGACCTTCTGGACGAACTTTTAGACAATGTGACAATCAGTAAGTGGAACAGCTCAACGAAAAAAAATACGACATTGCTTACGATGGAAGGCGCTTCTTGCAACACCACCAAGGCAACTCCGAATTTGAGCGGTGATATCTTAGGCGACTGGCGTGAAGAAGTGATTTTACACGATGATTCGCATCTGTTCCTCTACACGACAACGATTCCAACAACACATCGGATGTACACGCTGATGCACGATCCAGTTTACCGCTTGGGAATATCTTGGCAGAATACGGCATACAATCAGCCACCGCATCTCGGATTCTGGCTTGCTTCGGGCAACTTCCCTACTCCAAAAATTGAACTAGTCGGTGAAATTCTGGATCCGCTTCTCGTGAAAAACGGCGCTGGCTCTTCGAAGCAAACAATCAACTTGGGCGAACCGATTGTGGACTTTGCGTATGCGTATTCGCACTGCACTGGTGCTGTGGCGACGGGACTTCCTGCTGGCATTACAACGTCTTTGGCAAACGGAAAACTGAACTTTACAGGAACGCCGACGGAAGCGGGAGTCTTTGGATTTACCGTAACGACAACAGGCGGTGCTCTCGATGCTTATGTGAAGACAGGCGTGATTACGGTAATTGATCCGAATGCTCCAGCGGATACATCAAAAGACGATTCCACTTCAGAAGATGATCTGACGGGAATTCGCCTCGCGAAAATTGGCAGTGCTTTCCTAACCATTTCTCGCGAAGGAATCGCTTATCAGGTTCCGCAGACGAATGCAAAGCTCTTCATTTTTGATGTAAATGGCAATACTGTTTTTGAACGCTCCGTTCAATTCGGGGGTATGATTTCGAACGAGTGGAACGCACTTCCCGCTGGTCGTTACGTGATAACGCTACGAGCTGGTGGAAAGTTTCTGCAGAAAATTCCTGCGGAAAAACGATAGAAAATAAGACCAAGACCACACACACAAAAAAAGGCGCCTTTGAGATTTTCTCGAGGGCGCTTTTTTAAAAACGACAACAGGTATTTGTCATTTTGGACCAAGAGCCTGACTCTCTTTTGATGTAATATAAAAAAGGTGCCGCGAGATTTTGCGTCACCTTTTGATTTGATTATATTGAAGTGATTTAATGAAGGTTATTAAAAGTCACCTTATATACTTCATTATTGTCTGGTAACTCAAGCTGTATATCGCTTTTTTGCTTTTCAACCTTTACCACATTAGCAAAAAACATGTACGGAGCCACATTATCTTGGTCTGCGGTTTCCCATTCTGGTAAAGCATAATACAAGTGGAAGTTTTCATTTGCAAAATTCGCTGCCGTCATATAACTAAACAAAACATGTTCAAAGCTATGCAACGAAGTCTTCCAATTATGAATTTTTGGAAATCGATGAACGGGTTCGTTTGTCTTACCATCAACCATATGCCAAATTTCACCGTCTTTTTTATCCGTCATTACTTCTAACCAGTACTTCTGAGTTTCATTGAGGTAGTCATAGAAGAATGGATCATGAATGCTCAAAATTTCTGCCGCTTGATCCAACTCCGCAAGAATCCACCATTCCTTATCAATATCTAACTCATTGTTAGCATCGAATCGACGCGCCCAAGAACCAGGAATAGCACTACCCGTAACTCTTGGAATAAAGGCATCTTTAATAATTTTTTCAATATTAGGACGAGCAAAATGAACATAGAAAGGCTCTCCAAGAAGCTGCCCTACCTTTAAAATCACCCAAAATGTTTTTACGGAATGGCCAAAATCCGTATGATCTGTTCCTAACTGCATGCGATCCATATTATTTTGGGTTCCCCAGAACATGTTGTATTTTTCACTATAGAAATGAGTGATCAAAATATCTGCAATTCTCTTCATGTCTTTTTTCCAGACACTCTTATACGGTTCAGGAAGGCATGGTGTGAGCATCAACATATAAGCGTAAAGTTGATCTAGCTGAGCGACAATTTGCACTTCCCCTTCACTCTTAGGATTGTTTTTAGGTAACCACATAAGATACCCTCGTCTATCGCTCAAATAGGCATTGAAAATGTAGTCCTTGAGTTGAATAATTCGATGCAAAATAGTTTTATCATGAGTCAAGAAATAATACATCCCAAGGCCAGTAAGTCCATAAGCCAAATCCTGGCTCGTACGATCACTACGAGCATTATCCCACTTACCAGAAAGAGTTTGTGTCACACACATACCATAATTGCCGTCAATGGCTTTAAGCAAGGCGTCAACACCTTTCTTACAAAGATTGAGATACTTCCCTTTACCAGTCATATGGAACGCTATTCCGTAGGCATAGGTTTGACGAGAGTGTGCACGGATAAAATTCTTATCAAGTTCTATAAGTCCCTTAGTATCTTCGCTATTCAAGGCGTCCACAATTTCATCAGGTAACGGATTAGCATTTATATCGAAAGTTTCACCCGTATTACAGCGATAAGTTGGAAACAAGTCGCTTTTACCTGTGGCATAAGCCTCTTTTTTATCCCAGAAGAGAAGTAAATTATCCAAGTGTTTTAGCCAATCACTTGTAGACACTGCTAGTTTAGTATTCGTTATGTTTTTCATTTGATTTTCCTTATTGAATATTATGGATAGTTTTATAAGATTGAATAAGCGCTTCGCAAAAAGAGTCAATATCTGCTGCTGAGCGCCCTGTAACAAGATCATGGTCAATCACAACATGTTTTTCATCAGGTACAAACTGAGCTCCTGCATTGATAATATCAGCAAGAACCACCGTATGGCAAATGACTTTGCGATTTTTCAGCAATTCTGGATTCGGAGTTAAAATCCAAAGTGCATGACAAAGTGCTCCCTTTACAATAAACGGATTACACATCGCACTTGCCATAAATCTAACGGCAGATGGAGAACGAACTGTTTCAAGAGATCCCAAACATCCCATAGGTGGAATTTCACGAAGACGCACCGCCACATAATTTGCAGCCGTTAGTACAAAAGCATAATCATTAGGATTCGCCTCCGCTATTTCTCTATCTACAACGAGAGTTTGAACTTCTTTACCCACCGAATCCACATCGCTGACAAGAGTTCTCTCTTTTTCTCCCCATAAGTAAGTCATAAAATCGACTTGAGCCCCCAGATTTTCAAAAAACTTTTTATAATGAGCTACTTCGCTAGGAATAAATTCAGTCTCTACAAGAACGGCTACTTTTTTCCCATGCAATAGTTTTGTATGATCATTTTCCATGAGCATCTCCCCTTCCTATTTGATTTTAAATCAGAAAAAACAATGTAAATTATATAGATAATCTTTATTTACCAAAAACACAAAAAGTTTTTTTATTTCATTCAAAAACACTAAACCTACTTGTATAGGGAGCACACGATAGATCATACATAATCATTTTCTATTAACCCGTTTTTACTAATCATCGCCAAAATAATATTCTGAGTAACTATGTAGATATGAAAACCAAGTTTTTTAGCAAGCATCTCGAGCACTACCGAACAAGATGAAAAAACGGAAAAATCAGCGTTCACTTTAATGATTCACAATTCGCTTTGTATTTTATTACTAAATAAGACTCTCGAAACTGAGTTTATCTCATATCACCTTATATTCTTTAAGCAAACTTATCATTCTTTTTTTAATTCACCGTAATTCAAGATGAATTAGTAATTAAACCTATGCCAAAAGAGAAGCTTTTTGTAAATTTGACTTTGTAAAAAAAGCGTGTTACAAAGAAGGATGTTATGAAAGCAGAAGAATTAGCACAACCTCATTTATTAAAACAACCTGTTTATGTCACAGGAAAACCAATTGCCTATACCGCTCGTGAATTTGGCCTTGACCCTAAAAAAATTGATAAACTCGCCTCTAATGAAAATCCTTATGGACCAAGTCCTAAGGGAATGGCTGCAGCTCAAAAAGCTTTGTCCGAAATCAATCTCTACCCTGATGGCGGTTGCTACGATTTAACTACTAAGATTTCTGAATTCAGAGGCGTTAAAAGAGAACAAATCATTATTGGAAACGGCTCTAACGAACTTTTAGATATGATTGCACAAGTTTTTCTTGGTGAAAATACCGAAGCCATTATGGGAAATCACAGCTTTGCCGTTTATAAATTAGCGACTCTTGCTATGAACGCAAAGCCAGTTGAAATTGATATGCCTGCTCCTGATTATAAGCATAATCTCAAAGCCATGAAAGAAGCAATTAACGAAAGAACAAGGCTTGTGTTTCTCGCCAATCCAAACAATCCTACTGGTTCTGAAATAGACGCTCAGGAAATTCTTGATTTTGCAAAGAGCCTCCCAGAACACGTAATCTTAGTGATGGATGAAGCTTATACAGAATTTATTGAATCAGAAGCTCCTAACTTGCTTCCTCTTATTGAAAAAGGCCTTCCTATCATCTGCTGCCGTACATTCTCTAAAATTTATGGTCTTGCAGGGCTTCGAGTAGGTTATGCCATTTCACGTCCAGATATCATTAGCTTGATTCAACGCGTTCGTGAACCTTTTAACGTGAATAGTGTTGCACAGGCTGCCGCTATTGCAGCAATAGATGACACTTCTTTTATAGAAGAAGTTCGTGAGAAGAATACTCAAGGTCTCTTACAACTAGAAACAGGCCTCAAAGCCATGGGCTTATCTTACGTCCCTAGCCGAGCAAACTTTATTG
>Ga0116183_1003306_pt1 | contig 16492 bp, 11 predicted proteins | sample AD_UKC078_MetaG_FD_89753 | JGI IMG/M metagenome (GOLD analysis project Ga0116183, IMG submission 89753) | Active sludge microbial communities of municipal wastewater-treating anaerobic digesters from USA - AD_UKC078_MetaG | ecosystem: Engineered > Bioreactor > Anaerobic > Digestate | place: USA... | reverse complement strand
GCCATCCTGTTCTTGCCCAGGCAGTTTCATGTCATGGTGGTAGAGAACTCAGATGAAGGGCATCTGAAGAGGGCTATGTGGCTGTTTCCTCTCTACCTTCTGCTGATCAATCTCTTTGTCCCCGCCATAGCCTGGGGAGGGTTGCTCCTCAACACCCCCGGGCCGAAGGACAACTTCATCCTGACCATACCGTATATACACAATCAAGATCTTCTATCTATGCTGGTCTTCATCGGCGGAGCATCGGCTGCAACCGCCATGATCATGGTGGAATCCGTAGCTGTAGGGACCATGCTCCTCAATAACCTGGAGCTGCCATACATCCTGCGGCGAATCGAAAAACAGAAAAGCCTGGCCAATGTCCTTCTCAACATCAAGAGGCTGAACATATTTCTGGTGGTCATCCTGGGATACCTTTACTCGCAGGTTGCCGCCTACCATATTCTGGCGGATATCGGCATCGTCTCATTTCTTGCCGCCAGCCAGCTTGCTCCTGCTGCCCTCGGAGGGCTGTACTGGAAGAGAGGGAACAGGAAGGGAGCACTGGCAGGACTGATCTCAGGATTTCTCCTCTGGTCTTATACCGCTCTCATCCCCACCATCAGCGGAGAAAGCCGCATGCTCTCCAGTCTGATCCAGGATGGTGCCTTTGGCCTGGCCATCCTCAGACCCACAGATCTATTCTGCCTGGGCCTGGACCTGTGGACCAATTCTGTCTTCTGGACCCTGTTCGCCAATACCAGCCTGTACGTCCTGGTATCCCTCCTCACCACTCCCAGCCCCGAGGAGGCAGAGATCGCCAACTCATTCCTAGAAGGGGGCAAAAAGAGGGTAACAGAGAGCCAGGAGCTGCCTGCTATATCCAAGAGCATGCCCTATGGGACGATCGATGATCTGGAGACGACTCTGGCCAAGTATATAGGAGAGGAGAGGGCAAAGCAGCAGGTCGATTTATACCTGGGAGAGCTGGGAACCAGCCGAAGGGCTGTAAATGCTCTTCAGCTTCAGGAGCTGTGGGATCAGTTCGAAAAGATTCTCACCGGCTCATTGGGCCCCTCCGCCACCAGGATGATTGTAGAGGATCAGGTGCCGGTAAAGCCGGTAGTGGAGGAGACAAAAGAGACCCGGCCCAGCTATGAGTTATCCATGGGCAGGGCATATGTCGTGCCTGACATTGCTTATGAGGTATTTACCGACCAGATCACCCATGGAGTGGAGGGGTTGTGCATCACTCACTTCTCGCCAAATGATGTAAGGCAGCGCTGGGGGTTCAAGGAGACGCCCATCATCAAGCTCTCCGATGAGAGGGGCAGCGATCGATATATCTCACCCCGGAACCTGCCCCTCCTTTTCATGACTATAAAATCCTTTGTCGACTCCAGCAGAAATAGCATTGTTCTAATCGATAGCATAGAAGAGCTGATAGAGGAGAACAAGGGCAAGCTGCCGGAGAGAGAGATGCTGGACTTCGTCTATCAGATGGAGATGTTGAGCAGGAGAACCCGCCTGCTGCTGGCTGAGAGGCAGCAGTTCGTGCACACCGAATTAAAATCAAGCATCAATGAGGCAAAAGAACTGATATTCATCCTCGGTCCACTATCTGCGTACCTCTTCCGCGTCTTCTCTGAGGTCATGCTGTCCACGCTGAGTGAAGGAACGAGAAGGGAGGTGGTGATGAAGGCCAATGAGCTGATAGCAGCAGGCGGCTTCTTTGAGGTGTCCTTGAGGAAGGGCGGGCCCTCTGATGAGCCGGGCCCGGCCTGCGAGCCGGATATGCGTGATGCTCTGACCCTATTCGTCACCCTCGATATCAGGCCCGACCTGGTGCTGACCAAGCATGCCTTCTTCCTCGCCCTGCGCAGGCTGGACAGGATCATCAGGAGCTACGATCCATCCTTCGATATTGCGGCCACATTGGCTGAGATGATGAAGAGCTATGGTAGAAGCCCCTATGAGCTCTCCCTGATTCCCGGGACCACTTATATAATCGAGGAGGAGAAGCCCAAGAGAAGCCTGGAGGTGTTCAGCGAGCTGGTGGCCCACGGCATGGAAGGGTTATGCCTGAGCCGCCATAACCCTGAAACCCTCTATGAGCGATACGCCATTCCCCCAGAGACAGTCATATGGCTCACCCAGAAGAGCGAGCCAGAATACAGGACAGTGGATCCAACGAACTTTCCCAGGTTGAGCAGCATGCTCTCTGATTTTCTGGGGCGGGCCGATTATCCTGTTATTCTGCTGGAGGGAATGGGCTATCTCATCACCCAGAGCAACTACGAGACTGTGCTCCGCTTCATTCAGTCCCAAAGGGATGAGATCGCCCTGAAGAATGCCATAATGCTGGTTCATATCGATCCCCTGTCATTGGACACAAAAGAGCTGCATCGCCTGACCAGCGAGATGGAGCCTTGTGAACTATCGCGTCCAGAAGGGCGCGGCTCCCCCCCTCATCACTAAGGCTTGCATCACTGATATGTGGTGCGGCTGTTTTGGGCGCTATGGCGGCTACAGAGGAGGAAGGATGGTTCCTGGGCAAGGGCACGGGCGATTATGACCAATTGTCGCTCTCCGCCGCTGATCTAGGTGTAGGGCCGGGATGCCAGGTGGAGGGCTCCTACCATATCCAGAGCCCTTTGCGCCCTCTCGATATCCACGGCCCCGGGCTGGGTGAGCACTGAGAGGTGAGGCATCCTTCCGGTTAGAACTATGTCCAGGGCGGTGAAGGGAGGCGATTGCCTCTGATTCTGCAGGACATAGCCCATGAGCCCTGCCAGCTCCATCTGCCCCATCCAGGCTGCCAGCCGCAGCAGGCGAGCCGGAGAGATCACAGTGCTCTAGACATCCGGGTGATCTGCGCCATAGCCCAGGATCCTTGAGGCCATCAGATCGATGAGCTGCACCGCTATTGTGAATTGATGCCTCAGATCGATTCTGGAGTTGATTGTATATCCTTTAATTTTATTAATATTTAAAAAAAATAAGGTTGGAGTCCCCCATTCAGGGCTTGTACCGGTACTCCTCTGTCGGGAACTGGGCTTTGGTTGTGTTCCACTCCGGCTTCATGGTGGAGATGGACTTCTCCCGGCAGGTACAGTCAAAGATCCCCTTCCAGCTGGCATATTGAGCATCGAAGTTAAATGACGGGAGGTCGAAGAAGCCACCCATACAGCAGGGGAGCCAGTCCACCTGAGAGCTCTCTTTGCCCTTGGTGATCTCCAGCTTCATCGTCTTTTGCACATGGAAGTCGCCGATGTAGTCATTTTGGACCTCGATTATGGGATCGAATGTATTTGGCTTGGTCTTGGTCTTTGCCTTGGAAGTCTCCTTGGGGCTTACCTTGGGGCTTAAGAGAAGCTCGCCGATGTGAAGAGTACCTTGGGTGATATCATCATCTATCTTCATGCTGAGAATGCCCTTGCCATCTGCCTTATCTGTGGGTCCCGTGCAGTTGATATCCACAGCGATGTCCCCTTTCAGAGCATGAGCATACTCCACCTGGCGGTGCATAGAGGCCGCCTCTTGATAGCTCTTGGCCACGGTCTTGTCCTTGATAAGAGAATTGTAATGAATGGGATTGGCAGCATACCAGCCTGTGCCGTAGGCGAATGTGGTTGGCGACTGGATGTTGTCATACTGCCTGGTGTAGGTGACAATGCTGTTTGCCCCCTTCTCCACCGTTTTCATCGTTCCATCATAATCCAGGACGCGGTAGGAGCCGCCGGTGGTCTTCTGCTCGGAGTTCAATACATCGGCCATGTCCGCAGTGCCGCTGCCGTGGTAGTACTCCAACAGGGATAAGTTATTTGTATTTACACTCTTATATTCTACAGCAAATCCCTGCCCTGTGACATCATCTGTCATCTCGTGCTTGTACTTGATCGCTTCTCTTCCTGGATTCATATCAGATTTTCCTGCCCAGGAAGTACCTGTGATTAACAGCAGAAAAATTAATACTAATCCAATCTTTACTAATACTTTCCTAATACAATTCCCTCCTTTATTCGTACATTTCCTGCTCGCACTTGTGTTTATTCATATTTAGTCTTTTCTTTGTATTAATATGTCCCGTCATATTTAGTTATTGGTGCACGAGTGTTAAAAATATTTTGGCAGGCAGGAGCTGCCAGCCCCCCCTGTATTGATTTATAGGGAGTGACATCCATCCCTTCCCCCTGTCCAGGAGACGAATGCATCTCCCAGCAAATCGGGCGTTCTCAATCGATCACTTGATTATTCCCTTCTGAATCAGGACAAATGGCGTCGTTATGCTGTCGTCCCAATTATCGATGTCGGCATGATATCCATCCCTTATCCTGACCTCTATCATGTATATGCCCGCCTTTCCAGAGCTTGTATCCCAGGTCCAGACCCCGTTTGTCGTCCAGTCGGTCATGGGCTCCCATTGCTCCTCTGTAGAGGGTCCTTTGAGGACATAGCGGTATAGAACTGTATCCCCGTCCGGGTCGGCCGCCTTTGCCGTCCAGGTCACAGATGTGCCCTTATCCTGCGGGCTTTGCCGGTCCGATTTCAGGCTGCTCAGCTTAGGCTTGGAGTTCCATTTTGAGCTGGCGGAGATGCCCGCATTCTCGCTTATGACATACTCGGCACTGATGTGGCTGTCATGATTCCAGGGGGGGGCATGCCGTCCATCTCTTATACGCATATCGATTACATTGATCCCGATGTCTATAGAGCTGGTCTCCCAGGTCCAGGTATTGTTCTTGCTCCAGGTGGTCATCGGCTTCCAGGCATTCCCGGTCATCGGCCCATTCAACCAGAACTGATAGTATAGCTCATCTCCATCTGAGTCAAAGGCATCGCCGGTCCAGAAGACCGATGAGCCAGCGGCAAGAGGTCCCTCCTGATCGGCGGTCAAGCCCTTGGCCACAGGCGGCTGGTTCATGGCATCTGATACCACTGTTGATATGGGCTGTGCGGCTTCAGGAGTCCGGGCGAATATGATATCCCTGGTGGTTATCGCCTGGGCAGAGCCGATAAATAATGCTATCAGCAAAGCTGTTACCAAGAACAACTTACAGTAACGTCTCTCCTTCTCATAATTCACGTTTAATCCCCCTATAATTGCTCCAATCCATTATACATATCATTATAGTTAAATTTTTCTGATTGCCTCCCGAATTCCCGCCTCCGCTCTCTTTGAGAGCAGCCAGTCTTCGACAGGCACCTCTCCCATGAATTCGGAGAGGCTACTAAAAAATAAGTCTCAGTCCAGCCACTTGTAGCCAGGATCTTTTATCCGGTTGAAGTTTCGGATGAGTTCGGCTGCGTCCTTGCGGCTGATGCTGGCATCCATCATCTTGGAGCAGATGACTCTGATTGCTGCCTTCTGCGCCTTGATCTCTTCATCATCCCCCGGCTGGGAGTTCAGCCCAAAGCTTTGGAAGAGATGCTCCTTCTCATCCAGATGAGAGCTCCGGCCCCACTTCATGAACATCTTCGCTGCTCTGTCGAGAAGATCCTGATGGAACGTCTGGGGGAATATATATCCTTCTATCTGTGCCTGGAATTCATCTCTCTTCATCATGACCACCCTTTGGCTGTATATGCTATTGGATATCCATGATATAAGAGACTTGGATCCTATATCACGCCAGACCCACCGGGCTCAGACCTCTGTCTTTCTACCAGAACTCCCTCTTCCGGCGCATGAAGAGGAAGACGAAGAACGGCACCCCCAGAAAGGCGGTCATTATTCCCACCGGCAGGATCACTGGAGCGAGAATGGTTCGGGCCAGGGTATCAGCCCCCAGGAGGAGGAGAGCCCCCACCAGAGCTGAGGCGGGAATCAGGAACGTGGGAGCGGCTCCTATCGCCATGCGGGTGATATGGGGAGCGACCAGGCCGATGAAGCCTATGGTGCCGGTGAAACAGATCACCGAGGCGGTTATGAGCGAGACCAGCATCATGCTGACCACTCGCGTCCTCTCCACATTCACCCCCAGGCTCTTGGCGGTCTCATCCCCCGTCCCCATGGCATTTATGTCCCAGGATTTGATGATGAGATAGGGAAGGCAGATGGCTATGATGGCGCTGACTATCCAGACCTTCTCCCAGGAGGATCGGCCTAAAGAGCCCATCGACCAGAAGACCACCTCCTGAACCTGCTCAGCATGGCCCACATATTGCAGAAATGAGGTCATGGCACTGAAAAGGTATGAGATGGCAATTCCCGCCAGGATCATGGTCTCAGGGGTGATTCCCTTGTATTTTGCCAGTCCATAGACCGCCCCCGCAGCGAGAAGGGTGAAGATGAAGGCATTGCCGATGATCAGCCACTCCCCGCCCACAAATCCCGCCCCCATGATTATCGCCGCCGCCGCTCCAAAGGAGGCTGCGGAGGAGATGCCCAGGGTGAAGGGGCTGGCCAGGGGGTTTTTGAGGATGCCCTGCATGACTGCACCGGCGATGGCCAGGCCGATGCCCCCCACAATCCCCAGAAGGATTCTGTGCAGCCTCAGCCCCCAGACGATGGTCTCTGAGAACCAGGTGGTCTGGAAATGCTGGGGAAAGAACTTTGCCAGGATGGTGGAGTAGACATCAATCACGCTGATATCCGCCGATCCCCGGGTGGCGGCATAGCCTGCCAGCAATACAATGCCCAGAGCGAGAAGGAGAAGAAAGAGGAGCTTCCTTCCGATGAACCTCTGGTACTCCGCCCTGAGCTGCTGGGCAGGCGTCGCCTTAGGAATGGCCGTCCGACCGGCGCACAGCCCCTCTTTTGTCTGAGATCCGGGCATCGGCCTCATGCCCCGGGATGAGGGATGGACGCTCTATTCATAACAGCAACCCCGACCTCATCATGCCCTGCTCCTTCGAGGACAGCCTTGCTCTCACCAGATCCTATCATCAGTATCATGCTGCTGGCTTATGTCGATATTAATAAGCCTTTTGGTGATCGTGTTACGACATCACAATCTACCTCCAAGCACAGCAGCTCAGATATCTCTTCAATGCTCATCTCCCAGACGATGAGCCCTTCGGATTGACCTCCCCTGCCAGGTTGCCCATCTCCTGCTCTCTCTGCCTTCCACAGAGTTCAGAGCCGGTCATCTCAGCTGTATACGGCCGGTTTAACCCTTCCCGTTGCCAGGCAGGCCTTGCCCATCATCCTTCTATTACAAAACCAGGGCATATGCTCTTATGGCCAATGCGCCTGATATCATATCTGCTCTTCTTCAGGAGGGCTCTCCTCAGGAGGGCTCTCCTCAGGAGGGCTCTCCTCAGGAGGGCTCTCCTCAGGGCTGCATCTCAAGGGGAGGTACAAGAGCACATCCTCATCGGGAATGCAGGCCACAGATAGGCCGCGCCCCTGCAGAATAACAAAGACCGCCTCCATCAACTGCAGGATGCATTGGTTGTGCCTTTCCACGCATATGCCTTTGAAGTCCTCAAAGCCTCCTGTGACCAGGTCCTCTCCGAACTCCATCTGGGGAAGGTTCACCTCCAACTCCGTCAGCTCCTCCAGGCACAGACCGCTCTCTGTGGCCACCCGGTCCAGCATCTCCAGGTAATCATCGTAGTCCATGGCATAGACCACTCCCCGGACCTGGCCGGATTGATCCTCCTTCGATCTGGCCATATAGAGGGGCAGGCCTGATATGTCGACCTCCTCAGGCCGCTTCCCGCAAGCGATCTCCTCTGCCGCCCTCTGCATTACCCTGAGGATATCATCCAGGCCCTCCAGGACCTTGGCGGCCACGGCATCCAGCTCCTCTCTCCCTTTAGCGGTAGTCATTTGTACCACTCCATCCAGTATGCGGCATTGCTATCTGGGAGCTAATAGGATTTACGTCTGTTGAGGATGAATTCCTGCAGTCCTTCAGTCCTTCAACCCCCGGAGAAAGTGGCCATGGGTGATCCCTCCCAGGCTGAGGAGCCTGATCCTCTCCTTCAACTCCTGCAGCCCCGCCTCCAGGGATCCGCTCTCTGGCGAGTCTATCTGCGGCGAGTCCCTCCTGATCGAATTGTCTGCATACCTCCCGGCAGTCAGCTCGACTGCCCGCCGGTAGGCTGCTGTTACCTCCTGCGCATACCTTCCCGTCCTTCCCCGGGCGTCCAGGATTATGCCATCCAGACCTATCCGGAAGATCTCTGGCATCTGGTCTATCAGGCAGGTCTCCATGGAGTTGAAGATGTGGGTTCTGCCCTGATCGTCCAGCCTTGCGGGAAAGATGTGCCTGGAATCCCGAAGGCCCCAGAACTCCCCGAGATCACCTCCTTGGGGAATGTGGGGGATGGAGTCCTCGGCCACCATCACCTCCAGATTTCCCTGTACCACCAGCTCCAGTGCCGGCAGGCCGCCCTGCCCAGGCAGGGCGCGGGTGGCGAAGACGGCATCCATCAGCTGGAGGCAGGATAGCTCCGAGGAGAGGGTGAGCGAGGAGAACTGGGAGGCAAGGGCCTGGACAGTCAGGTGGTTGCAGACGTTCAGCCCCAATCCACCGTAAAGCATCATTTCAGGCACCCTCTGCCGCACCGCCCAGGCCGGTCCCAGATTCTCGACCATGATCCCGTCCACCGGGACGGAGGGGAGGAGGGGCAGGACGGTATCGATAAAATCATCGCGGGTGATCTGCGGCCACTTCCAGATCAGCTCTGTCCGGCCGCATAGCTGCCTCCCCTCCTGCAGAAGGGCCCGGATCCTCTCTGCCCTCTCTATAGCATCATGCCCTGCCCGAAGGAGGGGATCGAAGTATATGCGAGAGGCCCCGCCCTCAACTGCTCCCTTCAGCGCCTCCAGGCTGTCGGCACAGACGGACAACAGGGGAGGCCTCCTCCTCCCCTCCACCCTGCCGGTCGGAGGGCTGAACCTCTGGAGGCGATCCCTCGCCTCCTGGATCTGCTCTGGGGCCGGCCGGCGCCCCTCCAGCACTGCCCTCTCCAGCCCGGCCAGAAGATCGCGGCGCAACTGGTTCAAGGCTCCCAGAGGGGAGAAGAGGCCTCCAGGATAGTCCATATTCACCCTTCTTATCACAAATGGGGTGCCTCCTGTCCTTCTCATCTGGGTCTCGATCTGCTCAGGGGTCAGGGGCCGGTTCAGAGCCTTTTGCATTCTGCTCTCCCCCCGGGCGGCCGCCATCAGGCCGTTATCCAGCCGCCCCTGGGCCAGGACATATCCATCCTCCCAGGTGAGGGTGATATCCACCGGGATGGGCGGCCTCTCCTGCGCTAGGATCTCCTCTGCCCTCCTGGCCAGAGCAGTGCTGCTGGTCAGATAGACCTCAGCCCCCGACGGGACCTCATATCCAGTCCTCAGACAGAGCAGGCCGTCCCTCTCAACAGCCCTCTGCACCGTCAGCCCCCTCTCCAGGCCCGGGGACCGGAAGACCAGCCCATCCCCCCTCTGCGGCAGAAGCGGGCTGCAGAGGCGAACCCCTGCCTCTGATCTGCGGGGGTCATACCAGGCCACCCTGCCCATCAGCACTCCTCGATTATCCGGCATCTCCCGGCCCATGACATCCCTGCCTCCCAGGAGATGGCCTTCTGTGAAGTCGCGGTTGAATGCCAGGGCCAGATCTCTCTCCTCCTCCGGGGAGAATGACCAGGTGCCCGAGGCAATGGCATCCAGTGCCCTGCGGTAGATGCTGGTGACGATGGCCACATACTGGGGGGACTTCATCCTCCCCTCGATCTTCAGGGAGTGGACGGGAGAGCTTACGATCCGGTCCAGATGGCGGTAGACGGAGAGGTCGCGAGTGGATAGGATGAAGCTCTCCTGCCCTGAGACTGCCTGGAGGCTTGAGGGGCGGCCATACTCGTCCGCCGGGCCGTGAAGCAGAAGGTAGGGTTTGCGGCAGGGCTGGGCGCACATCCCCCGGTTGCCGCTCCGCCCGCCGATGGCCGAGGAGAGGAGACACTGCCCGGAGTATGAATAGCAGAGCGCCCCGTGAACGAAGACCTCCAGCCCCAGCCCGGCCCTCTCGGCTTCAGGCCCCCAGGCCCGGATCTCCTCCAAATTCACCTCTCTGGCCAGGACCACCCTCTTGAAGCCCAATTGAGCGGCACAGAGAGCTCCGGGGAGATTGTGGATGGTCATCTGGGTGGAGGCATGCCTCTCCAGGCCGGCCACCAGATGTCCGGCCAGGGCTGCTGCCCCCAGATCCTGGAGGAGAATGGCATCTGCGCCCAGCTCGTACAACTGGAGGAGGTACTCCCCCAGGTCGGGGAGCTCATCCTCCCTGATCAGGGTGTTGACGGTGACATACACCCTCACCCCTCGCAGATGAGCATAATCTATGGCCTGAGCCAGGTCGGCATGATCGAAGTTTGCGGCGAATCTTCTTGCTCCAAATCTCCTGCCGCCCAGGTAGACAGCATCTGCGCCTGCTGCTATGGCTGCGTGCAGAGCCTCTAGCGATCCGGCAGGGGCGAGGAGTTCAGGCAGTCTCATCAATATCAGTCAGCATGGTTGTGCCTCGCTTAGTTCATAAGCCCTCTCCTGCTGGAGGGGCCTGTCATTCCCCTCGATTTCATTGGCTGCCCAAAGAGGGAGTGAAGGGGGATGGGGGGGATGAGGAGGAGTGAAGGAGGATGAGAGGGATGAGGAGGATGAAGAGGATGAGGAGGATGAGGTGGAGTGAAGGAGGGGTGAGGTGGCAGGAGGCTATTTATCTGATGAGCTACATTTTTAATGTTCTGGTGGATGTGATGGATCATTCTCGCGCAATGATGATTTTGATAGTCCTTTTATTCCTCTCCGCCAGCGGGGAGGCATTGAGGACATTTTCTGGAGATGTGGTGGCCATTGACAGTCCGGTAGAGGATGATGTCTTTGCCGCGGGCAATATCGTGAGCATCAACGCCCCTGTGGACTCGCTGGTGGCAGCAGGGAGCACAGTGAATATCAATGCCCCGGTGAAAGGAGATGTCATCGCTGCAGGCAGCCAGGTCTCTGTGAGCTCTGATGTGGGCGGAAAGGTGGTGGCGGCTGGGGGGACGGTCAATCTGGGCGGTGATATCGGCACCAATCTGGTGGCCGCCGGCGGCCAGGTGAGCATTCTGCCAGGAAGGACAGTGGCCAGGGATGCCCTGATCAGCAGCGGCGCTGCTCTCAACTCCGGCCGGGTCAATGGCACATTGACTGTTCATGCCGGCAGTTTCAACAACACCGGATCTGCGGGAAAGGTCGACTTCTATAAGATAGAAAAGAAAGAGGATATGGCCCCGGCCAGAGAGGAGAGGTGGGGTGGTTTTGATCTGCTCAACCTGATGATCATCATCGGATACCTCATTTTAGGTTTGATCCTGGTGAAGTATCTGTCCCCCCTCTTCCGGATGGTGGATGAGGAGATCCGCACCTCCACCCTTCTTAAGACTGGTCTGGGGTTCATCGTCGTCATCGCCTCGTTCATCGCCCTCTTGCTGGTGGCTGTCACTGTTGTGGGGCTGCCGATAGCACTGTTATCCACCTTCCTGATGATCGCCGCCCTGATGAGCAGTGGGATGTTCGTCTCCTACAGCCTGGGCAGGTGGATCTGTATGAAGGGCAATCTGAGACAGGGAGATCTGGTCTGCTTCGCCATCGGATTTGTGCTATTAAATCTCCTCTTCCCGATCCCCTACCTGGGCGGCCTGGTGTCCATTGTGTCCATGGGCCTGGGCTTTGCCGGACTTCTGTACGCCCTCCGCCGCCTGATCATGGCTGCAAGCAATAGAGCAGCACTGTGATAAGTAATAAGAAAAGAAGGGATCGCCTCTTCTCCGGCCACCTTTTTTTCCCGCCGGCCAGAATCAGTCCTTTTTAATCTCGATCTGAGCCCTTCTGGCCATGGCTTACCCTCCAGCGGATCTTTTTTATGATCCCGAGAAGGGCTCGAGCCTCCCTCTCCGTCAGCTCTGCCCGGCCGAAGATCCGCCGCAGCATGAGCAGAGCAAAGTCCTTCTTATGCTCAGGATATGCAATATCCGCAAGAAGATCTCCTGCCCTCTCCTGCAATAGCTTCAACGTCTCTTTTCTGGCCATCTGCACACAGTCCGGGCTATTGCCTCCAATCCGGGAGAGCTCATAGAACAGGATAGCTGCCGAATGGGAGAGGTTCATCACTGGATATTCCTCCGAGGTGGGAATGGAGACGATCATATCGCACAGGGAGATTTCATTGCTGTTCAGGCCGCAGTCCTCCCTCCCCAGGAGCAGGGCTACTGTCCCCTCCTTATCCCGGAGCTTTTCTGCTAGACCAGCCGGGGTCAGGCAGGGCACCCTCAGGTGCAGCCGCAGGTGGTGCTGCTCATGCTCCAGCCTCTTGCCAGTGGTGCCCACCACCAGGTTCGCCCCCTCCAGGGCCTCGGCCAGGGTGGAGAAGTTTCTGGACATCTGCAGGACATCCCGGGCATGGGAGGCCATGGCACAGCCGAAGTCTTCGATCCTGCAGGGGTTGACCAGGGCCAGATCACGAAAGCCGAAGTTCTTCATCGCCCGGGCCACAGAGCCCACATTGCCCTCGTAGAGGGGCTCGACCAGGACCACACGCAGATCCATCATCCATCCTCTATCATTGCCTCCTAATCCTGTATCCTATCCCTTACAGACGCCCAGGGGGGACAGCCTGGCTACCTTGATGGCTATTCCCAGGTCATGGACCACATCCACCACCTCGCTGGACGGCTTGTAGACCTGAGGGGCCTCCTCGGCCAGCATCCCAGAGGAGGTGGCCCGGACGGCGATCCCCTCTCTGTCCAGGGCGGCCTTCACCTCTTTGCCTGTGAACTGCTTTAGGGCCTGGCTCCTGCTCATCACCCTCCCTGCGCCATGGCAGGCGGAGCCGAATGTCAGCTCCAGGGATTTGTCCTGGCCGCAGAGCACATATGAGGACGTGGCCATGCTCCCCGGGATGAGCACCGGCTGGCCAATGCCGGCATAGGCAGCGGGGACCTCCTCTCTCGAGGGGCCGAAGGCGCGGGTGGCACCCTTGCGGTGCACATAGAGCCTCTCCTTCTTCCCCTCCACCTGATGCTCCTCGATCTTGGCCACATTATGGGCCACATCGTAGAGCAGCGGCAGTTGGGAGCCGGGGAAGTAGCGGTCGAAGACCTCCCTCGTCCAGTGGGCGATGATATGCCGGTTGGTCCAGGCATAGTTGGCGGCGCAGACCATAGCCCCGAAGTAGCTCTCTGCCTCCGGACTGCCCAGGGGAGCACAGGCCAGTTGTCTGTCCGGTATATCGATGCCGTACCTTCGCACTGCTTTGGAGAGGACATTCAGATGATCAGTGCAGATCTGGTGGCCAGCTCCCCGGGAGCCGGTGTGAATCATCACTGTGATCTGCCCCTCGAAGAGGCCGAATCTCTTTGCCGCCTCTTGGTCGTAGATCTCATCCACCCTCTGAATCTCCAGGAAGTGGTTGCCGCTGCCTAGGGTTCCCAACTGCGGTCGGCCCCGTTTCCTCGCTTTGACCCCCACCTGGGAGGGGTCAGCTCCAGACATACAGCCGCTCTCCTCGCAGTGCACCAGGTCTGCCTCCACCCCATAGCCCTCCTCTAACGCCCACTCTGCTCCCCGGAGGAAGGTCTCTGTCAATTGCTGATCGGTGATATGCAGCCTGCCTGTAGATCCCAGGCCCGAGGGCACCGCCTGAAAGAGGGCATCTACGAGGGTGTTGATGAGCGGCTGCACTGCATCAGCTCTCAGGTCCGAGCGGAGGAGGCGCACCCCGCAATTTATGTCAAAGCCCACACCACCGGGGCTGATGATCCCCCCCTGCTCCCGGAAGGCGGCCACCCCGCCGATGGGAAAGCCATAGCCCAGATGGGCATCGGGCATGGCCATGGAGTGGCCGACGATTCCGGGAAGGGTGGCCACATTGGCCACCTGCTCGATCGTCCCCGGCTCGACCATCTCCAAGAGGCTGGAGGAGACGAAGATTCTGCCCGCCACCCTCATCCCCGGCCGGTAGCCTATGGGAACCTCGTAAATGTTATCACTGATCTTCTCAATTTCCATATCTCACACCTCCAAAATCATCATATCAGAGAATCATCATCCGCAGATCGTATCGATCCGTAGATCATGTCGATCCGCAGATCATATCGATACCAGGGAATCCTCAGACATCCAGCACAACCTGAATGCACCACAGCTCATTCTTCACGATGGCGAACTTATGCCAGGTGACCGCCTTGACCTCAGACCGAAAGAGGTGCCTCTCAAGGTCCATTCGCTCTCCGCCTATCTCTGCCCTGAGCTTCCACCCCCTTCCCTCTTCACCCTCCTGCAGCACCACCTGAAAGGTGGAGAAGACTGCGGACTCGGTCTCGAAGAGAAAGACGATCTCAGAGAGCCACTGGTAGGCCAGATCCTCCAGCTCCTCCGCCTCCAGCTCCACCGGCCAGACCTCCTGGACGGTCACCTGCTCCGGTGAGATCATGGCTCCAAAGAGGGCAGAGGCGGCATTGGAGAGCATCTCTTCCCTGGTAGTGCCATAGGCGCGGAATTTGATATCAGCAGTATGCTCCAGATACTGGAAAGGAATCATATGCATTCTATTTAGGAGCCGCAGGCATTTAAAGGATTGTTATTCCCCGGACCAGCCCTGCTCTTTGGGCCAGGTCTATGGCCCGGGCATACTCCTGCGCAGCCAGGGGGCGGTCGAGTTCGGGGTAACGGCAGGCATTGTACTCCGGGCGGTACTGGGCCATCACATTGAGGTAGGTGTTCACAGATATCTCCTGAGAGATGAAGCGGACCACCTCCTCAGTGCCGGCAGCGCCTGCGGGCAGGACCAGGTGGCGGACTAAAAGCCCCCGCAGGGCAATGCCCTCCTCATCCATCTCCAGGTCTCCCACCTGGCGGTGCATCTCTTTGAGGGCCGCCTTCATGATTGCTGTGTAGCCTGGGGCCTCAGAGTACCTCTGGGCGGGGCCATCCTGGCCGTATTTGGCATCGGGCATATAGATATCGATGATACCATCGAGGAGGCGCAGCGTCTCCACTGAGTCATAGCCGCCGCTATTGTAGACCAGGGGGACGGAGAGGCCCCCCTCCCGCGCCAGGAGCAGGGCCTCCAGGATCTGGGGGACGACGTGGGTGGGGGTGACGAGGTTGATGTTATGGCAGCCGCCATCCTGCAGGACGAGCATCATCTTCGCCATCTCCTCTGCCTCCACCTCCCGGCCGGCGCCCATTTGACTGATATCCCAGTTCTGGCAGAAGACGCAGGCCAGGTTGCAGCCGGAGAAGAAGATGGTGCCGGAGCCCGCGCGCCCCACCAGGGGCGGCTCCTCCCCGAAGTGGGGGGCGAAGCTGGCCACCCGGGCCCGCCTGCCTGTGCGGCAGAAGCCCCACTCATCATCCAGCCGGTTCACCTGGCAGCGGCGGGGGCAGATCCGGCAGCACTCAAGATGGGCCAAAGCGGTGCTGGCGCGCTCTTCAAGGATCTTTGGGGGCATAATATTGTAGGCAGCCATATTGATGATATATGAGGCTGGATCTTTGATGAGCCTTTCGGCGGCAATCACATCCCTGGAATCAGCAGAGGCACCTCCGGGCTCGATGGCCAGGTGATTGCTCTCAAGCAGCCGTTTTTCGCCGGGACAGAAAACTATATATATCGACAATAGTCTATATAGATTCAGGTGAAAGTCGATAGAGTTTTTCTCCCCCTCCTTTACCCTTCGACTTTCCCCACTTCTATTCACCCTGACCCAAGGTAAGGGGTTTGTGATTCCTGATTCGCCATCATCTCCATCAATGCCATGATCTGCTGTATCCCAGCTCCAGTGCTCGCTTATATGCTGCTTCTGCTTCAGCGTTGCGATGAAGCATCCTCAGGGCGCTGGCCTTGCTGTACCAGGCATATTCATCTTCAGGATCAATCCCGATGGCCTCATCATATGCCCTTATGGCCTCATCGTACCTGCCCAGGCTGCAGAGAGCATTGCCTTTATCGTACCATGCCCAGGCGAATTCAGGATCAATTCTGATCGCCCCGTCAAGGGCCTTGATGGCTTCATCGTACTTGCCCAGGTCATAGAGCGCCGCACCTTTATTGTACCATGTTCTGGCGCGTTCAGGATCAATTTTGATAGCCTGATCAAAAGCCATGATGGCCTCATCATACTTGCCCAGTTTGCCGAGAGTTGAGCCTTTATTGTCCCATGCCAAGGCCAATTCAGGATCAATTCTGACGGCTTCGTCATAAGCTCTGACAGCCTCATTGTACTTGCCCAGGCTGTGGAGAACATTGCCTTTATTGTACCATGTCCCGGCAAATTCAGGATCGATTACGATGGCCTCATCATATGCCCTTATGGCCTCATCGTACCTGCCTTGGCCGCTGAGAGCCGAGCCTTTATTGTACCATGCTTTGGTGTATCCAGGATCAATTCTGATAGCCTCATCATATGCCCTTATGGCCTCGTCGTACTTGCCCTGGCGACTGAGAGCATTGCCTTTATTATTCTGTGTATTGGCATTTTCAGGATCAAGTCTGATGGCCTCATCAAATGCTTTTATGGCCTCATCGTACCTGCCCAG
>Ga0116183_1003299_pt1 | contig 16522 bp, 14 predicted proteins | sample AD_UKC078_MetaG_FD_89753 | JGI IMG/M metagenome (GOLD analysis project Ga0116183, IMG submission 89753) | Active sludge microbial communities of municipal wastewater-treating anaerobic digesters from USA - AD_UKC078_MetaG | ecosystem: Engineered > Bioreactor > Anaerobic > Digestate | place: USA... | reverse complement strand
TGGCTGCCGCCTGCCAATCCGGTGGATATGTTTCCCGCCTTTTCCCTCAAAGGCCCGGTGGCCGCCTATGAGCGGGCCTTCGATATCGTGGTGCAAGACCCGCAGGTGGATGTCATCTTTTTGCATTTCTTCGTCGGTTTGTATACCAATTACGAAAGACTGCGCCGTTTCCGCGAGGCGGCCGACCGCGAAGGGAAAGTTGTGATTCTGTGGGCCATCGGCAGGCGCGAGGCGCTTTTCGCCTTCAGGCGCGAGGCGCAGGAGGCGTCCATTCCCGTGTACAGCGAACTGACGCGCGCGGCCGAATCTCTGGCGCATGCGGCCGGCTATACACAAAAAGATAAAACGACCCGTCTCATACAAACGAGGCGCCCCCGGCTGTCGGCGGCGGCCTTGCAGGTGCTTGCCGAATGTACCGACCGTGTGTGGGATGAATTCGACGGCAAAAGGCTTCTTAAAGCCTGCGGTGTACCCACTGTTGAAGAGACCATCGTACAATCAGCCGCCGCGGCGCAGGCCGCCGCACGCAAAACAGGCTATCCTGTGGTTCTCAAGGGGCTCGTGCCCGGGAAGGTCCACAAAACTGAAGCAGGCCTGGTCATCACCGGCATTGCCTCGGCAGGCCGGCTCAAAGAAGCCTTTACAGAGCTTGCCGCGCGCATGAAAGGAAAGGGGAGGATTCTTCTGCAGCGGCAGATGCCTGCCGACTATGAACTTATCGCCGGTGTGCTCAAAGATGCTCAATTCGGCCCCTGCGTCATGTTCGGCATCGGAGGTGTTTTTTCCGAACTGATCAAAGACGTTGCTTTCGCCCCTGCTCCCTTGTCACAGACAATCGCGCGCAAACTTATCCGCCGCATTTCCGGCCAGAAGCTTCTGATGGGCTTTCGCGGCGCGAAAGCGCTGGATATGAAAAAAATGGCGGATATTCTGGTTGCGCTGGGCGATCTGGCGGCCGCCTGCCCGGAAATTGAGCAGATAGATGTCAACCCTTTCATCGTCCATCAGGGAATGCCCGTCGCGGTCGATGCGGCGGTCATTGTTGGCGGGGAGTAGAAGACAACAAATCCACCCCCGGCCCGATAAATCGGGCCACCCCCGCCGGCAGGGGACATTATCGTCATACCGGCGAAGGCCGGTATCCAGAATAGCATGAGCAAATAGCTGATAGCTCATAGCCTAAGGAAGACTTCCACTCTTGCCCGCCAGCGTGGAAGAATAAGGAAGTCTGCCGCTTTTGTCCCCCGCTGAGGCGCGGGGGACAGGCAAGGCCGGGCGGCGTGATTTTTTCTATGGTGTTTTGATCGGAACTTTCGTTCCTTTTTCTTTGGCCGCCTGGCTTTTGGGAATGGTGATGTTAAGAACGCCGTTTTTGAAGCTCGCCTGGGCCTTGTCCGCGTCAGTTTCCGCCGAGAGCGGGATTACACGATTGAAGCTGCCGTAGGAGCGTTCCATGTAATAGTAGCTTTCGCCCTTGTCCTCTTTTTCCTCATTCTTTTCGCCTTTGATGGTCACGGAATCGCCGGTTACGGTGACTTCGATGTCCTTTTCTTCCACACCGGGAAGTTCCGCACGAATCGTGAATTCGCCTTCGCTCTCCTTGACATCAACCGACGGAGAGAAAGCACCGAATCCTTTGCCCGCAAAAGAGCGGGGTGTTACATCAAATCCGGAGAAGAAGTCATCAAACAAGGTGTTCATTTGCCTTTGCAGTGAGTAAAAGGGATGATCGACATCGCCGCCGGTTGGCCTTTGCAAGGCAGGCAATAAATTTCTTAATCTCATAATCTTAACCTCCCTGAAATTAAAGTGATGTCGCCCCGCCGCCCCGGACGGGGCTTTTTATCGAGCCTGATCGGCTCGGCTACGCGGCTGTAATGGCGATTTTTTTAGGCTTTGCCTTTTCAGCTTTCGGCAATTCCAGCCGCAAAACTCCGTTTTTGACCGTGGCGACAATCCCGTCGCGGTCGATCTCGTCCGATAAAGTGAAGGCTCTTTCATAATCGCCTGTTTCATATTCCGCATACAGCATGCCGCCGGCGGGCTTTTCTGTTTCGACCCGGCCCGCAATGGTCAGGACATTTTTTTCCAGTTCAATATCCACTGTTTGTTCATCGACGCCCGGCATGTCCGCCACCAGGATCAGTGAGTTTTTTGTTTCATAAATATCCACGCGGGGCACGAAGGTTTTTGCATTGCGAATGCGCTCCGCCGATACGTTTTGTGTTTTCTGCAAGTCTTTTTCCACCATAAAATCAAACCCCCTTTCGTTTGTTGCGTCAGCCGATTTTGATTTTCTTAGGCAGGTCGTCGGCAGCCCTGGGCAGGGTTATCGTCAGAATGCCCTTTTCATAGCGCGCCTCGACTTCCTGCGCGTTTACCTGAAACGGCAGGCCGATGGTACGCTGAAAAGCGCCGGTGGTCCTTTCCTGCCGCAGATATGTTTCCCCTTCGGCCAGACTTTTTTCAGGCGCGCCGCCAGCGATGGTCAGCGTGTCGCCCGCGACGCTGATCTCCAGTTTTTCATGATCCATGCCGGGAAGCTCGGCTGAAACGAGCACGGCTGAGTCTTTTTCCCGAATGTTCACCGCTGGATATTCCACGGGCGATTTATGTCCGACATTGGAAAACAGACGGTTCATTTCCCTCTGGAGCTCGAGTATTTCAGGCACCATATCGGAAATTCTTCTCACTCTCCATAAACCAGAGTTGAACATAAACTTTCTCCTTTCTGATAAACTAAATTCGTAAGTATTTGTTATACCTGTTCTTTTCACTCAGATTCAATATATGAACGAAAATTTCATTGTCAAGATAGCACCGCCGGAAGCGGGCGGGGTAAATAATGATTAAAAACAACCTGCTGCCCTTGACACCCCCCCGGCCCATCCATATATTAGCGGCGCTTTGCAGGCAAATTTCAGAAAGAGAATAAAGACAGATTCCCATGCAAGATCACCTGGTTAAAGTGTTTAAAGAAAGCTGCCGCGTAAAGGAGGCTTTCATCAATGATCACCTGGGAAAACTGGCGGCCGCGGTAGAGGTTCTAACCGCAGCGCTCAAGGCCGGAAACAAGATCATGATTTTCGGCAATGGCGGCTCGGCCGCCGATGCGCAGCACATCGCGGCGGAATTTGTCAACCGCTTCATCATTGAAAGACCGCCCCTGCCGGCAATCGCTTTGACGACAGATGCGTCGATTATTACGAGCATCGGCAATGATTACGATTTTTCAGAGATATTTGCCAAGCAGATTCGCGCCCTGGGGCAGCAAGGTGATGTGGCATGGGGAATCACCACCAGCGGCAATTCTCCCAATGTCCTCAAAGGGCTGGAAATGGCGAAAAAAATGGGGCTCGTCACGCTGGGGCTGACCGGCAAAGACGGAGGGCCCGTCGCCCGGACGGCGGATTTGTCCCTGAATGTGGCCTCCGACAGTACGGCGCGAATTCAGGAAACGCATATTACGATCTGCCACGCCATTTGCGAACTGGTGGATATTAAACTTTTTCAGAAACCGGACTTAAAATGAACGCGACAGGTGTAAAAATGAAAGTGAGAAAAGAACAGGCTGACAGGAAAATAAAGGTTGTCGTACCCGGAAAGGACGAGGAAACCGGCGGTGCGGCGGCTGTGGAAAATAACGAAACGGCGGATTGGAAAGAGCTGCTGGAAGCGAAAGAAGCGGAAGCCAAAGAAAACCATGATCGCTATTTGCGGGCCATGGCGGAGATGGACAATCTCAGAAAAAGGGTGTCGCGCGAGAAAGCCGATACGATCAAATACGGCAAGGAGGAGATCATCAAGGACATCCTGCCGTTTCTTGATTCCATGGACAGGGCGCTCGAGCACGCGGACGCTTCCGACGCCAAAGCGTTTATCGACGGCATCGCGCTGATGCAGGACCAGCTTTTGTGCTGCCTGCAAAAGCACGGCGTCGAGCGCATCGAAAGCGCGGGGGCCGATTTCGACCCCAATATCCACGAGGCGCTCATGCTGCTCGACAGTGCTGATCATCGCGACAATCAGATCGTCAGCGAAATGGAAAAAGGTTATCTGCTCAACGGCAGACTGATCCGTCCCTCGCGCGTGTGTGTGTGCAAGAGGGAGGGCAAAAGTAATAATTAAATTGACATTCAATGAGGAGAAGGAAGATTAAGGAGGAATAAACATGGCTAAAATTATCGGAATCGACCTGGGCACGACAAACTCGTGCGTATCCATTATGGAAGGCGGAGACCCCATCGTCATCGCCAATCAGGAAGGCAATCGCACCACGCCTTCGGTCATCGCTATTACGGAAAGCGGCGAGCGTCTGGTCGGGCAGGTTGCCAGACGCCAGGCAATCACCAATTCGGAAAACACGGTTTACGCCGTCAAAAGGATGATCGGGCGCAAATATAATTCAAAAGAAGTTCAGTACGATGTCAAAATCAGCCCGTATAAAATTACGGAGGCGACAAACGGAGACGCACAGGTGACGGTGCGCGGTAAAAACTATTCGCCGGCCGAAATCTCGGCGATGATTCTCACCAAGATGAAACAGACCGCCGAAGATTACCTGGGCGAAAAAGTGAAAGACGCCGTCATTACCGTGCCCGCTTACTTCAACGACTCACAGCGGCAGGCCACCAAGGACGCGGGACGCATCTCGGGACTCAATGTTTTACGCATTATCAACGAGCCGACCGCGGCGGCCTTGGCCTACGGCCTGGATAAAAAGAAAGACGAAAAAATCGCCGTGTTCGACCTGGGCGGAGGAACCTTCGATATTTCCATTCTGGAGCTGGGCGACGGCGTTTTTGAAGTGAAATCGACCAATGGCGACACGCATCTGGGCGGCGAGGATTTCGACCAGCGCGTCATGGATTATCTGGTGGCGGAATTCAAAAAGGACCAGGGCATCGACCTGCGTACAGACAAGATGGCCCTGCAGCGCCTGAAAGAGGCGGCGGAAAAGGCGAAGATGGAGCTTTCCACGACGATGGAAACGGACATCAATCTGCCGTTCATCACGGCGGACGCTTCCGGCCCGAAGCATATGAACCTGAAACTTTCGCGCGCCAAACTTGAATCGCTGGTGGAAGAGCTCATCGACAGAGTGGCGGGCCCCTGCCAGACGGCGATCAAGGACGCGGGTATGTCGGCCCAGGAAATCGATGAGGTGATTCTGGTCGGCGGAATGACCCGCATGCCGCGCGTGCAGCAGAAGGTGAAAGAGCTTTTCGGCAAGGAGCCGCACCGCGGCGTTAACCCCGACGAGGTCGTGGCGATCGGCGCGGCCATTCAGGGCGGTGTGCTGGCCGGCGACGTCAAAGACGTTCTGCTTCTGGACGTAACCCCGCTTTCGCTGGGCATCGAGACGTTAGGCGGTGTGATGACGAGGCTTATCGAGAAAAACACGACGATTCCCAGCAAGAAGAGCCAGATTTTCTCGACAGCGGCGGACAATCAGCCGGCGGTGAGCATCCACGTCCTGCAGGGCGAGCGCCAGATGGCGACGGACAACCGCACGCTGGGCCGTTTTGAGCTGGTGGGTATCCCCCCCGCTCCGCGCGGTGTGCCTCAGATCGAAGTGACTTTCGACATCGACGCCAACGGCATCGTGCATGTCAATGCCAAAGACATGGGCACGGGCAAAGAGCAGAGCATCAAGATCACCGCCTCGAGCGGCCTGAGCGATGCGGAAATTGAAAAGCTGGTCAAAGATGCCGAAATGCACGCCGAAGAAGATAAAAAGCGCAAGGAGCTGATCGAGGCCAGAAACCACGCCGATTCGCTGGTCTATTCAGTGGAAAAGAACATCCGTGAATTCGGTGATAAAGTCGATGCGGCGGAGAAAACTAAAATTGAAGAGGCGATCGCCAGGGTGAAAAAAGCGATTGAAGGCGATGACCTCGATGAAATTAAAAAATCTCAGGATGAACTGACGAACGTTTCGCATAAACTGGCCGAAGCCATGTATGCCAAAACAGCCGGCGGCCCCGGCGGACCGGATGCTGCCGGTACGGCGGGCGCGGATGCGACAGGCGGCGGCAAAGACGACGACGTGGTGGATGCGGACTTTGAAGAAGTGAAAAAGTAAAGTAAAATTGCACCAAAGCCCGAAACCGTAAACCGGTTTCGGGCTTTTTATATGCCGGCGCAAAGACTCCGCCGGCAATGTTTTTTACAGGGCCGCCATGAAGAAAACGAATGCAGGAAAATATGCCCTGGCCTTTATGGTTATCGGGGCGCTCTGCCTGGCCGCAATTGCCGGAGCCGGATGGACGGCGGCGAAAGGCTCTGCCGGTGCCGGGTATTTTTCCTGCAAAGTGACGCCGCTGATGAACAGGGATTTTTTCCCCGCTCTGACCAGGGCGGTGGACGAGGCACAAGATGAAATCCTTGTCGCCGTCTTTTCCTTCAAGGCGGGGGTGCACAAAAAGAGCCGCCCCGACATTCTCGTGGAGCATCTGGCGCGCGCCGTGGCAAGAGGGGTGGAGGTGAAAGTCATTCTGGAGGATTGTGCCGACCCGGCAGGCAGCGTTGCCCGACAGAATACCAAAACAAAAAACATTCTGGAAAAAAGAGGCGTGAAGGTTTATATGGATGAACCGGGCAGGACGACGCACACGAAGCTGGTTGTGGTGGATCAGAAACTGGTGTTTGTCGGGAGTCATAATTTCACCCCCTCCGCTTTCAATCACAACAATGAGATCACCGTGATGATCGAAAAGTCCGGCCTGGCAAAAGAAGTACGTGCCTATATCTTGAAACTGATCAGGGAGGCTAAATGAACAATTACCGTCTGTCGGCTGTCTTGTCTTTCGTGTTTCTGCTGGCGCTTCTTGCCGGATGCGTGAAGGGGCCTTTTGTGGCCGAGAAACACGCGGAAGTGTCCGATGTGAAAATCGTCGAGCGGCCGGCCGAACCGGCTCAGGCAGGTCCGCCGGAGGAAACGGCGGAGCCGGGCGAGCCTTCCGTGATGGTTCCCCTGCCCGTTTTGGCGGACCGCCAGGCCATCGGCTGTATCTTTCCCCTTTCCGGCCGTTTTGCCGATGAGGGCAGAAAAGCTCTCGACGCCGCGCTTCTGGCGGCTCAGATTTTCAGCCACTATTCTTCCTCCCCCTGGAAAATAGCTGTCGCCGACGGAGGGGAAGACGCCGGTGGAATAAAGCAGGCGGTTGCCTATCTTGCCGACCAGGCAAAAGTGATGGCGATTGTCGCCGTGTGCGGCGCTTCCGATGCGGTTGCCGCGGCGGCCGAGGCCCAGCGGCGTCAAGTTCCGCTCATACTGATTTCTTCCAAAGAGGGTGTTACACAGACGGGCGAGTATGTCTTTCAGCATTTTCTTACGCCGTCTCAACAGGCGGAGGCGCTGGCCCGCTACGCCCTCGACACGCTCAATGTCGCTATATTCACCATTTTATATCCGGAAGATGATTACGGTGAGGAGATGCTCGGGCTGTTCGGCTCCGAAGTGGGGAAAATCGGGGGGAAGCTGCTCAGGAGCGTTTCCTACAATAAGTCACAGACGGATTTCACCGCGCAGATACAAAAGCTTACCGCGGACAAGATGGTGCGGCCGGGAAAGACATACGCGACCAGGCAAGAGGCCAAAGAGCACGAGCCTCTCGATTTCGAGGCGATCTTCATCCCCGATTCGGCATTCCGTGTTAAAATGATTACCTCCCAGCTTGCCTTTTACAGCGTGCGGGGCGTTAAACTTTTAGGGACCAGTTTGTGGCATTCGCCCGAACTGCTGAAAAAAGGCGGGGAGTATCTCAATGGGGCTTTTTTTACGGACAGTTTTTATGTGAACGGCTTTCTGCCGGAAACAAACGATTTCGTGGACGCCTACTACGCGGCCTACGGCAGGGAGCCCGCCGGCATGGAGGCTCTGACCTATGACACCACACGGCTGGTGATCCGTGTACTGGAAAGCAGCGCCGTGGGCTCGCGCGCCGACTTTATACGATCGCTGCAGGCGGTGACGGGATTTTGCGGCGCGACCGGATGCATTTCCTTCCGCGACAGCCGCGTCGCCTACAAAAACGCCTTCATCCTGAAGGTGGAAAACGGGAAGCTGGTGCAGGTAAAGTAGCAAAGGGATGGATGTTCGATAAATGAGAATTTTACTGACCAATGACGACGGGATTTATGCCCGCGGGCTTTCCGCGCTTTACGAGGAGCTGTCCAAAGATGCGGACTGCCTGATCGTCGCGCCCGAGATCGAGCAAAGTGCGGTAGGCCACGCGATAACTCTTTTCCGCCCCCTGATGGTCCGCAACGCGACCAAGGGCGGCTCTTTTCTGGGCTACGCGGTTTACGGTACGCCGGCGGATTGCGTCAAAATCGGCATCAAGGAGCTTGCCGGGCAGACTCCGGATATGGTTGTCTCCGGCATCAACCGCGGGGCAAACTGCGGCAACAATGTAATTTATTCCGGCACGGTGTCCGCCGCGACGGAAGCCTCGATGATGGGCGTGACCGCCATGGCGGTTTCACTCGATTCCCACAGGGATGAGGCGGATTTTTCTTATGCCGCCCGCGTGGCGGGCAAGCTTGTCAAGCTGCTCAGAGCCGACGCCTCACTGGCCGGAGGCGCTTTCAATGTGAATGTGCCGTGCCTGCCGGAAGGTGAAATCCGCGGTATAAAAGTTGTGCACCAGGGACGGGGCAGAACCATCGAGTCCTTCTCCAAGCGTGTGGACCCGCGCGACAATACCTATTACTGGATGACGGGTGAGAAAAAACCCGTGCCGCGGGATACACAAACGGACACGGGCGCGCTTGCCGCGGGATATGTTACTCTCACCCCCCTGCACTATGATCTGACCAGATACGATCTGCTGGAGCCGTTGAAAAAATTCGAGTTTCTTTAGAGCGGCCTCCCCCTTTTGACTTTGCCGCCTGGCTTCAGATAATTCAGGACGGGCTTGTCATCGAGGGTGCCGCAACAGTTGAAAAACGGAATTTAGCGCATCAGTAAAACGGGAATTGTGCTTTTGCGGATGACCTGTGAAGTGGTGCTTCCCAGAAACAGTTCGCGCAGGCGGTTGTGGCCGTAAGCACCCATGGCCATCAGTTCAACCGCTCCCTCCCGGATGAAATTGATTATTACATCCGCTTCGCGTCCCTCTGAAATAATCACCTCGCAGTCCGCCTGGGCCTCCTGGGCCAGATCTTCGACTTCGGTGGCAAGCTCGGCCGCCTTTGCGCCGTCTTTGTTGATGATGAGGGTGGTGATGGGCCACTTCGCTTTTTCCGAAATATACAGGGACAATTCCAGCACTTTACGGGCGGAGGCGCTGCCGTCGTAGGCCAGCCCCATGCTTTCGATCTCGCAAAAGCCCGGCGGAATAACCATCACCGGTTTTCCCGAGCGGCGGATGACGACCTCGGCCACCGAGCCGAGAAGTGAACTGTCCCTGATATGGAGGTGCTCACCTTTTTTCGCCATCAGTATCAGGTCGGCCTTTTCAGACTCTTCGATGATGGCATCGCTGATTTTGCCGATGCTTCTTTTTGCGCTGCATTGCACGCGGGCCGCCCGGCAACGGTCATCGAAATCTTTGAGGACCTTGTCGGCCTTTTCTTTCAGTGATGTTTCGATGACGTCAAAAAAACCGTCGTAAGGAGGCATGGTGACGGTGCCGGTAACGTCGCTCATCATCGGGCCCTGAATCAGATACATGTCGATGACATGCAGGCCGGTTACAGATGCTTCCAGTTTCGGAGCAATATAGATGCCGTAATCAATGGCAACGCCACTGTTGGCGGATCCGTCAACGGGAATGAGGATAGACTTGATCATGGCGGTTGTCTCCCCGAATCAAAAATCTTGTCATTTTTTTTTCTGATCGAAATGACTCAGGTCGTGTAAAAGGTCGGCAATGTCTTTTTCCTCCCAGACGCGCCCGGACGATTCTTCGTCAGATATGTCCTGGTCGGCTGGGGCGCCGTTTTCTCCAAAGGTGAGAAACTTTCCCTTCAGATTGCCGTTTTGATAGGTTGCCTGCTCGCGTATCTTGCCGTTTTTATAGTAGGCCACGTAATCGCCTTCGCGCTTGTCGTTTTTGAAGGCGCCCTTTTCTTTGATCTGCCCGCTTTTATAGTAGCAGACATATTCTCCGTCGAACTTTCCGTCACGGAAATTCTCTTCTTCTCTGAGTTCGCCTGTTTTGAAATAGCGGCGATAAGTGCCGTTGAGCTTCCCTTCTTTGTAGAACTCTTCCTCGCGCACATGGCCGTTTTCAAAGTAGGCAACATACGAACCGGACATTTTGTCGTTGACAAAAGTTGTTGTTTCCCTGACCTGCCCGTTGGCAAAGTAGCTGACGGCCGGGCCGTTTTTCCTGCCGGCGGTAAAATGAAGACGCGACATGATCTGTCCGCTGGGGAAATAAGATGTGTATTCCCCCTCCATCTTTCCTTCCTCCAGATATTTTTTTTCCTTTATCGCGCCGCTTGGGTAATGGATAATCTTTTCCTGAGCCATGGATGCACCATTGGCGGCCGTTTCCGCCCCGTATTTCCGAATTTCTTGAATTTTTAAACAATCCACCGAGATAATGCAACCAAAAAAGGCGGCAGGTGGAATTTTGTTTACTTTTTGTCCAAAGCCTATTAGAAGTTGACTTCCGGACAAAATGTTCAATATAATAATAAGTCCGTTATTTAAATGATGAGCATGCATGAATGATTACTTCCAATTTAGACACAACCAGGGTTGCCATTATCGGACCGGGCCGTCTCGGCACCTCATTCGCCTATAAACTGGGGCGCGACAACAAGCGTGTCGCTATTTATTACCATAACGCGGATGTCTGCAAGGCAATCAACCGGGATCGACTCAATCCTATTCACCTGACCGAGGACTTGTCCGTACGCCTGGGCGGCATGGACATGGTGCCCCGGCTGTCGCCGAAAGTTTACGCGACAAACGACCTCGAGCATATCGTCGAGCATAACGACTTTATCATGCTTTGCCTGACGATGAACCGGCTGCCGGAAATGCTCAGCTATCTCAAGCCGATGATCGATAAAAAGCCCGGCAACACCTGCCTGATCTCTCCGATCAAGGGCCTGATCTCAGACGAGAAATCCAGAGAGCTCATCACTCCATCGCAGTTGATTCACAATCATTTGTATAACCTGGAGCAAAAATACCAGGTGGTGTGCTTCGGCGGGCCTTTTTTTGATGTGGACATCGCGCTGGGCAAACCTGTCTGCCTGACGGTTGCCGGCGACCGGCGCGCGGCCCATATCATCAAAGACCATCTGCTGATGTTTAACCGCAAGGAGCTCAATGCCTACTATAATTTTGACAAGATCGGCGTGGAGGCGTGTGGCGCGCTCAAAAATATCGTCGCCAACATCAAAGGGCTTTCCGATTCACTGGATCTGGGCGATTCGATCGCCGGGACCATCTTCGCACGCTCCGGCGTGGAAATCCGCTCGCTGACGCGCGTTCTGGGCGGAAGCTTTCAGGCTTTCCACTCTCAGGCGGGCGTGGGCGACATGTACGTCACCGTTTCTTCCATGGCGAGCAAAAACTACCGCTACGGAAAGTATTTCTATGAACTCTACACAAGCAATCCCATTGAAACAAATCTAAAGGTGTTAAGCAGAATCGACGGCACGCCGGAAGGCCCCAGCACGGTCCGCAACGTGTACAAGTATCTGGAAAAGAAAAACATGTACAGCCCGCTTTTTTCCTGCGCCTACAACATATTCAACAGGGGCGGGGATAAAGAGGCAATTAAAGACATGATCATCAAGGCTGTCCAATTCGATAAAAGAAACAATGAATACATCGGCCCGGTTTCCCGGTTTATGTATCGGGTCATTCCCGATTACTGGTACAGGCGCGACAGGGAAATGTTTGACTGAAAGAGAAATGCCTAAAAAGTCCTTATACCGTTATTGGACGAAAAAACCGGCCCGTAATAAAAATATCAAGAAATTATCGGGCGGCGATGCCGGCATATCGTTCGTGAATGGACAAGATTTTATGTGGAAGCAAAAAATTGTAACCCCTGAACATGTGTTGTCTAAAATCGATCCCGGCATGCGGATTTTTCTGGGCACAGGCATGGCGGAGCCGCGGACCATGGTCAAAAACCTGATGGAGTCCGAACAAATCAACCTGCAGGATCTGGAGCTGATTCAACTGGTGAGTCTGGGTGACCTGGTGGCGATAGATGAACGCTACGCGCGAAAATTCCGCCTGAAAACATTCTTTTCCGGATGGATCGCCTCCGACGCGATCAGTCAGGGGAGAGTTGACCTGATTCCCAGCCGTTTTTCACGCGTGCCCTGGCTTTTCAAGGCAGGTGCGATAAACATCGATGCCGCCTTCATCCAGATAACCCCCCCCGACGACAACGGCTACGCCTATCTGGTGGGTGTGTCCGCGGAAAGGCAGGCCATGGAGATGGCCAAAATAGTCGTCGGTGAGATAAACGACCAGATTCCCCGGACGATGGGCGACACACTGGTGCATGTGGACGAGTTCAATTACCTCATCAGGGCCACAGACCCGCCCTACTATGTCAACCGCTGGCCGCTGCAGGATGTCTATCTAAAAATAGCCGCCAATATCGCGCAGGTAATCCGTGACGGCAGTTGCATCTCCTACGGACTCGGGCCGCTTTTCGAGGCTCTGGCCAAGGCGCTGGCGACCAAAAAAGATCTCGGCATTCACTCTCCGTTTTTTACGGACGCCCTGATGGACCTGGTCAAAAGCGGCGCGGTGAGCAACCGCTATAAAGGCGTCTTTCGCGGCAAGTCCTGCGCCTCTTACGTTATCGGCACCAAAGAGCTGATGCAGTGGCTGGACATGAACCCGCTTCTGGAATTTCAGCCGCAGGACATTGTCATGGACCCGTGGACGATCGCCCTCAATGAAAACATGGTCGCCATTTTCCCCGCCCGGAAGGTTGACCTGACCGGCGATATCGCACTGCATACCGGCAAGGGGAATGTGACCGCCGGCCCGGGCAATGTCCAGGAGCTTTTCGCCGGGGCCGGCCAGGCGAAAAACGGCCGGACGATTTTCGCTCTGCCGAGCCGCAACCGCAAGGGGCAGCCCAATATCAAAGTCTCTCTCGATGAATACCCCTTTCAGTTCACCAACCGCGAATCGATGGACATGGTGGTGACGGAATACGGCGTGGCGTATCTGATGGGAAAGACCCTTCGCGAAAGGGCGCAGGCGATCATTGAAATCGCTCATCCCGATGATCGCGAGGAGCTGGTCCGCCAGGCAAAAGAAAGAAAAATGATTTATGCCGATCAGATATATTTTGCCGAATCCGGGCATCTTTATCCGGAAAAGATCGCCTGTTCACACAGGTTCAAGGACCTCTTGACCGTTCGTTTCCGCGCCATCAAGCCTTCCGACGAAGAGGAGATGCGCAGGCTCTTTTACCGGTTTTCCGACCAGGCGGTTTATTACCGCTACTTCAGCCCCATCAAAACAATGCCTCATAAAAGGATGCAGGAATATGTCAATGTGGATTACCGCTGCACCATGTCCATTGTAGCGATCATTGACGAGGCGGGTGTCGAAAAAATCATCGGCGAGGCGCGCTACGTAAAATCTCAGGATGATCCTTTTGCCGATACGGCGTTCATTGTCGATGAAAACTATCAGGGCATGGGCATTTCCACCTACCTGTTCAATCTCCTGATCCGCGCGGCGCGCGAGGAGGGAATTGCGGGGCTGAGAGCCGACATTCTTGAAAACAACCGGGCCATGCTGAAAGTTTATGAAAAAGCCATCTACCCGGTGCAGACTGTACTAAGCGGTGGTGTTTACAAAGTTACCGTGCCTTTTGAGTCGCCCGTGCCGTCCACGTGAGCGCGCATTCCATTGCCGAAACCGTGCCCTTCGAGCAGCCCCGGCCGCGGCGGCATCCTCTTTTCCGATCCCTTAACCCCTTCCCTTTTGTCTTTGCGCCGCTCTTTTTACACGGCAGGTTTGTGTGTCAATCTGGAACAAAGTGTGGTAAATGAAACCGAACAACATTGTGTGCAGGAATCAGCGCTCCGGGAAGGTTTGCGGAACAAATTTTCGTCCTTCCCGGATGTCTGTGTGATAGATATACGTTTGGCTACGAAACGAATGCCTGAACCCGCCTGCTGGAAGTTTTAGATGCCGGAGTCTGACAGATCATGGTTATGAGGGCACAATTAAAAAACCCCAAATTTTATCTGCTGATATTTCTGGACATAGTCTTTTTTGTCGCTTCACTCTTTCTGGCCTATCTTGTACGCTATGAGTTCTATCTCGGCCATGACGATATCATGCAGATTACCGGCCTGCTTGTCTGGATAATCCCCCTGAAATTTCTGGTTTATCTCTTCAGCGGTCTGTACACCGGCATGTGGCGCTTTACGAGTTTGCGCGATATACGCCTTCTGGCCATCGCTTGTCTGCTGTCAACAATGCTTGTCGTTCTGATCGTTTTGGCTCTGCACAGGTTCGAAGGCTATTCACGCAGCATTTTTTTAGCCGACGGCATCCTCACTTTCGTGCTTACCGGCGGCCTGCGCATGGCAATACGCTACTATTACACAATTCAACGGAAAATCAGGACGGATAATGAGCCTGTGCACTCTCCCCACGCGCCGAAAGTTCTGATTCTGGGCGCCGGCCAGGCGGGCGAGAAAATTCTGCGGGAAATTGAAGAAAACAAGACACTGAATTATAATGTCGTGGGGTTTATCGATGATGATCCGGCAAAACAGGGGCTGACCATTCACGGTGTACGTGTTGTGGGGAATACAGACCGTCTGGGCGCCATTGTCGCCCGGGACAATATCGACCAGATTTTCATCACCCTGCCCTCCGCCGGAGGCGAGGCGATCCGCAGGATTGTGGACGCCTGCCGCGCCACGGGTGTTTCTCACAAAATACTGCCGGGCATCGGAGAGTTGATTGACGGCCGGGTCAGCACCAAGATGCTGCGCGACATAAGTTACGAAGACCTGCTGGGCCGCAAGCCCGCCCGGCTCGATAATAAAGGCATCCGCGACTACCTCGACGGCCGGGTCATCCTGGTGACGGGCAGCGGCGGTTCCATCGGTTCTGAGCTTTGCCGTCAGATTGTGAAATATCAGCCGGCAAAAGTAATTCTGCTCGACGCGAGCGAGCTGAATCTGTTTGACATCCAGACAGAAATGCACCACGAGCGCTGCCTGCACCACTTCGAGCCGGTTCTCGGGCGGGTGCAGGATGAATCCCTCATGGACAGGGTTTTTGAAAAATACAAGCCGGATGTCGTATTTCACGCGGCCGCCTACAAACACGTTCCGATGATGGAGAAAAACCCCTGGCAGGCGGTTTATAACAATATCATCGGCAGCCGGGTGGTCATGGATATGGCGATCAAGCATCATGTGGATCGTTTCGTCCTGGTTTCCACTGATAAGGCGGTTCGCCCGACCAACGTCATGGGCGCGAGCAAACGCGTGACGGAGCTGATCATGCAGTGCTGCAACGGCAACGGCACAAAATTCGTGGCGGTTAGATTCGGAAATGTCGTCGGATCATCCGGATCCGTAATCCCCTTTTTCCGTCGTCAGATAGCCCACGGCGGTCCCGTTACCGTCACGCACCCGGAGGTCAATCGCTTCTTTATGACCATACCGGAGGCGTCACAGATGATTCTGCAGGCGGGGATGATGGGGGAAGGCGGCGAAATTTTTATTTTGAAAATGGGGACGCCCGTTAAAATAGCCGACATGGCGCGCGACCTCATCCGCCTTTCGGGAAAGGAGCCGGATGAGGATATACGTATTGTTTATACCGGCCTGCGTGAAGGAGAAAAGCTCTATGAGGAGCTGATCACGGAAGGAGAAAATATTTTATCTACCACGCATAAAAATGTGATGGTGCTGCGCGGGAACGATTGTTTCAGCGGCGCGTCTGAACCGGAAGAGGCCAGGCGCGAGCTTTACCGGCAGATCGATGAGCTTGTGGCGATAGCATCGCGCCACGATGCGCAGGGAATTAAAGACAAACTGAAGGAAATTGTGCCTGAATATATCCCCCAGGAAAACGAAAGCGTTTTGTAATCGACGTCTCCCCTTTAAAAAAGACAGAAAAATGATAAAAACGAAAGGTTTCATAAAAAAGCCGCCGTCGGGGCGCGCCGTTTGGGCGATCAGAGGGTTGGAAAAAAGACGATGGGCCACGTGCTGCAGTCCGCACCGCAGATGGCAAAACCCGACATCTAGCCGCCACCTGCAGGCCACTGCTTTTAAAGTGGGATTTTTAACGCAGACTGTTTTAAAATCACCCGGCCCTCCTTTAGAAAAGGAGAGGGTTAAAATGAATACTGCATAAAGGAGCAACAAAAACATGAAACGAATACTGATTACCGGCGGATGCGGCTTTATCGGCTCCAACTTTATCCGCCACATGCTGAAACAAAATCCCGACGACCGGATTGTCAATCTCGACAAGCTCACATACGCGGGGAATCCCGCCAATCTGGCCGATGTGGAGAAAGACCCGCGCTATCTTTTT
>Ga0116183_1003298_pt1 | contig 16527 bp, 15 predicted proteins | sample AD_UKC078_MetaG_FD_89753 | JGI IMG/M metagenome (GOLD analysis project Ga0116183, IMG submission 89753) | Active sludge microbial communities of municipal wastewater-treating anaerobic digesters from USA - AD_UKC078_MetaG | ecosystem: Engineered > Bioreactor > Anaerobic > Digestate | place: USA... | reverse complement strand
GACGGAAATGGTTTTTTCATTAAAACTCAATAATACTATGGTTGACGGAAATGGTTTTGCTTTCTCGCTCCGTTGAATTCTATTCAAGAGTCGCTCTAAAGTAAAACCCATTTTCGTCTAGTAATTCACTATTATGATTTAATTAACTGGTGTTATTTTTTTCTACTCGAACCTTCACTATTTGATTATCCAATCAAATAACGTTCGGTTCTTCATGAAAAAAACTAGGCTGGGTTAGATGAGCGTTTCTTTTTCGTGCTATTGCATTTCAAAACGAGTTCGTCGGCAACATCCATTTCCGTCTGCTATTTTGATAGTAGTTGTTATATGAATAGTATTGTTTTTTCATTTGAATCTGCACTATTTGTTTTCCAAAAACACGAACACTTAGGAGTTTACTCCTTTACGTGAGACTTAGAGCTTTAGCTCTTTAGTCGGAACCATGCATAGCTGCGCTTAGTAAGAGTGATACCCTTGCGGGACAAATTACGCTTGTCTCTGCATGAAAAAAGCATGGTTTTTTAGATGAGCTTTTCATTGTCTCGACATGAAAAAACTCGGGGCATAGCTGCACTTAGTAAGGATGAGAGTGATCCCCTTGTGGTAATGAATTTTAGAGGCTTCTTTAAGAAGTCTGTCTTTTTTTGTAACTTTGCGTTATGGCATTACTTTCAGTTCAGAATTTAAAATTGACTTTTGGCGGCCCTCCCCTTTTAGATGGTGTATCTTTTGACGTTGAACCTATGGAGCGAATATGTCTTATTGGGCGAAATGGAGAAGGGAAAAGTACTCTTTTTAAAATCTTGTCTCAAGAGATGGCTTCAGATTCTGGAGAAGTGATTTCGAAAACAGGGCTTCGAATGGCTCGTTTGATTCAAGAAATTCCTGCTCATATGGACGGAACAGTGCGTTCAATTGTTTTTGGAAATGAGGAGCACGAAGGGTATTCTGCAAAAGAAGCGATTCTTGGAAAAACAGGAATTGATCCAGAGCTCCCCTATGATTCTCTTTCAGGTGGCCAGAAACGTCGTGTTTTATTTGCCAAGGCTCTTGCCCTTGAACCCGATATTCTCTTGTTAGATGAGCCTACAAATCATTTAGACATTCCTTCTATTCAATGGCTTGAAGGAATTTTAAGCCGTTACAACGGTGCTATTTTATTTATTAGCCATGACCGCGCTTTTGTTCGTCGCTTAGCCACGCGTATTTTGGAATTAGATCGAGGACAAATTCGTTCGTGGAATTGCACTTATGACCAATTTGTGAATTACCAAATGGCACAAATTGAAGATGAAGAACGTGCTAATAAATTATTCGATAAAAGGCTTGCTGAAGAAGAAGCATGGATTCGAAAAGGAATTAAGGCGAGACGTACAAGAAATGAAGGCCGAGTTCGTGCATTAATTCGAATGCGTGAAGAAAGAAAAGAAAGGCGAAGCCGAACGGGTCAAGTTTCAATGCAGATTACTGAAGCGGATCGTTCTGGAAGACTAGTTGCTCGTTTAGATAATGTGAGTTATTCTTATGAAGAAAATCCATTAATACAACCCTTTTCTACAGAAATCTCTAGAGGTGATCGAATTGGAATTGTTGGTGAAAATGGAAGCGGAAAAACCACTTTATTGCGTTTAATGTTAGGAGAATTAACTCCGATTACAGGTGATGTTCGTCTTGGAACCAATTTGGAAATAGCCTATTTTGATCAAATGCGAAATCGATTGCGCGAAGATAAATCGCTTGTAGAAAATATTGGAGATGGGCAGGAATATATTGAGCTCCAAGGGAAAAAGAAACATGTTTTAAGTTATTTGCAGGATTTTCTTTTTTCTGCGGATCGCGCTCGAGGGCCAATTAGCGCTCTATCTGGAGGAGAAAAAAACAGGTTATTATTAGCGAGTCTTTTTTCTAGACCTTCGAATGTATTAGTCTTAGATGAGCCCACCAATGATCTAGATATGGAAACGCTCGATTTATTGGCTGATTTATTAGGAGAATACAAAGGAACTGTTCTTGTGGTAAGTCATGATCGCGCGTTCTTGGATTCTATTGCCACCACTATTATTGGCATTGAAGAAAATGGAATGATTTATGAATGTGTGGGTGGTTATTCAGACTATGAAAAATCGAAAAAACGCCGAGAGACTGAAATAACAGAAAATGTTTCTTTAAAACAATCAAAAGAAATTTCAGAAAATCGAATTTCTACCACAAAGAAAAAACGTAGCTATAAAGAAGAAATGGAATATAATGCGCTTCCAGATAAAATTGAACAATTAGAAGCTGAAATTGAGAAGTTACAAATAGAGCTGACAGACGCCTCTGTTTATACTAATCCAGAAAAATTGATAAAAATACAAACGGAATTAGCAGAAAAAGAAAGTCTTTTATTGAAATTCTATGAACGATATGAAGAGCTTGACTCGATAGGAAGTTAATAGCAAAACTATATCAATTGCATTGCTGCTTCATCGCAAATTAAAGCAAGCATACGTTCATGAGTACAAACTTCTGGAGACACTTTAGATAAGGTATTGGTTGTTGAAAAAGTAATACAACCGCATTCATTACCCACACATCGACTTTTTAATTCGCATTCTTTACAAGTTTCTTTATCACTTTTTAAAAAGGATTTTATTTCTTGAGTCTTGGATTCATCAATCCCTGTATAAACAGTTCCAATTTTATATAAAGCATCAGGTTTAGAAGAGACAAAACGAGTACATGGAAACAACGTTCCATTCGCAGAAACTGCAACAATGCGTTCCAGGATGGAGCAAGTTTTTTTCTTATAAGAAGTACTTTCTAATTCTAAGCGGATTTTATCTTGTATTGTTCCTAAATAAAGCGGGTGTTTCTTTTTTTTAAGAGAGACCCAATAAGAAGCTATTTTTTCGTACTCTTTTTTTAGCTCGTTAAAATGATCTGATGTCCATTTTCCATCAAAATCAACAGCCGTTGTGACTTTCGTAAATCCTTGATTCACAATCCACTCGATAGAGTCGCTTAATCCCTGAATATGGTCATGAGTGATTACACGTAAAATAGTGGTATTCAGTTGACGAATCGTTTTTAAGTGAGGCTCAATGAATGCAAAAGTACCGTGTTTACGAATAGTATATCTTTGTTTATCATGAATTTCTGCAGGACCATCTAAAGACAAATACAAATAGAAGTTTTCTTTCTTAAAAAAATCAAGCCAAAAAGAATTAATCAAGGTCCCATTTGTGTTAACGGCAAATTGAAGTTTCATCTTTTCGGGTTTGTATTTTTTAGCAATGTCAACGCCTTTTAAGATGAGATCTTTTTTAAGAAGAGGTTCTCCGCCAAAAAAAGTGATGTTTAAGAAAGAGTCACCTAATTCTAAAGAACGTTGAAAACCATAAGCTATGGCACGCTCTAAGATATTTAAATTCATTGAGCAAAAACGTTCTTCTTGAAGATGATTATAATAACAATAGGAACAGCGTAAATTACACTGTTCAGTAAGATTTAAAACAAGATTCATATTTTAAAATTAAAGGATGAGAGACTCATCATCTAATGAAGCATTTGTTGAAGATGAACTTTCAGGTATTTCGACAATACCTGCTTTAGGGGAGTCCGTTGAAGAAGAACTATCAATTATTTGTACTCCACCAGCTAATGGAGGTTCTTCTGAGGATGAGGAGGACACGGAAGAGGATGACTCAAAGCGATAAACCTCAATAATAGTTCCAGCCAACGGTTGAATTGGATCAACAGGAACACCACCTATAGGAATAGGAGTTTTTATTGAAGATGAGCTTTCAGGTACTTCTGTTGACGAAGAGCTTTCAGGCATTATTATTTCACCACCTAATGGAGGTTCTTCTGAGGATGAACTTTCAGGCATAGCTGGATCACCTGATAAAGGTTGTTCTGTAATATCACAACCTGCAATCCCTAAAGAGGCAGCTAAACCAAGTGCTGCTAAAAGCTTGGTTTTTCCGTTATTAGGATAGGATTTTTTTTTCTGAAAGTGTTTTATTTTGATATTCATAATATTAAGTCCCAAACAATTATTCTATAGATAAAATAATGAATAAGAAGATTTTTTGCAAAGAGTAACCATGTAAAAGCATAAAACCATGTATTTTCTCACGTGATATTACATAAAAAGTTTTTCTATAAAAAAACTCGCTTAAAAGTAAGCGAGTTGTATAATAATAAAGATTTAAGAATTAGAGCTTAATTGGGCAAGCTTTGGCATTCCAAATTTCTTTTGCATATTGATTAATCGTTCGGTCCGAGCTGAATTTGCCCATTCTAGCGACGTTAAGAATGGCTTTTTCTGCCCATGCCTTTTTATCCAAATAGAGTTTTTCAACTTCTTTTTGAGTTTTGACATAGTCAGCAAAGTCGGCGAGCAAGAGATAAGAATCGTTTGAAAGTAACTTATCTACAATATGCTTAAATAAATCAGGCCTTTCTGGGCTAAAGAAGCCGCTTTGAATTAAGTCTAGAACTCGACGTAAATCATCGTTGGATTCATAAAAGTCTTTAGGTCTGTATCCTTTTGCAAGAAGCTCTTGAACTTGTTCGACTGTTAAACCAAAAATGAAAATATTGTCTTTACCGACTTCTTCAAGCATTTCTACGTTAGCACCATCAAGAGTACCAATAGTAAGAGCTCCATTTAAGGCAAATTTCATATTGCCTGTTCCAGAAGCTTCTGTACCTGCAGTAGAAATCTGTTCTGATAAATCAGCAGCAGGAATAATTTTTTCAGCAAACGAAACACGGTAATTTTCTAGGAAAATAACGGATAGTTTACCTTTGCAATCAGGATCATTATTAATGATGTTTCCAACAGCTGTGGTGAGGCGAATAATTTGTTTAGCCATCCAATAGCCAGGAGCTGCTTTACCACCAATCATAATGGTTCTAGGAACGATTTCTTTTTCATCTTTAATTTGAATGTAAAGATGAATGGCATGTAAAATATTTAATAATTGACGTTTGTATTCATGAATACGTTTGACTTGAACATCAAATAAAGTATTCACATCAAGATCAACATTTTGTGTTTGCTTTAGGTAAAGAGCTAAACGCTTTTTATTTTCAAATTTAACGTCCATAAAGGCTTTTTGAAAAGAAGCGTCTTTAGCAAATGGTTCTAACTTTTTAAGATCGTCTAATTGACGAATCCAAGAATCGCCAATCTTAGAAGTAACTAAAGCAGATAAGGCTGTGTTCGCTTTACGTACCCAGCGTCTAGGAGTAACACCATTTGTTTTATTGTTGAACTTTTCTGGCCAAAGCTCATAAAAGTCGAGGAACAAATGTGATTTTAAAAGGTTACTGTGTAAAGCAGCGACGCCATTTACAGCAAAGGATCCAATAATAGAGAGGAAAGCCATGCGAACCATTTTTTCGCTACCTTCTTCTATGATGGACATGCGTCCTAGGCGCTTGGTATCTCCAGGCCACTTCATAGAAACAATGCGAAGGAATCTTGCATTGATTTCGTAAATGATTTGCATATGTCTTGGAAGAAGGCGTTCAAATAAAGAAACAGGCCATTTTTCAAGTGCTTCAGGCATTAAGGTGTGATTTGTATAGGCAAATGTTTTTGTCACAATATCCCATGCTTCATCCCATTCCATATTTTCAATATCCACTAAGATTCTCATCAATTCAGCAATAGAAATAGCTGGATGAGTATCGTTTAATTGGATGACTACTTTTTCTGGGAATAAAGCCCAATCATTGTTGTGTGTTTTCTTAAAACGATTCACAATATCTTGAAGAGAAGCAGAGCATAAGAAGTATTGTTGTTTTAAGCGAAGCTCTTTTCCGTTCATTGAGGAGTCGTTAGGGTAAAGCACTTTGGATATGGTTTCTGATAATTCCATATCGTGAACAGCGGCAAGATAATCGCCATTGTTAAAATAGGCTAAACCAAAATTATCCGTGCTTTTAGCACTCCATAAGCGAAGATTGTTCACAGTATTGTTTTTAAAGCCAGGGATAGGGGTGTCGTAAGGAAGAGCTAAAACGTAATCCTTCGTTTCCCAGCGATTATTCAGTTTGCCTTTTTCATCAACCCAGCTGACAACATAGCCGTAGAAAGGAATACGTAGTGCGTTTGCAGGGCGAGCGATTTCCCATGGGTTAGGTAGGCGTAGCCAGTTATCAGGATGTTCTTCTTGTTGACCATCTTGAATTTTTTGATGGAACATACCATACTCGTATCGAATACCCATACCCGTTGCTGGGAGTTCAAGTGTGGCCATAGAATCTAAAAAGCAAGCTGCTAAACGACCAAGACCACCATTGCCTAAGCCAGCATCCACTTCTTGTTCGCGTAGTTCTTCAAGATCCATGCTGAGTTCATGCAAGGCTTCGTTTACGGCACCTTCTACATCAAGATTGAGAACAGAATTACCAAGTGTTCTACCAATTAAAAATTCCAAAGAGAGATAGTAAACTCTTTTGACGTCATTATTGTAATAGGTTTCTTGTGTTTGAATCCAACGATCAATCAATCGGTCACGAACAGCATAAGCGACAGCGAGAAACTTTTCGTGCTCAGCCACTGTTTTTTCATTACGGGCTAATGTGTGATGAATGTGATCTGTAAAGGCTTTTTTAAAGGCTTCTGCAGAAGTATCTAAAACGGAGGATGCAGAAGAATCATTTTTTGAAGTGACTTTAGCCATATTATCCTTTGAATGTGAAAGGTATTTTCATAAAAGAATTTAGTTTTTTTTTGTGTATTCGGAAGGACTTTTTTTGCTTTGAATGTTTCAAAATCATTACATCTTATTTTTTAAACACCCTTAAAATGATTAATCAAACAATAGACTGTGATATATTGCTACAAATGGCTTCCAGAATGGGTTGAAAGTGCATATGCTAAATATCACATTCTCGATTTTGTTCAATATCATGATTTAATATCATTCTAAACGGATTATATTATCTAAAGCAATTTTATTAAGGGCACCTTATGAAAGTCGTATTATTAGGCTCAAGTGGTTTAGTTGGAGGGTTTTGTCGAGATATACTTGCTTTGGAACCTAAGGTAACTCATGTGCATTGCTTAGTTCGATCAATAGATTCGTCTTTTAAGGAAAGTGATAAAGTTCACTATAGTGTGGTTGACTTTACAAACTTAACGCCATACAAATCTTTTTTTGAAGCAGATGCTGTGATATGTTGTTTAGGAACAACAATAAAAAAAGCGGGAAATCGTAAAGCTTTTGAAGCGGTGGATTTACAAATGCCTCTCGCTGCAGGAGCTCTTGCCAAAGCCTCTGGCGTAAAACATTTTTTAGCTATTAGTGCAATGGGTGCCAATCCTCACTCTTGGATTCATTATAACCGAACAAAGGGCTTAATGGAAGAGGGATTATCAATGATGGGATTTGAATCTTTGACTTTAGTTCGTCCTTCTCTACTTTTAGGAGATCGTGTAGAAAAAAGAAGAGCGGAAGATTTGTTTAAGAAATTTTTATCAAAAAGATTGTACTCACTTCCTGCGTTTTTTAGGCCTGTTCATGCACAATCAGTTGCAAGCGCCATGATACTTTCTTTGTTGCAACCACCAGAGGGAAAGCGGATTGTTTACAATCGAAAAATAACAGAATTAGAACTTCTAAATTTTAGAAGAACTCCTTAAATAACGATACAAGCATTTTAAAGTAATTATCGGGCATTTGATTAAAGCCAAATAGCTGAAATTACTTTTCACAAAAGTTTTGATGACCTTATAAAATTCAATTTGATCTTCTCTTTTTTGACCTAATAAAAATTTTCTGAATTTTAAAAGTAATTGATGCTTTTTACCAAACACAATAGAGCATCGTTCTTCATAATTTTTTAAGAAGTTTTTAGATAAATCATCTTTTATTAAGCCGTTATGAATGACTTCTGCTCCTTCTTTTGCGGCACGCATAGCGGCAGCAATACCACCACCAGTAAGTGGATTAGTATGATGAGCAGCATCTCCAACTAGAATTAAACGGTCAGTAACATACTCTTTTAAATTACCAGAAACAGAAATTAATCCACCAGTAATTTTATTGACTTTAGCCTCTGGAAAAAGTTTATAAAGCCACTGTAAAGTAATATCTTGAATAGAAAGATCTTTTGATTTTGGAATTAAAAAACCAGCACCGAAATTAGTGACATTACTCTTTACTTTTGGAAAACTCCAAATGTAACCGTCATTAATAAAATCATGCCCTTGCCAAAAAGTTAAATAGCGAGGGTCAGTAAGAATACCTTCTACTTCAATATCAACACCTGTACAAGTAGAGTTCACATTGTGAAGACATTTTAATCCGGCCATGCGCCCCACTAAAGACTCCATTCCGTCGGCGCCGACAATCATTCGCCCTTTTATTTTTTCTGTACCTTGTGGTGTTACAATAGAAACTTCTCGGAACTTTCCTATAACAGCGCTAACAGATTCAGCACGAGCATTTGTCACTAATTCAACGCCATCTTGTTCAGCAAGCTTTGCAAGACAAGGATCGAATTTTTCTCGGTTGAGCATAATACCAGTATCTTTTTTTATGGATTCAACCGTGGTCCCGCCAGGACCATAGACGAAAAGCCCATCAATAATGGTTTCAATGCAATCCTCATCGATTGGACCATAAGATTCGATATCTTCTAAAGTAGTGCTTGCTTCTCCGCATCGAACGGGAAATCCGATTTGTTCTCTTTTCTCAATTAATAAAACACTATGGCCATATTGAGATAAACGGCGTGCTATAACAGAGCCACCTGGGCCTGCGCCAATAACGATAACATCATATTCTTTATTTTTCATCAGGCTTTTCTATCCAATTAAGTACACCAGCAGGACAAGCTCGAACGCATATACCGCAACGATTGCATTTATCATGATTGATTTGCAAATCTAAGCCGAACATATCAAGAGCCATCGTAGGACAAACACCAACGCATCCTGCGCACTCTAGGCAATTTTTTCTGTCATGAGATAATTTTTTCACTTTTAAAAAATACAAATAATCTCAAATGAGCGTTTGAAAAATATGTGGAAAATCCAAGAATTTATTAGAGACTTCTAAATCAGGCGGGAAATGCTTATATAATAGATACAAAGAAGCCGTTATAATAGATAACTGCTTCTTTGATTAATGGAATTCAAGTGAGTAATAAAAGAATTTATTGCTTTATTTTTCTTCTTTCTTTTTCATTTCTTTTTTACATTGATACATTAATTTATCTGCTGTGCTTAGCATTTCATCCATGTCTTTATATAAATCCACTGAATGGCTAATTCCATAAGCAAAAGATATATTCTGATCAATGATGGTAACGGCTTTTACTGCGTCTTGCATTCGTTCTGCACAAATATCTGCACCACGCTTATCTGTATCAGGGCATAAAACCATAAACTCATCACCACCCATACGGAATAGCATATCCGATTCTCGAAGCAGTTTTTTAATAGCGGCCACAACGGAGCGCAAAAGTAAATCACCTGCTTGATGTCCATATTTATCGTTTACTCTTTTTAATCCATTCAAATCAAAGTAAATCAATGAAAAAGGAGTCCCATAACGTTTACTTCTTGCAAACCATTCTTTAAGAGTGTACATGGCATGACGTCTGTTATAACACTGGGTTAGATCATCTGTTAAAGAAATATCACGTAAGAAGTTTAATGTTCTTGCTAACCTAATATGAACATTGACTCTGGCGAGGAGTATTTCTGGCACAGAGGCTTTACTTACAAAGTCAGATGCACCAGCATGAAATCCTCTTGTAATGCTTTCAAAATCCTCTCGTCCAGTTAGGAAAATAATTGGCAGGTCATCTAGTGCATATTGCTGTCTAATGCGTAAACAGACTTCATAACCGTTTAATTTAGGCATATTGATATCTAACAGCACAAGATCTACTCGCTCTGTTTCTAAAAACTGAAGAGCATCTTCACCAGAAGAACAAAATGCCACTTTATAGCCTACCTGAGTAAATAATTCTTCGGTTTTTTGTAAGATGGCTGGATTGTCATCTACAATTAGGATTTTTTCTTCAATCATAAAAGCCTGCCTTTTAACGATATGAATTTTAAGAAGATGCAAATGATCTTATAAAGGGAGAGATAAGATTTTAAAATACTCTTTTTTTGAATGAAAAAGATTTTTTAGCAAAAAGAGATATTTCATCTTTTCATAAAAAAACGTTTTTATCCCATTTCACTCAATTTTTTTTAAGACCTTAGGTAAAGTGGGTCGCTTTTTTTTGATGATAAAAAGATGAAATTAGCGAAAATTCTTAATAATCGCGGTTTTATAAGATAAGCAAGAAAAAATAATACTTGAAAAAGGGAATTATAATAGTTCAACAATAATAGCCTAAATAAACTTTAATTTAGTCGCAGTTGGAATAATACCTCTTTGGTGGCAGAGGCTAAAGAACAGTTCTAGAGATTCTTTTCTTTCAGAAGTAAAAGAATAGTCTAGAGAATCATAATAAGAGAAAATGGTTCGGGCTGGTAATTGAACTGGATAATTCTTTAACCACGTTTCAATAGCTGTTTTAGGGCTTTTTCTAAAAGAGTTAACGTTTTCTTCAGTGGCAGTTAAGAATAGATCCAAAAGATCTTTTTTCTCTTTCACAAGAGCATTTTTATGAATAATCCAAGCACCAAAAACAAAAGGAAGGTGTTGCCATTCTTCCCATAAGGATGCGAGATCGTAGCTATAGGAAAAGTGGTTTTCATATGTTTCAAGAAGTGCTTGATCGCCAATCAGGAGGCGGGCTACGTCTTCTTTAGGGTCATAGGCTCTATTGCGTATATATGTAGGAGTAATATGAAAACGAAGTGAAAGTAATATGTCTAATAGAGCTATTGAAGTATCGCTTTGATTTGTTAAATGGATGTTTTTTTGATTGAGTTCTAATAAAGGTCTTTGGCTAAATAGTTTTACGGATTGGACTTCAAAACGGCATGAGGTACAAAGTTTTGGAGATAAAAGAAACAGTTCAGGATTTTTTGCAAAAGTGATAGAAGAAGCTGGGGCTAAGTCTATAATATTTTTGTTCAAAGCTTCATTATGAGCTCGAGGAGTGCCATCAATGAATAAAAAGTTCGGAAAATTTTCATTTTTCGTAAAAAAATTGTAAAAGAAGGGGGCACAGACCAAAAAAGGGATACGACCGATATTGAGATTCATAAAAAAAAAGGTAACTTTTTACCAATGAGTTACAATATCGTTTTTAACACTTTTCAAGATAATCGAAGAACATGCCAAAATTTCATGTAAAGAAAACGTCCCTTGGGGATGATCAAACCAGTCTTATTTTTAAAGGGAAAGTAATAGAGGGTCCAATTAACCGAGGGATGATTCTCGAAATTCCTATTACAGAAGCAGCGGTGATTAGTGTCAAGGTATATGACATTGTTCACTTCGAAAAGCAAAAAGATGAAATGAAGAAAGTCGGTTTAGTCGTAGATTTTTATGGCGCACCAGATGATTTAGATGTCATTATGGGCTTAAATATTGTTGATGAAGAACTAAACGTAGTAGAAGCCCCTGTTGGTTCAGAAGTTTGATCTTCAACCTAGAGGGCTGGTTCATTTTTATTTTAGTTGTTTTTGAATAATTAATTTGTCTGTATTTTAGATTTCAATAAGAAAGCCGGCTCGGATGTAAAAGTAGTCGTCTTTCTTTTTTAGTTTCTGATAGCCAGCCATGAGTATTAGAGAAGAGTAATCTCCATTTTTAATATCTATACCAAGGCCTGCGCTCCATACGAATTGATGATCGCTTCCAACTGCATAACCATAATCGGCAATGATTAGAGGGAGAACTTGCTTGCCTATTGGGAGTCTTATCCATACACTCCCTGTCACAGGGATAAAAATAGTTTTATCAATTTCTTGATAGTAACCACCAGCACCAATAAAAATCATTTGATCAATAGGAAGCCAGAGATGGCCTCCTAAGCTGATATTGGCTCGGTCTGGTTTTGGGGCAGTCGTTAATGCTCCAACGGAAAGATCCATGGTTAAAAGAGCATTAGCGTTAGGGACAGCAACAGAAAGAGAAAGAATAAAGCAGATAAGGAAAGAAATGCCCTTGATGGAAACAGTATTGGCTTGATCATCAGTACGTGCTTCACGTTGCCATCCGCCACCTTTTTCGCGTAGAAATGATAAGAAGAAACCTTTAAGTATTGCTGTATTCATAGATAAAAAATAAAATGCGCTTGGAATTAAACGAAGTGCTCCTATTAAAATTAATAAAGTGAAAAAGACAAAGGAGCCAATATAAATAGGCTTTTTAGTTAATATTAAGACTAAGTTAGAGAGAATTAAAAAAATGCCTAAATGAGGAGTAAACCAACGCAGTAGTTTATGGGAAAAGAATAAATAAGCTAACAGAGGGCGAAATGGGTTTAATAATGCTAAATAAGAAAATAAGAAGTTAAAATTTGCTCTTCCAATACGGACTTTTCGACGGAACTCACCAATGGATTCTTTAGAGGTTTGTTCTGTACCAATTGCTGTGGATACAAAAGTCGAGAAAAATCCTTTTTGAAGTACTTTTACAGTAATAAAGAAATCATCCATTACGCTCTTGTTTGTAGGAAGAGGAGTGTATAGTTCATTTCGAATAGCGTAGAGAGCACCGTTGCCTCCAATTAATCGATCTAAAACCCCTTCAAAACGTTTTATTTCAGATTCTAAATCCCAATAAGAGCTTTCCCCTTGCCCGAGAATACTACCACTATAATCGGATAAAATTAAATGACCACAGGAGCAACCAACTTTTGGATCTTCAAAAGGAGCTACAATTTTGCGAACCACATTTGGAAAAAACAATGTATTGGCGTCACAAAATAGAAGGATTTCACCTTGGGCTTCTTTTTGCAAACGATTTAACATTGCTGCTTTGCCTGCATTTTTTTCAGCTTGAATTAGGCGAATCCCTTGCTCTTTGTATTTTAAGATGATTTCTGCAGTTCGGTCAATTGATCCATCATCACCAATAAGAATTTCAAGTTTTTCCTTGGGGTAATCTAGTTCAAGTAGGTTTTGGATCTTTTTTTCAATAATGCCCTCTTCATTGAAAGCAGAAATAAGAATAGAAACCTTAGGCTGGAATTTTCCAGAAAAAGACTTGTGTTTACGCTTAAAAAACTCACTTACAAAAGGAAGAGTTATAGGAAAAACAAGATAACAGTGAATAATTAAACATAAAGAAATCCAAAATACGATTTCGCTGTAAAAGAGGAGAGACGTCATTCTTGTATCCACTCCTTTTCTTTATTGAGAAATTGTTGTAACAAAAAGCGCATTTCACTGCTTTGAAGCGATTGTGTTAGTGTCAAAATAGTTAATCCTTTTGGAGCAATTAATACAAAAGAAGGAACACCATTTAATTTCCAAATATCAAAAAAACAACGTTCCACCGTTTTGATTCTTCCATCACACACAATTTCTTCTTCTGAATTTACATCCAATTTTACTGGATGAAACTTTGTATTCAAAATATTTACGATAAATGGATCTTTAAAAACATTTTTATCCATCCCTCGACAAGAAGTACACCAGTTTGCAGATAAATAAGTAAAAACCATCTTTTTATCAACAACGGCATTTTTCAACGCTTGATCATAGGGCTCCCATTTTACTCCGACTGGATTTTCTTTCGAGAAAGCAGTTAGCGTTGCTAGTAATAAAAAACACAAAAAAAGACGGCCTTTAAAAAGGAACTTGCATACAGAATTTTGAGAAACCAACATTGATCTCATTTTCTTGTTTCCGGGAGGGAGTCAACAATACTGACTACTTTTTGTTGAAATAAAAGCCATAATTTTGGGTCTGTTTTGATTCTCTCGGATTCTTGATTAAATGATTCGGTCGTGTAGTTATATTTTTTTAAAATCTCAGTTCTTTTGATTCGTGCGTTAGGATTAACGTCTCCAAGTTCTAGTGAGACGATTCTTAATTCTATATACGCATTCACAAATTCTTCAGAGATGGTAGGAGAAAGTGATTCACAGCCTAGCAAATAAATGCATATGCATAAAAGAGACAGCCATCGCCACCGATGTGTTTTTTTAATTTTCTTCGTCATTTAAGAGAGCGTTTTCAAATAAGCCATCTATGTATTCTTTTTTATTAAATGGAACAAGTTGGTGGATTTGTTCTCCCATACCTATCCAGCGAATGGGAATTTGTAACGCACTTGAAATGCTTAATACCGAACCACCTTTCGCTGTACCATCTAGCTTAGTGATGACAAGGCCAGTGAGTGGAAAGCTTTGATGAAAAACTTTGGTTTGGTTAATTGTATTTTGCCCAGTATTTCCATCGATGACAAGCCAGAGATCATGGGGGTAAGACGGATCCAGTTTTTTAATTACTCGAACCACTTTGCGAAGCTCTTCCATTAAATGATCTTTATTATGTAATCGACCAGCAGTATCAATTAGAACAACATCACAGCCTCTTGCTTTTGCCGCTTCACAAGCGTCGTAAGCAACAGCTGCTGGGTCAGAGCCTTCTTGATGTTTAACAAATTCAGCTTGAGAACGTTCGGCCCAAGTTTCTATTTGTTCAATCGCTGCTGCTCTAAAAGTATCTCCAGCGGCAATTAAAACCTTTTTCCCTTCAGATGCAAAACGAGACGCTAGTTTACCAATGGTTGTTGTTTTACCTGCGCCATTGACTCCAATCACTAGGATCACATGAGGATTGCCCTTGAGTTCAAAAGGAGGAGGATCAGATAGTAAACGCTCCGCTTCGGCTCGCATAATGTTAAGCACTTCATCAGTAGTAAGTGATTTACCAAGAGCGTTTTCTCTGAGAGCATCTGTTAAAAGAAAAGCTGCTTCTACACCAACATCAGCTTTAATTAAATGTTCTTCTAAATTTTCAAGCATTTCATCGGTGATTTTCCCTGCACCAACAATGCCTTTCAGTTCGCTGAGAAGAGCGTTTCTTGTTTTGGTGAGTCCACCTTTTATAACAGATAAAAGACCCATATTATAAAATACTCTTAACAGCGTCGACTAAGCCATAAGCAGCGGCTTCTTCAGCAGACATAAAGTTATCGCGTTCAGTATCACGATCAATATCTTTTAAATTTTTACCAGAATGTTTGGCAAGAATTTGGCCTGTAACACTACGAATGCGAAGCATTTCTTCAGCTTGAATTTGAATATCGCTTGCTGGCCCCACCATTTCACCGTGGATTAAAGGTTGGTGAATCATAATGCGAGCATTAGGCCAAGCAAAGCGTTTTTTCTTTGCACCAGCAGTTAGTAAAACTGCTCCCATAGAAGCGGCCTGACCGCAACAGACTGTTACGACGTCGCTTTTAATGGCTTGCATACAATCATAAATGGCAAGACCACTGGAAATGACTCCACCAGGGCTATTAATGAAAAGAATAATGTCTTTTGTTTCTAATGAATCTAAATACAAAAGACGTTTTACCGTTTTTTCTGCGGATTCATCGTCAATGGCTCCCCAAAGGAATAAACGACGTTCTTTAGCTAAATACTCTTCAGCTGTCTTGAGAAAATCAGGGGTTTTAGTTTCGTTTTCTTTCTCACAATCTTTCTTTTCCATTAAAAAACTCCGTAGGGGAAAATTATACGCTTCTAATTTAGAAAAAAGTACGTATTTTTGGGAAATGAACAATGCAGGAAGTCCTCTCATAGCAGGCATTATTTCGCAGACAAATTTAGTTCAGGCTGAATCGGAGCTTGGAGGAGTTATTCATTCTCGTCTTTTGCTTTGCCCTGTTTTAGAAATTCGCTATGATCTTTTTCAAAATGTAAAAGACTGGCCGCTTTTGGCGGGAAGAGTGCGTGCATTACATCCGACTGCAAAAATTATTGGAACAATACGATTAAAACGAGATGGTGGGGCACTTGAGGATTCTATTGTAAAAGAAAGGCTTTGGCTTTGGGAATCGATTTTAAGTGCAGACGTAGTTCCATTATGGATAGATTTAGAACTATTTGCATTAGGGCCAGAAGCTCTTTTACTTAAAGAAATGGCAAGTGCTAAGGGATCTCGTCTTTTTATTTCTATGCATGATTTTTTAAAAATCCCTACCACTCCAGAACTAGAATTACTCGCAAAACGGGCGATAGATTTTGGTGCTTGTGGTGTGAAGGTGGCTGCAATGAGCCATAGTCCAGGCGATGCACGCCCTCTTTATGATTTTTTAAGACGAATAGAATCACAGTTTGAATTACGGGCGGCTTTCGCGATGGGCGTCTCTGGATCTGTTAGCCGAGTTTGGTCCCTTGCGATGGGAGCGAATTTAACTTACGGTAGCATCAGTGATGTTTTGGTTCCTGGCTTGTTATCAGCCAAAAAAATGACTCAAGCAATACAATTTTTACGAGAATGTAAAACAGAAGAGCAAATGAGTCTCTTTTTGGAAGAGATAAGGGAATCGTAAACCATCAGGTTTATCTTTAATAACAATTGAATATTTTGAAAAAAACGCATGTCTATGCGTATATTTAAATTATTGCGTTAATTATTTGGGGTACTTT
>Ga0116183_1003280_pt1 | contig 16593 bp, 17 predicted proteins | sample AD_UKC078_MetaG_FD_89753 | JGI IMG/M metagenome (GOLD analysis project Ga0116183, IMG submission 89753) | Active sludge microbial communities of municipal wastewater-treating anaerobic digesters from USA - AD_UKC078_MetaG | ecosystem: Engineered > Bioreactor > Anaerobic > Digestate | place: USA... | reverse complement strand
GAGGCTGCCGGCATGGATAAGAAGACCTATACGCTTGGCCCGATCATCCACTCGCCGCAGGTTGTCAACCGGCTGGAGGAGCTGGGTGTCAAGGTGCTTGAAAATCTGGAGAGCATGGATAGCGGAACGATCATCATTCGCTCCCATGGCGTGGCGTCGGACGAAATCTCCGAAGCCAAGCACAAGCGGCTGGAGATCGTTGATGCCACCTGTCCGTTTGTAAAAAAGGCCCAGGAGCATGTCAAGAGCCTGTCCGAGGCAGGCTATAGTGTGATCGTGGTCGGAGATGCCGACCACCCCGAGGTGCAGGGCATTGTTTCCTATGGTGATGACAAGGTCTGTGTGGTCGGATCGGGCGAAGAGGTGAAAAAACTGCCCAAGATGAACAAGATCGGTGTGGTGGCACAGACAACCCAGTCATTCGAAAACTTGAAGAACGTTGTTAACGAGTGCCTGCAGAGGGGCGGCGAAATCCGTGTGTTCAACACGATCTGCGATGCAACGGCCGTTCGTCAGGAAGAGGCCAAGGAATTGGCCTGTCAGGTGAACTGCATGCTGGTGGTGGGTGGTTTTAATAGCGCCAATACCAGGCGCCTGGCAGAGGTCTGCGCCGAATTGCAGCCCCGCACACACCATATCGAAACGGCTGCTGAAATCAACCCTGCCTGGTTCGAAGGTGTGGAATGCGTGGGTGTTACCGCTGGAGCCTCCACGCCCAAATGGATAATCGACGAGGTCGTGGAACGGCTGGCTGTGATCAATAAAAACAATTGATATTTTATGATGGTGCTGATACATTCAAACGCTTGAATCCAAGACATTACGCTGTGCAAGATAAAAGAAACGTTCAGGGGGGATGGTTTAATGGTTGATTTCAAAAGGCTTAATGCTGCTGATAACGGAGATTTTGATGATCCGGATATGGAGCAGCAGAGCAACGAATTTGCCGCGCTTTACAGCGAGAGCCTCAAAGAGAGGCCCGAGCGGGATAAAATCATAGAGGGAACGGTTGTTCGTGTTGATCAGGATTCGGTGCTGGTTGACATCGGTCTCAAATCGGAAGGTTTTGTGCCGGCCTCAGAATTTCGTGATGCCGACGGCAACATGAATGTACAGGTTGGCGATGTCATCAAGGTCTTGATGACCCGTGAAGATGGCAAGAAGGGCTATGTGCTTTCCAAGAAGAAGGCCGACTACCGGGCTGCCTGGGAGATGATCGGAGATGCGGGCCAGGAGGGCGGCATTATCGAAGGAACCGTCATTGCCCGTGTCAACGGCGGTTTCAGCGTGGACATCTGCGGTGTTCAGGCCTTTCTGCCTGCTTCACAGGTCGATATTCGCCCCTCATCCGATTCCGACAGCTATGTGGGACTCAAGGCCAAGTTCAAGGTAATCAAGCTTAATCAGCGCCGTGACAATATTGTGCTTTCCCGCCGTGCCCTGCTCGAGGAAGAACGCTCAAGCGCCCGCGAAGTTACGCTGGAGAAACTGGAAGAAGGCCAGATCGTGGATGGCGTGGTCAAAAATGTGACCGACTATGGCGCATTTGTCGACCTGGGTGGTGTTGACGGACTGCTGCATGTATCCAACCTCTCCTGGGGCCGGGTGGCCAAGCCTGCCGATGTGCTCAAACCGGGTCAGCCGATCCGGGCCAAGGTGCTCAAATTCGATCGCAGCAAAGGCAAGATATCCCTGGGTGTCAAGCAGACACTGCCCGATCCCTGGCTGGAAGTGCCAAACAGATATCCGGTGGATACCCGTATCAAGGGGCGCGTGGTCAGTCTGATGGAATACGGTGCCTTTGTGGAACTGGAAGCCGGAGTTGAAGGGCTGATCCATGTTTCGGAAATGTCCTGGACCAAACGTGTACGCCGTGCCTCGGACATGCTCAGTGTGGGCGATGAAGTCGAAGCGGTTGTGCTCGGGCTGGACATGGATAACCACAAGATTTCCCTGGGTCTGAAACAGATCAACGATAACCCCTGGAATGCAATTGCCGAGAAGTATCTGGTCGGCACCAAGATTGAGGGACAGATCAAGAATATGACCGATTTCGGCATGTTCATCGGCATTGAAGACGGTATCGACGGTCTGGTGCATGTCTCCGACATCTCCTGGACCAAACGCATCAAGCATCCTGGCGATGTCTATGCCAAGGGCGATCTGGTGCATGCGGTTGTACTCAAGGTGGATGTGGAAAACGAGCGTCTCTCGCTTGGCATCAAGCAGCTTGAGCCGGATCCATGGAGCGTTGCCCCTGACAAGTATCGTCCCGGCACCAGGGTCAGCGGCAAGGTGACTTCACTGACAGATTTTGGCGTGTTCGTTGAACTGGAAGAAGGGGTTGAGGGGCTGATCCATGTATCCGAACTCTCCCGCGAGAAGGTTGCCAGTGCCAAGGAATTTGCAGCGGTGGGCGACACGCTTGAAGCAGTGGTGCTCAACTGCGATCCAAGGGAGCGCCGCATTTCTCTCTCCATCAAGGCCATGCATGTGGCAGCAGAGAAGGAAGAATTCGAACAGTACCTGGGGTCACAGGGCAGCGCCACATCCAACCTGGGCGATCTGCTGAAACAGGAAATGAACAACCGCAACAACAACTAAGCGTTCTCTGCAGGAGTTTTACAATGACCAAAAGCGAGCTGATTGAAAAGGTCGTGCAGTCGCACGGCGTACTGAATATGAAGGTTTCCGAAGTGCTGGTAAACACGGTGTTTGATTCCATCGAAGAGGCGCTTAAAAGCGGTGACAAAGTCGAGATCCGCGGGTTCGGCAGCTTTACCATCAGGGAACGGACAGGTCGTGAGGCCCGCAATCCCAAAAGCGGTGAAGTGGTAAATATCCCGGCAAAAAAGACCCCCTTCTTTAAAACAGGGAAGGAACTTAAGGAACGGGTTAACGCCTGATGGCGGATGATTCATATTCGCCCGGATGGCGGAACTGGTAGACGCAAGGGACTTAAAATCCCTCGACCGAAAGGTTGTGCCGGTTCGATCCCGGCTCCGGGCACCAAGATGAAATAAGGCTTTGCGGGTTTTTCCGTAAAGCCTTTTTTCATGAGGCGGTTGGATATCTTGAGTGTAGTGTGTACCTGTAACTAGATTGACAATTGGACGGCTTTAATCCGCAAACTCCGGATGAGAAACTGTTGTGAACGGTATATGCCGGCCATGTCATTAAGACCGCCGCGCTATCCCAAACCGCCCCCGGGAAAAACTGGAAGAATTACTGCTGACCTTATCCCTTAAATCTCACCATCAAGTTTGAGACTCTTGTGACAGTGCGAATTAGTGCATCATTTGTTATGAATGGTAACGTATCTGTCTTCCTGCAGAATATGCCAGTTTCTGGCATCAGCTGTTGCGGCCAGCGATTTGTCAGGTCTGACGGCTACAGGATTGCCGAACATCTGCATCAGGGTAATGTCGCTGAAAGAGTCCGCATAGCAGAATGAACAGGTCAGGTCGATGCCGCGTTCCCTGGCCCAGTGTTTGATCAATACGGTTTTGTCATGGCCGTAATAGTGTGGGCCATCAATCCTTCCGGTCAGTTTTCCGTTTTCCTGAGCGAGTTTAGTGGCGAAGATGTGATCCAGCGGCAGGCAGAACTGTCTGACAAGCTGTAAAACCAGCACATCCAGTGAGCCGGTAATGAGTATGTTGATATGACCCATGCTCCGGTGTGCCTGCAAGAGAGGCAATGCGTATGGTGCCAGAAGCCTGTGCCCCTCGCAACGGATGAACTCCCTGGAAGCGTCCTGTATTGCCTGCACTGTCATGCCGCGCAGGTACTTCTTGTTGCGCTTGATTGCTTCAATGCTGTCAAATGGCGCCTTGGAGATGAGATGCGCGGCATGGAACAGCAGTGACGGCAGATGGAGCAGGCCTTGCTGCCAGGCAAATCTGGCAAAGTGCGTTTCCAACGAACCGTCGGCGGTTAATGTGCCGTCCAGGTCAAATACTGCAATTACAGGCTCAGTCATTGTTTTCCTTGCCAAGGATGAGCCGACGACTTTCCATGATCACCGGCAGCCCGCGTATGATGCATAGTGCCACTGTCAGATAGATGGTCCCTTCGCCGATCAGCCTGATCAGATCATGGAACTGGAGCAGCATCTTATCCCGTGCCCCCGGTAGTTTCTGTGCGTCCATGATGATCAGAAACAGAAAAGAGAATACCTTCAATGTGCCGTACAGTCCTCTGCTGAAATGGGAAGTCACCAGCAGTTTGCCAAGCCGCGTGCTTTGCATGGAGCGCTCGCCGAAGGCGGTCATACCGTGTGCCAGGGCAACACTGCGAATACCGTCGGTGAACAGCCCTCTGCTCAGAACGATGATCGGGATGGCTGCCGGAATAACGCCGCGCACGGCAAAAAAAATCCAGAAACAGTTTTCGACAATTCTGTCGATGACGATATCAAATACGCTGCCGAATTCCGATTCTGTGTGGTAGTGCCTGGCGACGACGCCATCAACCCCGTCAAGCACAATTAAAACGATCGTAAATAGAACCGCATACATGTGCCATGCAAGGATATTGCATGAGATCATGTAGAGGATCATGTACAGCAGAAACAGCCTTGATAATGTGATCAGGTTGGCAAACATGCATTAGCCCGCTGAGTTGCTACTTTTTAAGATTCCAGTACTGGAACCAGCGCAGGTAGATCAGGGTTTTTTCCTCCACCTTGCCGTTATTGTAGAAAGTCTCCCAGTTGTGTTCCACTCCAAGCCGGAAGTATCCGCCGTTCTTGGTGTAATGGGTCAGTGCCAATCCGACACCGGGGCCAACCGAGTTGTTCCAGTCATAGTGCATGGTGTCGAATTTGTAGCGTACGGTGGCATAGGAATTGAAAAAAATGCTGCCCCAGCGGGTCCAGTCAACCCCTTGCTCGATGTATCCCTGCCCGAGCAGGTTTACCGGTCCGTCCTTGCCTTTCTGGTTGGGCAGTTCCTGTCTGATTTCGCCCCAGGTTGAACCAGGATAACCCTCGATTGCGTCCGCTGTGGATGCGCTGCCGAGCAATGCCAATATTGCTGTTGCCAGTAACAGTCTTCTGCTGTTCATGATGTCCTCCTGTATATGCTGACGTTTTTGTTTCCCCACGACATGTTTATGGTAAAGGACTTTTCCAGCAAATAGCCTCCCTTGCCGATGTATTGCAACGCCAGTTCACGCAACGCGATTTTCTGATGGTAGTCGTCCAGGATGATGTAATCGGGCAGTGGAATATTGCCGTTTGCCAGAGCGCGTCTGGCTTGGTACTCACTGATGGATTCGAATGTGGCTCCGGGGAACAGTCCTGCCAGGCTGTAGGCGTAAGTGGCATTGCCGAAATCTGAATCGATGACTAACTGCATATTGCTGTGTCCCTGGCTGGCAATGTAATTCATGACCGGACGCATGTCCGGGTACTGTTTTTCAAGCCACCTCAGATCCTGGATGCCGAAGGCCCATAGCACAATGATCAGTATTGCGGCAAAGAAATAGCGGCTCATGCTTTTGCCGGAGTCTCCGGAAAAAACGTCACTCATGCAATGCAGGCCGACGGCGGCTGCAGGCGTCATGAATATGAATGAAAAAATGATGTTCTTGTTGATAGACTGGGATGCGCCGGTCGCAAGGTGCAGCACAATCAGCGGAATCGACATGAATGACAGAATGACTATTTCTCTGCGGTAAGGGCTCCTAGCGAATGCAAATGGTACCAGCACGCCTGGTACGGATAACCAGCGCAGCGCCCAGTTCATGATGTCCCTTGCGGGTATGCTGCTTTCAGCATATACGCCGCTGACACTCCCCTGCAGGGCCGCATGGATGGGGAGGAGTGCAACATATGCATATGCGGCCGAGAGTGTCAGCAGAGTGACAGTGAAGACCACCATGATGCGGGGGTTTCTGTAGGTGGTGATGAAATACAGCATTAAGGATATGGCGAATATCGCCACTGCATACTTTGTTATGGCTGCCAAAAACAGAAACAGGCTGCTTGCAACTGCCAGCGCAAGTGCCTTGAATGCCTGATTTTGCTTTGAGGTCACCAGCAGCCAGAAGGATATGGCCAAAAAACAGGCCGATACGATATCATAGGTCGCAAGTTTTGAGAGATAGATGTATGTGCTTGATATAACAGTCAGTATGGCGGCGGTATTGGCATGCGCATCTGTGAACAGGCTTCGGGTAATGCCAAACAGGGCAACGGTGAGCCCCAATCCGAACAGTATCCCCACGCTGCGGGCGCCGGCAAGTCCCCCTATGCGATCTCCAAGAGCGGCCATGACCGGATGTATAAGCACCGAACCGGTGTTTTGGGCGCACCCGGGGAGTATTCCATGCCAAGTACCTGATTGCCCATGGTAATGTTCAGAGCTTCATCATGGTAGACAGAATTGTAGTTCAGCTGCCAGATTGTGACAATGGCGGCATATAGCAGGCAGACTGTCAGGATGCCATATTTTTGTCCTGTCACTATCATCCCTGGACAAAACCTCCAATTGAGTCAGAAATCGCCAGTAACTGCCTGACTTCATCCTGTGATGTGTTATCCAGGCTGACTCCGTACATGTGTTCCAGATAATCGCCGCTGTTGGTTTTGACCTTTCTGACAACAACGCCCTTTAGTTCGATGCTTTTGCTTCCCAGGATGACATGCACGGAGATGTTTTCTCCCGCGTTGATCGTAATTGCTGTTTCGAGCAGCAGACCGGTTGCGGAAATATCCTTGAGCACGCAATAGGTTTCCAGCATGTTCTGCCTGACATAGACGGGCAGGTAAACCAATGACCGGTATGCGCGCTCGCGGGTTCCATAATCGCCCATGAAGCGGCGGTCCAGATAGGTGCGATAACGGTTGGAAAGCTCCTTCATATACTTGACGACGGCTGCTTCATGGATGTAGTGCGTCAGATAGTCGAGATCATCCTTTGGCAACTCGTTGAATTTGATGCCCAGGTGGGATATGGGATAACCGTTTCCGATGATGCTGTTCAACTGCATGACGGTGGCGTTTGCCGTTATGGTTCGGCCGGGCACCATCATTTCGACCGTGATCTGACTGGTGGTCGGGAGCTGGCCAATGTAAACGATGGAGGCACCCTGTTCGGTCAGGTTGTCTGCTACGGCGAGGTTATATGAGGCATTTTCCATGGTGCCGGTCTGGATGTCGTAGATCTCCTCACCCTTGAAGCGTACAAGGACTGCATCCGGCATCCTGAATGCGCTACGTCGCTGAAACAGCTTTTTATAGTCGTACTGAATGATGGCCATTGCCAGCCCGCTGTTGTACAGGGCCCAGAAGCAGTTGTTGGTGATGACGAAGTTGTCCTGGCGTTCTCCGGCTATTACAGCAACGACAGCGAACAGAACACCGAAAAAACTCAGCAGCAGTATGATGACCTGTGGAATGATCACATAGTATGGAACCGGTTTCCAGGTCTCGACACCTTTGGGGGTGACCCTGAACTCGCTGCGTTTTTTGGTGAACAGGAAAAACCACATGGATTTGAGATAGGTGAAGTATTTGCCCATGCTTTGCTGCTCCAGCATGAGCTGCCCACCATAACCCCTGGCCATTTCGTTGAAGGCGAAGATGGTAATGATGAAATACGGTACGAAGTGGATCAGATAGTTCATGTCCAGCGCCCGCATGGGCAGTATTCCGGAGAAGAGCGCCACCGGAGGGGTTATGTAGAAGATAAGTTTTTGAATGCCCTCCAGCGGATAGATCATGGAGGAGAAGTAATTCAGCCGTTGGGGCAGCGTCAGGCCGCGCACCAGAAAGGGGTTGGCCCTGAAGAAGATCATCCAGTTGCCGATCCCCCAGCGCTGCCGCTGGATGTGGAAAGGCACGATCGTTTCGGCGGCGATGCCAAAGGCCAGGTTTTCATTGTGATAGACCGAAGACCACCCCTTGGAGTGAATCTTGATCGATGTCAGCATGTCCTCCGTGATAGAGATCTCTGCAAAACCGCCCACTTCGTCAAGTGCGGCACGTCTCATCAGCGCACAGCTGCCGACAAAATAGGCCGAGTTCCAGTAATCCTTGCCTGGCTGGATGACGGAAATGCTCACCCCATACGGTTTTGCTTTTGCGATCGGTTCTGTGCTGGAATGAATCCGTATTGTAGAATTCCTGTGGAGTCTGAACAAAGGCCACCTTTTCGTCCTGCATGTAGCCGATGGTGCGGTCGATGAAGTTGGACAGCGGGATGTGATCTGCATCGAATACGGCAATAAACTCGGCATTGGAGTGTTTCAGGCCGTAGTTCAGATTGCCGGCTTTGGCACCACGATTATCGTCTCTGGCCAGATAGATACAGCCCAGCTCCTCTGCCAGGTTGCGCACCTCTTCACGATTGCCGTCATCCAGCACGAGCGTGCGATGGGGGTACCGCAGTTTCTGACAGGCCAGCAGGGTTTTGCGCAAGATCTCCAGTGATTCGCTCTTGGTCGGGATAAAGACATCCACCGTACGGCCTTCCAAAGGCGGAGGGCTGACCCGTACGGGCAGTTTCCAGACCGTAAAATAGAAGAGTATGGTGGTGATGGTCCCAAAGAGCTCTGCCGACAACAGGGCCCATGAGAAAAACATGGCATTGGGGTTCAATGTCTCCGTTATGCGCCAGTAAATGTAGTAAAAGGTTACTGCCAATGCGACTACGGCAATCACGCGCCTCGTTTTTTCCAGGTTTGTTTTGAGGATTTCTATGGCTCGTCTCTCTTTGGCTGATTGAAATATGTACACATAATGGACGGGGGGTAGTGTTGATAAAACTTTATCACTATAAAAATTATGCGCATCAATACAGATCTGGTTGTCAGCAAAAATGTGCCGGCATTTCAGCGCCGGGATGGTGGTAAAAATAACTACACAATAGCGTCAGGCTATGATATAAAATGCGCTTGTTTGACAGGCGCCCTTAGCTCAGCTGGATAGAGCAACGGCCTTCTAAGCCGTAGGCCGCAGGTTCGAATCCTGCAGGGCGCGCCAATTACGATCTAATCCGGTAACTGCTTCTGCGGTGCCGGATTTTTTTTGTGGTGTGGGTTGAAGAAAACGGGGACATTTGGAACATATCAGCAACAGCATGACAAAACAGTGATCCAGTAATGAGATTTTGTTTTATTGATGGGTACGCGGTGGTCAACAGCTGTTTCAAAAGGGGATGCGCGGCAGGGGATAGTACGCAAAAAAAACTGGGGAGCTGATATCAGCTCCCCAGCTTCTGTTTTAACCGTATGGTATTAAGAGTTATTTGCCAAGCCCGAAAGTCTCGTGCAGGATGCGTACGGCCAGTTCGGTGAACTTTTCCTCGATCACGACGGAGATCTTGATTTCCGAGGTGGAGATCATCTGAATGTTGATGTTGTTGGTCGACAGCGCCTTGAACATGGTCGTGGCAACGCCGGCATGGCTGCGCATACCGAGACCGACGATGGAGATCTTGCTGATGTTTTCATCGGCCAGCACCTCCTTGGCCTCGATCTCCTGGGCAACCTTGTTTGTGATCTGCAGGGCCTGTTTAAGATCGGCCTTGGTGACGGTGAAGGTGAAGTCGGTGGTACCGGCCTGGCTCACGTTCTGAACGATCATGTCCACGGAAATGGCGGCATCGGACAGGGGTGACAGGATGGTGGCGGCAATGCCCGGCTTGTCCGGCACGCCCAGTACGGTAATCTTTGCTTCATTCTTGTCGTATGCAACACCTGAAACGAGTATGCTTTCCATATCCTTGCTCTCCTGAGTGACCAAAGTGCCAGTGTTATCGTTAAGACTGGAGCGGACATGCACGTCCACGTTGTATTTTTTTGCGAATTCGACCGAGCGGATCTGCAGCACCTTTGCACCCAGGCTGGCCAGTTCCAGCATCTCGTCATAGGAAATTCTGTCCATCTTGCATGCATCTTTGCACATGTTGGGATCGGTGGTGTAGACCCCGTCCACATCGGTGTATATCTCGCACACATCCGCCTTGAGCGCCGCCGCGATAGCTACTGCCGATGTGTCCGAACCGCCACGGCCCAGTGTGGTCACGTTGCCCAGCTTGTCAACCCCCTGGAATCCGGCCAGGATCACAATCGTGCCTTTGTCCAGGTCCGCGCGGATATTTTCGCTGCCGATGCTTTCTATGCGGGCCTTGGTGGCGGTGCTGTCGGTAATGATCGGCACCTGCCATCCCTGATAGGAGCGGGCCTTGTAGCCCATGGACTTGAGACACATTGCCAGCAGGCCGATGGTGACCTGCTCGCCGGTTGCCACAACCGTATCGTATTCGCGGCCGTCGGGGATCTCGCAGATCTCGTTTGCCAGCGCGACCAGTTTGTTGGTTTCGCCTGACATGGCTGATACCACCACAATCAGGTCATTACCTTCGTCGTAGGTGCGGGCGATTCTTTTGGCAACATTTTTGATACGCTCGGTTGTGCCGACCGAGGTGCCGCCGTACTTCTGGACGATCAGTGCCATAGTCTTACGCTTCCTTGTGGGGTGTGATTCCGGGCCAGCCATGGACAGACCGGCATGGGTATGCGAGAAAAGTGGAATTTATATAACAGATAATTAAACCGCCAGTCAAAACATTTCAGCAAACAATCTAGAGGCTTTGTGGTGGCCTGCCAAACCGTTCCTGAGAGGGGGCAGGGCACTATTCCGGGCCTGTGATGTAGGCCAGTTTCTCGATCAGGGCTGCGCTTTGCAGTCCGGTTGCCTCAAAAACGATTGTGCGCGTTTCATCCCCGCTGTGTTCAAAGCGGATCAGCAGGCAGTCGGCAGGGGTCAGTTCTCCCAGCCGTTCCGACCACTCCGCCACGCAGACCCCGCTGCCCTGAAAGTAATCCTCAAAACCGAGCTCGATGATCTCGTCACCGCTGCCCAGCCGGTAGAAGTCGAAGTGATAGACGGGGGTGCGTCCGGGGTATTCGTTCATGATGGCAAAGGTCGGGCTGGCCACCAGGTGACTGCTTTCCGGGGCCAGCGCGCTGACAATGCCGCGTGTGAAACAGGTCTTGCCGCCGCCCAGCTCTCCCCTGAGCGCGAGAAAAGCACCCGGATGCAGCACGTTGCCAAGCCTGCTGCCCAGCGCCTCGGTTTCCTCAGGAGAATGGGTCTGGATGGACAACGGGCTCACTTGTGGATCAGGTTCCTGATGATATCGATGCGCGCCACCATTCCGACCAGCTTGTTGTCGTCCACCACCGGCAGGGCGTGCAGCTTGTGATAGCTCATCACATCGGCTGCCTTGCTGACCGGTTCGGTGGAGGAGACCGTCACGACCTCCGGGGTCAGGATCTCACCCACGGTCTGGGCAGTCATGCGCTGCAGTTCGCGCTCCAGGCTCTTTTCGCTTTCCAGCGGGATGACCCAGTCAAAGATGGAGATGACAGTGGGGATGTGCAGGCTGCGTCCCTGCTCGATCAGATCCGAAGCGGTCACGATACCGATCAGACTGCCGTTTTCATCAATCACCGGCAGGCTACCGAAACGGCGCTGTTCGAATATCTCAGCAATCTCGCGAATGGTGGTGTCTTTTGAAACTGATACAACATCTTTAGTCATGATATCGGCGATGGTTTGCATGGTTGTCTCCTTTTTTTAAAAACCGGTACTGGGGACTCGGGACGCGGGATCAGTAAAACCAAAAGACTGCTCTGTTTCCTGTTCACCCATGCCGGTTCCAAGTTTCTTGAAAGCGTATGGCAGTTTTTCGATCACATCCGTTGCTGTGATGCCGATTTCTCCTTTTTCCCCGGCCACCAGATCGGCGCTGAAGCCGTGGATGAAAACTCCCAGGCGGACTGCGTCCCAGGCGGAATAACCCTGCCCGCAGAGTGCTGTGATGATGCCGGTCAGCACATCGCCCATACCACCTGCGGCCATGCCGGGGTTGCCGCTGGTGTTGATGGCCAGCTTGCCGTCCGGAGCGGCAACAATGGTGCGGGCCCCTTTCAGTATCAGGTACACCCCGTAACGGACGGCGAAGTGTTTGGCCATGGCGATCCGTTCCGGACCTTCACCGGGGGTGATCTCGCCGGTCAGGCGGGCCATCTCGCCCGGATGGGGGGTCAGGATCACACATCCGGATCTGGTGTGCAGCAGCAGCGCCGGGTCGACTGCCAGGGCGTTCAAGCCGTCGGCATCAATCACCATGGGCATGTCTGCGGTCACCATCAGCCGGCGCGCCAGGGCGGTGGTTTCCGGGTGCCTGCCGATGCCAGGTCCGATGGCCAGGGCCTGTTTGTTGCCCATGGCGGACTCAATCTGGCTGGCTGCGTTAGCAGTAATGTGACCCAGACCGTCATCCGCAAGGGGGATGGTCATGGCTTCGGTGGTCTTGATTTCCAGGATGCTGTTCAGTGATTGGGGGACGGCCAGTGATACCAGTCCGGCACCGGCGCGTACAGCGCTGTTGGCACACAGGGCAGCCGCGCCGGTTTTGCCCGGGGAACCGGCCACAATCAGGCAGTGTCCGTGCCGCCCCTTGTGGGACAGCCGGTCGCGGCGTTTCAGCAGGGGCAGTATGGAGGTCCGATCAAGGCATTCGCAGCCTTCTGTCTGTTCCACTATCCTGGCCGGGATGCCGATATCGGCAACGGTCAGGCGTCCGGCCAGCTCTGCTCCAGGATAAAAGACATGCCCCAGTTTGGGACAGGCAAAGGTGACGGTCATGTCGGCCCGGATGGCGCTGCCCAGGATGCCGCCGCTGGTGGCATCCACGCCGGATGGTATGTCGACTGCCAATACCGGTCGGCCGGCGGCGTTGATCAGTGCGATGGCGCATGCCTGCACACCGCTGACCGTTGTGTTCAGTCCGGTGCCGAAGATGGCGTCCACGATCAGGTCAGCCTGGCAAAGGCGCTCGTCCACTGTCTGATGCAATTCGTGCTCCGAACGGCAGCAGATGACCCACTCTTCCGGTAGTCGTGTCAGGTTAACCAGCGCATCACCACGGGTTTCCGAACGGTCTGCCAGCAGGCAGACCGTGACCCGCCAGCCCAGCTCCAGCATCAGCCGTGCGATTACGAAACCGTCACCGCCATTATTGCCTTTACCGGCCATGACTAACATGTCCCCGTGGAAATCGGCGCCAAAGCGGGCTGTGATCGCCTCGACACAGCGGGTGCCGGCCTGTTCCATCAACTCCAGCCCGGATATGCCGCAGCCGGTGATGGTCTGGCGGTCGATGTCCTGCATTGTCAGGGCTGATACGGCTTTCATTTGGACTCCAGTACGACCATGGCTATGGCCGCATCGCCGTCGTGGGAAATGGAGAGTAACACTGTGGACAGCTGCCGTTCGTTGTACAATTCCAGCGCCCTGCCGGTCAGTGACAGTTCGGGCTTGCCCAGCGGATCATTGATCACTTCCATGTCGTGCCAGGAAAGGCCGTCCCGCAGTCCGGTGCCAAGTGCTTTCATGAAGGCCTCCTTGGCTGCGAAGCGGGCTGCAAAGGAGGCAGCGCTGGCCTTTTTGGCCAGGCAGTAATACTGCTCCTGCGCGGTGAACAGCCGATTCAGCAGCGCCTGGTTGCCTTCCTCCTGGAAACGCCGGAAACGGGCGATGGAGACTATGTCGGTGCCGATGCCTGTAATCATGCGTATTTGATCAGTTCCACCATGTCCCGAACCGCCCGGTCCAGACCGACCAGGATGGCGCGCGCCATGATTGAATGACCTATATTATACTCCTCAATACCGCCCAGCGCAGCCAGCGGCTTGATATTTACATAGTTGATGCCGTGTCCGGCGTTGACACCCATGCCAACCTTGCGGGCCAGCTTGATGGCCGTATCGATCTTGTCCAGTTCCCGGGTCTGCTCCTGCCAGTTGCGCGCTTCAGCGTAACTGCCGGTATGAATTTCAATATAGTCGGCACCGGTCTTGTTGGCAGCCTTGATCTGTTCCTGATGGGGATCCACAAACAGGCTGACCACGATGCCGCCATCCCGCAGCTTTTTAACCGCATCGCTGACAAGCTTCAGGTTGAGGACCACATCCAGACCGCCCTCGGTGGTCAGTTCCTGCCGCTTTTCAGGTACCAGCGTGACCTGATTCGGTTTCACCTTCAAGGCGATGCGCACCATCTCCTGGGTGGCGGCCATTTCCAGGTTGAGTTTGGTCTTGACCATGCGGCGCATGAGTTCCAGGTCACGATCCTGTATGTGACGGCGATCTTCGCGCAGGTGGATGGTAATGCCTTCGGCCCCCGCCAGCTCTCCCAGTGCGGCGGCTGTTATCGGATCCGGCTCGACCCCGCCCCGAGCCTGGCGCACGGTAGCCACATGATCCACATTCAATCCCAGTTTTGCCATTACTTTTCTCCGATATGCTTTTTGACCAGCTCGATAATCTCGTTTGCCCAGCCTGTGATTTCGTAGGTATCCTTGCCTTCCAGCATGACCCGCAACAGCGGTTCGGTCCCGGAATAACGGATCAGCACCCGACCTTCGTTGCCCAGCTTGTCTTCCACGTCTCGGACCTTGGCAGCCACGTCCGGCAGGGTCAGGATATCGACCTTTTCACGAACCCTTGTATTGACCAGCACCTGCGGCAGCGCGATCATCACTTCGGATAGTTCGGAAAGGGCCTTATTCTCTCGGCGCATTACGGCCAGAAGCTGCAGTGCCGAGAGAATGCCGTCTCCGGTGGTGTTGTAGTCCAGAAAGATCATGTGGCCGGATTGCTCGCCGCCCAGGTTGTATCCACCCTTTCGCATCTCCTCGACCACATAGCGGTCTCCTACGGCGGTCTTGACGATCTTGCCGCCGGCATTGCGGATGGCGATGTCCAGTCCCATGTTGCTCATTACCGTTGTGACCAGGGTTTTCTTTTTGAGCAGTTTGCGCTTGATCATGTCCGTGGCACAGATGGCCATGATATGGTCGCCGTCCACCTCGTTGCCGAACTCATCGCAGACAATTACGCGGTCGGCGTCGCCGTCCAGTGCGATACCGATGTCGGCGCGGTGCTCCTTGACCGCCTCGCTGATTACCGCCGGATACAGAGACCCGCAGCCGGCATTGATATTGGTGCCGTCCGGACTCACGCCCAGTGTTATGACCTCGGCGCCCAGCTCGCGAAACACGGCCGGTGCAACCTTGTAGGCGGCGCCGTTGGCACAATCCAGCACAATTTTCAGCCCGGACAGGTCCATTTCCTGCGGGAAGGTGTTTTTCAGAAATACGATGTAGCGGCCGGTGGCGTCATCGATGCGGAAGGCCTTGCCGACTTCGTTGGCGGTCGGGCGCAGCGAATCGATATGGTTGGTCTCGATCAGTTTTTCGATCTTCAGTTCGATCTGGTCCGGCAGCTTGAAACCGTCGGCAGAGAAGAATTTGATGCCGTTGTCCTGAAAGGGGTTGTGTGAGGCGGAAATGACTACGCCCGCATCGGCCCGCATGGAGGATGTGATGTTGGCAATGCCGGGGGTGGGCAGGGGGCCGACCAGTAGTACATCCACCCCCATGGAGCAGATGCCGGCCACCAGTGCATTTTCCAACATGTATCCCGACAGGCGTGTGTCCTTGCCGATTACGATCCTGTGGCGGTGCTTGCTGGAACTCTTGAATATGTAAGCGGCGGCACGGCCCAGTTGCATGGCCATTTCTGTCGTCATCGGGTAGACATTGGCTACCCCGCGCACCCCATCTGTACCAAACAGTTTTTTCATTGTTACATGACTCCTTTGCTATTTGCTTTTCTGGTCGGCTGCGCCGCTGCTGACCAGTTCCACCCGGATTGAGGCGGGCGATATGCGGATTGCGCGCACCTTGTCAGGCAGATCAAGGTGGGCGTCCAGGTGGTTGAAAATGGTCACTCCCGGTGCGGCAGCATCTTTCAGGCTGAGCACAACCCGGGGGGTGTCGCGGATGAAGCTCTGCATCTGCGGCAGCGGGCCTGACAGCACGATGTGTAGATCTGCGGCCGGTGTTGCCACAGCCCGAAAGCCGGACGGTAGCTGGCTGAACTGCATCGGCAGCACTACTTCGCGGGTGGCTAGGCCCCTGATATGGGACACCCCCCAGATGCACAGCGCAACTGCCAGGCAGAGCAGCTTCAATAATGTGTCGCCGGAGGTCAGGCGGGCCGACAGCTTGAGGGCAATACGCGGCAGCATGTTACTGTCCTCCCGATGTCCGGCGTTTGATTTCCAGAGGCTTGCGCAGCATGCGCCGCATTTCTGAAGCATCCACGTCATAGTTGATCTTGCTGTCATGAACCATGGATATCTTGCCGGTTTCCTCGGACACAACCAGCACCAGCGCATCGACCAGCTCTGTCAGTCCCAGGGCTGCGCGGTGGCGCGTTCCGAAGCTTTTGGCGATATCCGGGTTGCTGGAAAGCGGCAGCAGGCAGCCGGCCTTGGTGATCTTGCCCTGTTGGATAATGACGGCCCCGTCATGAATGGGTGAGTAGGGCAGGAAGATCGAGTTGAGCAGTTCGCTGGTGACCTTGGCGTCGATCTCGGTGCCGATTTCCACCAGATGATCCAGCGAGATGTGCCTTTCAATTACGATCAGCGCACCGATCTGTTTTGCGGAAAGAGCTTGAACCGCCTTGATCAGTTCCTCAATCGTGTTGCCGTCGTCATCCCTGCTG
>Ga0116183_1003275_pt1 | contig 16600 bp, 12 predicted proteins | sample AD_UKC078_MetaG_FD_89753 | JGI IMG/M metagenome (GOLD analysis project Ga0116183, IMG submission 89753) | Active sludge microbial communities of municipal wastewater-treating anaerobic digesters from USA - AD_UKC078_MetaG | ecosystem: Engineered > Bioreactor > Anaerobic > Digestate | place: USA... | reverse complement strand
CATCCTGTTATTTGTAGTCAGTCTGAAGCCTTCAGACTTCTCAAGCCTGTGCTTTCCGGAAATCAGTACAACGCCGTATCCACCCGGACCGGGATTTCCCCGGGAAGCGCCGTCTGTGTACATTATTATTTCATTTTGCATGAGGCAGACTGATTCCGGTATTCGTCAGGAATAGTTTTATGGCAATTGAAAGCAGAATGACACCGAATGTTTTTTTAAGGATCTGCAGGCCTCCCTGGCCAAGGATCTTTTCAAAAACAGTGGTAAGTCTTAAAACAAGATAGACAATCAGCATATTGACTAAAAGGGCAATGAATATATTGATTGTCTCATATTCAGCCTTAAGTGACAGAATTGTGGTTATTGATCCTGCTCCTGCTATAAGGGGAAAAGCTATCGGGAATATTGCGCTGCTGTTGCCATGTGCATCCTGTTTGAAGAGCTCAATGCCAAGTATCATTTCCATGGCTATAAGGAAAATTATGAAAGAGCCTGCAATTGCAAATGATGACACATCAATCCCAAAAATTCCAAGCAGGGGACTTCCTACAAACAGGAAGGCAAGTAAAATCAATAGAGATGCCATTGTGACCTTTGTAGGATTCACAATCACTCCTTTTGATTTGATATTAATGATGACGGGAATAGACCCCGGTATGTCAATTATGGCAAATAATACCATAAAAGCTCCAAGTATTTCCAGAAAATCTATTTGCATATCCAGATTATTTCCCGCAAAGATAATTATTACTCCCGTATTGTCATTTCATCAACAAGATGTCCTGCTCCCGCATAAATATCCATTATCCAGAGAACATACCTGATATCAACGGCAATAGTCCTTTGAAGCGATGGTTCATATGAAATGTCACCGCTCATTGCCTCCCAATTGCCGTCGAAAGCAAGGCCAATGAGTTCTCCTTCACTGTTGAGCACAGGGCTGCCTGAGTTTCCTCCGGTTATATCATTTGTAGTAAGGAAACAGACCGGCATATAGCCTTTGGAAGATGCGTATCGCCCGTATTCTTTTTTCCTTGCAAGATCAAGGAAGCGCTGAGGAAGGTCAAATTCATAATCCCCAGGCTTATATTTGTCCACAACACCTTCAATTGTAGTGTAGTATTTATATGTAACGGCATCACGCGGATCATAATCCTGTATAGTGCCATAAGACATTCTCATGGTTGAATTTGCATCGGGGTAGAATTTCTTTCCGGGTTCCATTTCCATGAGGGCTGCCATCCATAGTCTTCTGCCTTTTGTCAGGTCTTCATCGAAACTGCTCACTTCAGCAGATACATAATCTATCACCTTGTTGAATGATTCGGCAACAAGAGCTACCGGTTCATTTTCAAGAACTTTTAGCGAGGGTTTATTCAGGAATGCTGTCAGTTTTGACTCATTTGTAAAAACTGATCTGTCAAACATGTCATCAACAAACTTTTCAATGTCACCATTAAATTTCTTATCGATAATTTTAGTGAAAAAGTCAGGGTGGAATTTTACTGGGACATCTTCCCTGTAAAGCTTTAGCATTGCTTTAGTAGATTTTCTGTCGGTTGAGGAACTATAGTTCTTATACATCTCTTCCAGATTTTCTTTTATGCGCCTGACAATCTGATCTATACGCTGCTTGTCTCCCGATTTCAGGACGCTAAGTAACAATGAACCATAGGGATTGAATCTCAGCAACTCAAAGCCCTGAAGACATTCGCTGAGGTATTGCTGAGCATTCAGATAGGGAGCTCTGCCATCTATTGAGGTCTGTATAAGCTTAAGGACTTCCCCATATCTTGCCTGTCTGTCAGGATCAGCTATAACCCATGAGTTGAACCGGGTTTCAATAGATTGCTTCTTTTCTTTGACATTATTTTTTTCAAGCTGCATATTTTGCCCTATCGAGTATTTCCAGTAGTTGGACGATGAAGAATAACTGGCAGCATACTGGATATCAATTTTGTGATCAGCTTTCATGTCAGCCAGCCATATATCTTGTTTTATACCTCTGATCTTTATTCTGTTCGGATTAGTGATTGTCATTATCTCATTTACTTCATGGGAAGTGTGATATCTCTGTGTCCTTCCGGGATATCCGAAAACCATTGCAAAATCACCAGGATTAAGATCTTTTATAGAAAGCGGCAGCCAGTATTTTGGCTTCAGAGGGATATTTTTATCTGAATATGAAGCCGGTTTGCCATCAGATCCGCAGTAAACGCGGAAAACACTGAAATCTCCAGTGTGTCTCGGCCATTCCCAGTTATCTGTATCATCTCCGTATTTCCCGATCGAAGAAGGTGGGGCCCCAACCAGTCTTACATCGGTATATTGTTCATAAACAAGGAGGTAATAGTAATTGCCTCCAAAAAAAGAGCTAACAGATGCTCTGTAATTATTTCCGTTTGAAGCCTGCTTTTCAATAATTCTTCTTGCCTCGTTTATTGCTGATGATCTTTCAGATTCACTCATTCCCGGTTTAACGGTTTCCATCACCTGAGAAGTGACATCTTCAATTTTTATAAGAAAGTTTGCATACATTCCGCTACATGGCAGTTCCTCTTCCTTTTTCATTGCCCAGAAACCGTCGGTGAGATAATCATGCTCTACGGTACTGTGTGACTGGATAGCTCCATAACCGCAATGGTGGTTTGTCAGAAGCAAGCCCTGAGACGATACTATCTCGCCGGTACATCCGGGAATTGAAACGATTGCATCCTTGATGCTTGCTTTATTGAGGCTGTAGATATCTTCAGCCGATAGTTTCAATCCCATCTCATTCATCTGGCCGATGTTAAGCTTCTCGATAAGGGGAAGTATCCACATTCCTTCATCAGCCCTGGCAGTGAAGCTCAAGACAAATATCAGGAGTGTTATGGAAACAAATAATTTTTTCATTCAGAATGTTTTAAGTAATTAATAAGCGAACTTCAAATATAAATTTTTTAGTTGTAATAAATTGTGTTAAAAGTTGTTCTTAATATTGTTTAAGCTTATAACTGCAAGGTCAGCTGAGTATCTGAAAGCGAAAAAGACCGGCGGTGATAAGGAGTTATCCCGTATTTAAGGATTGCTTCCCTGTGACCTTTTGTTGCATAACCCTTATTTTTCTCCCATCCATATTGGGGATACTCATTATGCAGCTTTATCATGAATTCGTCGCGAAACACTTTAGCCAGTACTGAAGCAGCAGCTATTGAAAAGAAAAGGCTGTCTCCTTTTACAATTGTCTTATATTTAATTTCCTTATAGGGGATGAATGTGTTCCCGTCAATAAGGAGGAACTGCGGCTTTTTCTTCAGGCCTTTAATTGCCATGTGCATGGCCTTTATTGAAGCTTTTAGTATATTTAGCTCATCGATCTCATTACTATCGATAAATGCCACATTCCATGCTATTGCACTGTCAATGATCTCATCCTTAAGAGCTTCTCTTTGTTTTGAAGTCAGTTTTTTCGAATCATCAAGGACATTGTGCCGGAATTCTTTCGGAAGAATGACAGCAGCGGCAGTGACAGGTCCTGCGAGGCAACCTCTTCCTGCTTCATCGCAGCCTGCCTCAATTAGATTATGGTACATGTAAGGGTTTAACATTTCAATGCTTAAAATGAATATCTTAAAGATAAATAATTGAGTAAATTTGGCAAAATTAGAATTTATGATTACTACAGAACATATCAAGGAACTTGTTGAACGCCGGGATGCGTTAAGGAGGTATCTTTGACGTTGAAGGCAAATTAAAACTGATTAAGGAAAAGGAACTGGAATCTCAGAAGCCTGATTTCTGGGATGATCCTAAAAGTGCCGAAGAGCTTCTTAAAAGCATTTCACTGCTCAGGATCTGGACAGACGGATTCAATAAGGTTAATACGGCTACGGAGGATCTTATGGTTATCAATGATTTTTACCGGGAGGGGGAAGCTACAGAAGATGAGCTAGTGAATCAATATAATAATTGTTTATCCCTGATCGAGGATCTCGAAGTCCGTAATATGCTGCGTAAAGAAGAGGATCAGCTTGGAGCTATCCTGAAGATAAATGCCGGGGCAGGAGGTACAGAAAGTAACGATTGGGCCATAATGCTTATGAGGATGTATCTCCGGTGGGCGGAACGGAACAATTACAAAGCCCGGGAGCTTGACTTTCAGCCGGGTGATGAAGTTGGTGTGAAATCAGTAACAATAGAGATTGACGGAGAACAGGCTTATGGATATCTGAAGAGCGAGAATGGTGTACACAGACTTGTAAGGATTTCTCCTTTTAATGCCCAGGGAAAACGACAGACAACTTTTGCATCAGTATTTATATCTCCGCTGATTGACAATAATATAGAGATCCATGTTAATCCTGCGGATATTACATGGGAAACATACCGATCAAGCGGAGCCGGAGGTCAGAATGTCAACAAGGTTGAAACAGCTGTCCGCCTTCGCCACCATCCTACAGGACTAGTGATTGAGAACCAGGAGACAAGGTCGCAGCTTAGCAATAAAGAGAATGCGATGAGGATCCTTAAATCTCAGCTTTATGAGATTGAACTCAGAAAACGCCTTGATGAACAATCAAAGATTGAAGGCGAAAAGAAGAAAATAGAATGGGGATCACAGATACGATCCTACACACTTCATCCTTATAAACTTGTTAAGGATCTGCGTACCGGGTATGAAACGGGAAATGTACAGGCAGTACTTGACGGTGATCTTAATGATTTTATCAAAGCCTATCTGATGGAATTTGCAGGGAAGTAAACAACAGATTCCTTTACTTGTCAATAAGCTTCCTGCATACAAAATATTAGTATCTTGGAATTGAAATCGTTTTTTACTAATGGCCGGAAAAGAAAAACTGTTTGACCAGTTTCCCCCAGTTTCAGCAGATGAATGGTTGAAAAAGATCATGATTGATCTTAAAGGTTCGGATTTTGCAGAAAAAATGATCTGGCGGACCAATGAAGGATTTGATGTGATGCCGTTTTACAGAAGGGAGGATCTCGCCGGGCTGAAATATCTGGATTCCCTTCCGGGAGAGTTTCCTTACCTGAGAGGGAAAAAGTATGATAATAGTTGGTATGTCAGACAGGATATTAAAGTAACTGATTATAACTCGGCAAATAAAAAAGCCCTGGAATTGCTTCAGAAAGGTGTTGATTCCCTCGGATTCATAATTACGGATCCTAAGTCTGTCAGTGATATGTGTATGGGGCAGCTTCTGAACAATATTGATATTGAAGAGACTGAGATAAATTTCTTTTCCAATGGTAAAGAAAAAGAAATTGTAAATTATTATACTTCTTATATAAATAGTATTGGGGCTGATCCTGAAAAAATACATGGAGCAATAGAGATTGATCCCCTGGGAAGGCAGTTTGCAAGTGGCTCTGTAAGTCAGGACCTTGATTATCTGGCTGCGCTCGCGATGCTGACTTCTTCCTGTCCTAAGTTCAGGGCAATACATTTAAATGGACCTGTTTTCCGGAATGCCGGTGCAGATATTGTTACGGAACTTGCATTTGCCCTCTCGATGGGAATGGAATATCTTGTCCGTCTTCTTGAAAGAAATATAGATCCTGTAACAGCTGCATCAAAGATTCGTTTCTCTATGGGTATCGGGTCAGATTATTTCCCGGAGATAGCAAAACTGAGGGCAGCAAGATTACTTTGGTCAACGGTTGTCAGCGGCTTCGGATACGGTTCGGATGAAATACCTGCAATGGAGATACATTGTGTTACAGGCCGCTTGAACAAGTACAGGGAGAACCTGAGACAGAATATAATACGGACTCAGACAGAGGCCATGGCCGCTATAATTGGGGGGACAGATTCACTTACTGTTGAACCATTCGATGCTATTGCAAGGGAACCTGATAGTTTCTCGGAAAGAATAGCGCGTAACCAGCAGCTCATATTGAAAGAGGAAGCATTATTCGGAATGGTTGCAGACCCTTCCGCCGGATCATATTATGTAGAAAAACTCACACAACTGATAATTGAGAATTCCTGGGCATTGTTCCTTGAAATGGAGAAAAACGGAGGTTTTCTGAAGGCTCTGAATAAAGGGCTGATCCATAAAAAGATAGAAAAATCCTTTTCGGAACAGAAAGGGAACAGCCGCAAAAAACACATGGATTTCCTGCTTATCAGCATTCCGGACAACAAATATAAAAATGCCGGACAGCCATCTGTTATACGTCCTGTTTTTAGGGCTGAAGATGTCAATATGCTGAACTATCCTAAGAATGATGACAGCAGACAAAAGGAGTACCGGAGCATGATCAGGGAGACGCTGATTCCTGAAGGGATCAGCATTAAAAATGTATATTTTGAAACCGACCTAAAAGATCTTGAACATCTTGATTATGCTGCAGGAATACCTCCTTTTCTACGCGGTCCTTATTCAACGATGTATGTGCTTAAACCGTGGACCATCCGTCAATATGCCGGTTTCTCAACAGCAGAGGATTCAAATGCATTCTACCGCCGTAATCTTGCTGCCGGGCAGAAAGGCCTTTCAGTTGCTTTTGATCTTCCGACACACAGAGGATATGACTCCGACCACGAAAGAGTTTGGGGAGATGTCGGCAAGGCAGGCGTAGCTGTCGATTCCGTTCTTGATATGAAAATACTCTTCGATAAGATACCTCTTGATAAAATATCTGTATCGATGACTATGAACGGAGCCGTATTGCCGGTAATGGCATTTTATATTGTTACTGCCCTTGAACAGGGGGCAAGGCTTGAAAATCTTTCCGGGACGATCCAGAATGATATATTAAAAGAATTCATGGTCCGGAATACTTACATCTATCCTCCTGATTTTTCAATGAGGATTACAGCTGATATAATGGTTTATATATCAGCAAAGATGCCAAAGTTCAATTCAATAAGTGTTTCCGGATACCACATGCAGGAAGCAGGCGCAACATGCGATCTGGAACTGGCCTATACTCTTGCAAACGGACTTGAATATCTCCGGACGGGTTTAAAAGCCGGACTTGATATTGATCTTTTTGCACCGAGGATATCTTTTTTCTGGGCTACCGGGATGAACCATTTTCTGGAAATTGCCAAGCTCCGGGCGGCAAGATTGTTATGGGCAAGAATAGTAAAGGGATTTAACCCTAAGAATCCGAGATCAATGGCATTGAGGACTCACTGCCAGACATCGGGCTGGAGTCTTACCGAGCAGGATCCTTACAATAATATAGGCAGGACCTGTATTGAAGCCATGGCATCTGTTCTTGGCCATACGCAGAGCCTGCATACAAACGCACTGGATGAGGCAATAGCTTTGCCAACTGATTTTTCTGCTGCCCTGGCCAGGGACACACAAATTTATATTCAGACGGAGACTAATGTTTGCAAGGCAATTGATCCCTGGGCTGGCTCATTTTATGTTGAATCATTGACAAATGAACTTGTACACAGAGCCTGGGCGCATATACAGGAGATAGAGAAACTGGGGGGAATGGCAAAAGCAATTGAATCAGGTTTTCCCAAAATGAAAATAGAAGAAGCTGCTGCAAGAACCCAGGCAAGGATCGATTCAGGTCAGCAGGTTATTATAGGTACAAATAAATACAGGCTTGAAAAAGAAGAACCTGTTGATTTTCTTGAAGTTGATAATACAATTGTGAGAGATTCACAAATAAAAAGGCTTAAACAATTGCGGTCGGAAAGGAACGAAAGTGAGTGCCAGGCTGCCCTTGAAGCCATATCGGAGTGTGTGCGAACGGGCAAAGGCAATCTTCTTGAAATGTCAGTTAAGGCTGCTATTAAAAGAGCAAGTCTGGGTGAGATATCCTATGCATGTGAAAAAATAGTCGGGAGGTATAAATCTGTGATACGTACTACATCAGGTGTTTATTCTTCAGAATCAGGATCTGATATGGATCTTGAAAAAGCCAGGGAACTGGTAAGCCGTTTTGCCTTGAAGGAAGGCCGTCAGCCCAGGATAATGATTGCAAAGATCGGTCAGGATGGGCACGACAGGGGTGCAAAAGTTGTATCGACCGGATATGCCGATATCGGATTTGACGTCGACATAGGTCCCCTTTTTCAGACTCCGGGTGAGGCTGCCAGGCAAGCAACTGAGAATGATGTCCATGTGCTGGGAATTTCAAGTCTCGCTGCTGCCCATAAAACACTTATCCCCGAAGTGCTGACAGAACTGAAGCGACTGGGCAGGGAGGATATACTTGTGATTGCCGGAGGTGTTATTCCTCACAAAGATTATGAATTCCTTTACGATGCAGGAGTTGCAGCGATCTTCGGACCTGGAACATCGGTCTCAAAGGCTGCAATACAGATAATGGAGATACTGCTTCACGATCATCCTGATTTAACGGCTTAGAGAAATAGATATATTATAAAGGATAAATTATATTGAAATGGAAAAATCGTTGTTTATCCTGTTGATCGCAGAGACACTGGCACCGGCATGTAAGACAAAGCAGGTATTCCCCTGTTGCAGAATGTGAGGATCTTGGAATTGAAAGGACAGCTACTTTTATTTTATATGAAAATAATGTTGAGCAGGACGCATCATTGAGAATCCGCTAACGTCTTTAGAACAGGATATTATTAATATCCTTGCAAAGGAATGATTAAAATATTATTATGACTATGGAAGAGGAAAAGAAAAATTCGGGACAAACATTTGGAATAGCTGCTTTGATCATTGCAATAATCACATTCATTATTGCCGTTATTCCCTGCATAGGTTTAACTGCAATCATCCCCGGCATAATAGCCATCGTGCTTGCATCGGTTGGATTGTCACAGGTTTCCGGAAATAGTTCATCACGAGGGGTTCTGATTGCAGGTCTTGTCATCGGCATCGTGGCATCTGTAATATCACTGTCACAGTATGTTATTGCAGGAAAACTTGTCGGCAAATGGCCCAATAGTATTGAGAATATTATAGAGGAAGTTCAGGAGAATGTTGTTAAGGAACTGAAAGATGCAAGTGTTTCAATCAAGGTCGAAAATGGCGATGAAGAGGTTGAAATAAACGTTAATCAGAGGAAGAAAGACAAAGAACAGATCCTTGAAGAACTTGAAAAAGGAATAATTTCGCCGGATGATACACTTACCGGAACAGAATGACCTGAATGCCCGGGCGCATTTCAGTATCAGGAATGATACCTACCTGATATGCAATCTTGTTTTTTCGGGGTTTATATTGATGCTTTTCATGTATTTTCTCATCTTCTCGCCCGACAGGAATAATTATCCTGTTGTGTGCATTCATGAAAAGATAACAGGTCAGGCCTGTTCTTCATGCGGTCTTTCCCATAGTCTTTCTCTGATCCTCAGGGGACGGATTGAGGAAGCTCTAAGATGGAATGAAAACGGAATAGCCGTGTTTATCTTCTTTGTCTCGCAGTTTTTTCTCCGGCTTTTTTTCTCTCATTATTATGTAAATAATCCTGATTTTCGCAAACAGCTGATAGTCACCGATATAGCTGGTTCTTCATTGATCTTCCTGCTGGCATTTATGCCATTTATCATAAATATTTTCAGATGGCTTTGAGCAAAACCTGTTTAAAGGTCATTAAGCAAGTCATAAAGCAGACTGCTTTCAAATCCTTTTGAAAGGCCGTATCTGAGAAGTTTCCCCTTAAGGTCGTACTGATTCTTTGCTTTTATTGATTTTCTGTGCTCAAGTACAATCTCTTTCATCCGTTTTTTGTAAAGATCTTCATCAACTGATTCCAGTGCCTGACGTATCAGTTCGTCAGGAATTGATTTAACACGCAAATGAGATGCGATTTTGACTTTTCCCCATTTATTGTGATTGAATTTGTCTTTTACAAAAGCCTCTGAATAACGCTTTTCATTAATGAAATTTTCACGGATAAGTATCCTGATGATCTTCTCAGCGTCACTATCAGAAGTATTCCATGATTTCAGTTTTTCAGTGATCTCGGAAACACAATATTCCCTTTTTGAACAGAGAGCCATAGCCTTTTTTGTGGCGATGTTAACAATATTATTGTCAGTCATTTTTTATTCCTTTTATTATTCTGTCTTTTCCGTTCAGGTCCTTTATTATTTCAGTGTTTCCGTATCCATTTGAGTAAAGAAGTTTTAACAGACGGGATCCCATATTTTCATTTATTTCAAAATATAATTTGCCTCCGGGATTAAGTATGATTTTTGAAAGCTTTATCAGGGCCCTGTAAAATACAAGAGGGTCTTTATCAGGTACAAATAAAGCAGAGTGCGGCTCAAAATCAAGTACATTACGATCCATAAATTTTTTTTCCGATTCGGTCACATAAGGAGGATTGCTTACAATGATATCTGTCTTGATGAACAGGCTGAGATCAGGATCCAGGATGTCGGACTTGAAGAAATCCACCTTGGCCTTGTTTAATGCTGTGTTCTCTTCAGCTGTTTTAAGAGCTTCTTCTGAAATATCAAAACCGTAAACATGCGCTTCCGGAAGGTTTACTGCCAAAGCAATGGCAATACAACCTGTTCCCGTACCGGCATCAATTATTGAACCCCTGAAACCTTTGTTTTCCTTTATTATATGATCGACAAGCTCTTCAGTTTCAGGGCGGGGGATGAGTGTATGACTGTTTGTCTTAATTGTCAGATTATAAAAACAGGTTTCTCCCATAATATATTGCAGGGGTTTACCAGTTCTAAGCTGTCTGCATATATCCATTATTTCATGGGATTGACTATTTGTCAGGCGGGTTTCAGGGAAAGTAAAAGCATTCATTTTCGACAATCCCAGAACATTCTTGAGTATGATATTAATGAATGCATTTATTTCAGACTCCGGGTAAAAGTCCTTAAGTTCCCTGATAAACCAGACTTTTATGTCTCTTATTGTTTGTATATTGAAGCCCATAAATCAAAAATAACACTTTCATCAGAATGGGGGCAGAGGGAGACCTTAAATTTATGAAACGATGTCTTGAGCTTGCCTATAAGGCTCAGGGCTATACTTACCCCAATCCTGTTGTTGGATGTGTAATAGTTAATGATGACATTATAATTGGCGAAGGCTATCATCTTAAGGCCGGAGGGCCTCATGCGGAAGTCAATGCAATATGTTCTGTCACTGACAGAGGCTTACTGAAAAGCTCTGTTTTATATGTTAATCTGGAGCCCTGTTCTCATTTTGGAAAGACCCCTCCATGTACAGATCTTATAATTAAATCCGGAATAAGGAAAGTAATTATTGGGGTGAAAGATTCCAGTGCAAATGTTGCAGGGATGGGTATTCAGAAACTTAAAGATGCCGGATGCGAGGTTGTTACCGGTATTCTTGAAAAGGAAAGCCGCTGGATTAACCGGCGATTTTTTACATTTCATGAGAAAAAGAGACCATATATAATACTTAAATGGGCACAAAGTGCAGATGGATTCATTGACTTCAGAAGGGATGAACCATTCACTCAAAAGCCGGCATGGATAACCGGTGAAGCGGAAAGAGTGCTTGTACATAAGTGGAGATCATCTGAGCAGCTCATCCTGGCCGGAGCCCTTACAATTAAGAAGGATAATCCCAGGCTGAATGTAAGGGAATGGGCCGGCTCCGATCCTGTAAGGGCTATCCTGTCGGGTTCAGGAGATCTTGGGCAGGATCATTATGTGTTCAAATTGCCCGGAAGGAATCTGGTTTTTACTTACAATAATGAATTCAAACTAATTGGAGCCGATGCAGTTATTTTGAACAGGGAAATGGCATCGTCAGAACAGATTGTGGATTATCTCTTTAAGGAAGGGATCCAGTCAATGTTTATAGAGGGTGGATATCAGGTTCTTGATCATTTCATCTCAACGGGATTATGGGATGAAGCCAGGATCTTTTATGGTAAGGATCTGTTTTATGATGGGATACCGGCTCCCTCTGTAAAAGGCGAAGTGATCTCATGTGAAGAGTACAGCAGGAGTACGCTTAAAGTGCTTGTTAATGAAGTTGATTAATATCTTATGGTGATCTGCATGTGCTCTGATGCTTATGACGATCAGTGAGAGATCCTGAAGAATACAATTTCTGAATGGAAAGGAAATATTCCGCAGCCTGATGATATACTTTCCCCTGGAATGCCGGATACCGGTCCCTTAGATTCTGGCAATTTTCCGCCAGTTCTCCTTGTCTGATTTTTTTGCCAGGGCTTCAATTACCTCCTGAGGTGTGTTTGCTATCTCCCATAGCTTTTTATGTTCTGATCTCATAAAGTTGTTCTTAACCATGTGTTCGATGAACTGAAAGAAATTGTCATAGAAACCGAGCGTATTTACAATTATTATTTGTCCGTAAAAAAGACTTAACTGTTTCAGGGTAATGGCTTCGGTCAGTTCTTCAAGGGTTCCTATGCCTCCCGGCAGGGCAACAACAGCATCAGACATTTCGAGCATCTTCCTTTTTCTTTCACTCATGTTGTCTGTAATTATCATTTCATCCAAACCATGATGAGCCCATCCTTCACCCTTCATAAATAAAGGAAGGACGCCTGTTATCCTGCCTCCTTCAGACAATATTGCGTCAGCGATTACCCCCATCAGTCCGACATCTCCTCCGCCAAATACAACATCAATTCCTGATCGGGCAAGCAGACAACCAAGTTCAGAGGCGACCTCAGCGTACTTGTTTCCTATCCTGCTGCTTGATGCAGCAAAAACACAAACGGTCATTTTCCTGGATGGCTTTGAATAAGCGGAAGGCCTTTCAGAGAAGGCTTTTCAGTTTATCTGCAAGGACATTTTTGGGGACAGCCCCAACCTGTTTATCGGCAATTTTACCTTCCTTGAAAAAGAGTATTGTAGGAATGCTTCTGATACTGTATTTAATAGCCACCTGAGGACTGTCGTCAACATTGCATTTAGCCACTACAGCTTTATCTGAAAACTCCCTGGCCATATCTTCAATAGTTGGTGCAATCATCCTGCAGGGGCCACACCATTCTGCCCAGAAATCAACTACAACCGGTTTTTCAGATTTGATCACGACTTCTTCAAAATTGCTGTCATTTACCTCTATTGCCATAAAAATAATTTTAAAGATTTCAGTAAAAATGCCGACGATAAATATAGCTAATTTACTTTATATTCAATGCCCGGATGATCATCGAGGTACGAAATAAATTCATTGTTCAGTCGTACTCTGAGGGTTCTTGAAAACATTGGGAGAGAAACCTTATCCTCATCATCGATGAACAAGAATTTAAGTTCTGTTTCACCTTTATTTTCGTTTGTCAGGTCTTTGAGTTCCTCTATCAGTTCAGCATTTATCAGTTCGGCATTAATTTTAAGTGTAACACTTTTTATAAGCTCATCTTTTACGCTTGATAATAAGTTTATCTTTTTAATGCTGAATTCAAGTTCATCATTCCTGAATTTTCTCTTTTGTACTTTGCCTTTTACAAGAAGATAATAGCCTGTGATAAAGAATTTGCTGTTATCGATATAATCTTTGTCGAACATTATGAACCTGAATGAATCTGTGTAATCCTGCAATGTGAACGAGCCATAGGGTTTGCCGTTCCTGCTTATTCCATTCTTTGTATCCGTAACCATTCCGGCTACAACAACCTCTCTGTCGAGATAATCCCTCATATTCTGGAGATCGGCCAGCGTTGCAGTTGTAAAGATGCTCAATTCGAGTCTGAAGTCATCGAGCGGGTGAGAGGAGAGATATATCCCTATAACTTCTTTCTCCTTGTTCAGTTGCTCAAGTTTAGGCCATTCAGGGCATACTGTCGGTTCTGGTTTGACCAGGCCAAACCCGCCGCCCATATCTCCAAAAAGGGTCTGGCTTGAGGAATTCTTTATAGCCTTTGCATTATTCCCATACCTGATGAGACTTTCTATGAAACTGGAGCCTTTTGTATCGAGTGCAAAATACTGTGATCTGCTTATATCCTGAAAGCAGTCAAATGCTCCGGCTACAGCCATTGCTTCAAGGTTCTTTTTATTAAGTGAATTAAGGTTGACTCTTTCTACAAGGTCATATATGTTTTTATAAGATCCGTTTTCTTCTCTTTCTTCAATAAGTTGAAGAACAGCACTTTCACTAACTCCTTTTATAGCTCCCAGTCCAAAACGGATATTCCCGTCCTTGTTGACTGTGAATTTTACGTTGCTTTCATTGACGTCAGGACCCAGGACTTCCATTCCCATTCTGCGGGTCTCATCCATAAATACGGTAATTTTTTTAATGTCGCTGATGTTACGGCTTAGTGCCGCAGCCATGAATTCAGCAGGGTAATGGGCTTTAAGATAGCCTGTCTGGTAAGCTACAAGGGCATAACATGTTGAATGTGACTTGTTGAAGGCATAATGAGCAAAAGCTTCCCAGTCAGCCCAGATCTTATTTACTATTGCTTCGTCATAGCCATTTTTTGCACAACCTTCAATGAATTTGAGCTTAAGCTCATCCATTATTGATTTTTTCTTCTTCCCCATTGATTTTCGCAGAGAATCCGCTTCTCCTTTTGTAAATCCTGCAAGTTCCTGGGAAAGAAGCATTACCTGTTCCTGGTATACAGTTATACCGTAAGAATCGTTCAGGTATTTCTCCATCACGGGGAGGGTGTAGTCTATCTTTTCAGTTCCATGTTTTCTTTTTATGAATTTCGGGATATATTCCATCGGTCCCGGCCTGTACAGGGCATTCATTGCGATTAGATCCTCAAAACGGTTAGGCATCAGTTCTCTCAGGTATCTTTTCATGCCTGAAGATTCAAACTGGAAAATGCCTGTTGTTTCACCATTGCTGAACAGTTCAAAAGTTTTTTTGTCATCAAGGGGGATATTTTCAATATCGATCACAACGCCTTTATTTTTCCTGATGTTTTCAATTGCATCCCTTATTATTGAGAGAGTCTTCAGTCCGAGGAAGTCCATTTTGAGCAGTCCCACAGACTCTACATGGGTTCCATCAAACTGAGTTACATTCAGTTCAGCATCCTTGGAGGTACAGATTGGGATGTAGTTATCAAGTGAGTCCTTACCGATTATAATGCCACATGCATGTACACCTGTCTGGCGTATAGAACCTTCCAGGACCTCTGCGTATTTAAGTGTCTGGGCTATAAGTTTGTTTGAAGACGTCCTTTCTTTTGCAAGCTCAGGAACTTCTGCATAAGCTTGAGTAAGAGTTATACCGGGTCTTTCAGGAACAAGTTTAGCCAGGCGGTCGGCATCGGGAAGAGGGAGTTTCTGTACCCTGGCCACGTCTCTGATAGCCATTTTAGCTGCCATAGATCCAAATGTGATTATATGAGCAACTTTGTCGTGCCCGTATTTATCCACAACATATTTCAGTATCAATTCTCTTCCGTCTTCATCAAAATCTATATCAATATCAGGCATTGAAATCCTGTCGACATTAAGGAACCTCTCAAAAAGAAGTCCGTATTTGATTGGATCTATATCGGTTATTTTTAGACAATAAGCTACTGCGGAACCTGCGGCCGATCCCCTGCCGGGCCCCACTGATACTCCCATTTTTCGTGCGGCATCCAGGAAGTCCTGCACAATAAGGAAATAACCGGGGAAGCCCATCCTGGCAATTGTATCAAGCTCAAAATCAATTCTATCTGTATATTCTTTTGTTAGTGTGCCCCATCTTTGCTCAGCACCTTTATATGTCAGATGCCTTAAATACACATCATTGTCAGTATATCCTTCGGGCAACTCAAATTCAGGCATTATCGGATCATGATCCAGCTCGTATTTTTCGATTTTGTCAACAACTTCCGCAATGTTTTCAATTGCTTCAGGGATATCGTTGAAAATCTTTTTCATTTCCTCTGCACTTTTCAGATATTCCTGTTTTGAATATCTCAGGCGGTTGGGATCATCAATATCCTTTGCCGTATTTATGCAGATCAGCCTGTCGTGAGCTTCGGCATCTTCTGCATTTATGAAGTGAACGTCGTTTGTAGCAATGAGTTTTACATTATATTTCAGGGCAAGTTTCTTCATTACCCCGATAGCCTTTTGCTGCAGAGGGAAAACACTCATATCAGCATTTGGGTCATAGGTCTCATGACGCTGCAGCTCAAGATAAAAGTCATCACCGAAGATCTCCAGATAGCTCTTTAGAGCAGATTCGGCACCTGACAAGCTGCCATTCAATATCTCATCCGGAATTTCTCCTGCAAGACATGCAGATGAAGCTATCAGTCCCTCCCGGTATTTGAGCAGGAGTTCCTTATCTACTCTGGGTTTATAATAAAAACCTTTTGTCCAGGCTATTGAAACGAGCTTGATAAGGTTCTTATAGCCGTTAAGGTTTTTTGCGAGAAGGATGAGATGGTCGCCCGATCTGTCCTCTTTTACATTCACTTCGCTTATTGAGCGCCTGGCAACATAAACCTCACAACCGATTATTGGCTTAATCCCCTTCTCTGTTGAGACATTGTGGAACTCCTTTACTCCGAACATGTTTCCGTGGTCGGTTATAGCGAGAGCCTTCATGCCAAGTGTTTTGGCCTTTTCAACAAGCGAATGGATATTTGCAGCGCCATCAAGGATTGAATACTGCGTATGAACATGTAAGTGAGTAAAATCGGTCATGAATCGGATTTTTTCAGAGTAATTGCTCAGCAAACAAAAATACTTAAAACTAGTATTATG
>Ga0116183_1003268_pt1 | contig 16631 bp, 15 predicted proteins | sample AD_UKC078_MetaG_FD_89753 | JGI IMG/M metagenome (GOLD analysis project Ga0116183, IMG submission 89753) | Active sludge microbial communities of municipal wastewater-treating anaerobic digesters from USA - AD_UKC078_MetaG | ecosystem: Engineered > Bioreactor > Anaerobic > Digestate | place: USA... | reverse complement strand
GAGACTACCCGCAACGGAGGCACCGTGGGGTGGCCCCGTAATACTGTGACGCGTGCCCGCTGACAGCGATGAGGTTCTGGTCCGGGCCGACGGCGGCGTGGGTTTCCTGACCCTGAACCGCCCGAAGGCCATCAACTCGTTGACCCATCGCATGGTGACCGCGATGAGCGACGCGCTGACGGACTGGGCCGGCAACGACGAGATCGGGGCCGTGGTCCTCGACGGCGCCGGGGAGCGTGGCCTGTGCGCGGGCGGCGACGTCGTGGCGATCTACCACTCGGCGAAGGCCGGCGGCGCCGAGGCCCGGGCGTTCTGGTTCGACGAGTACCGGCTCAACTCGCTGATCAGCAACTACCCCAAGCCGTACGTCGCACTGATGGACGGCATCGTGATGGGCGGCGGGGTGGGTGTCAGCGCGCATGCCGGTGTCCGGGTGGTGACCGAGACCGCCAAGGTGGCGATGCCGGAGGTGGGCATCGGCTTCATCCCCGACGTCGGGGGCACCTACCTGTTGTCGCGGGCCCCCGGCGAGCTGGGCCTGCACGCCGCCCTGACCGGGGCCCCGTTCGGTGCCGGCGACGCCATCGCGATGGGCTTCGCCGACCATTTCGTCCCGCGTGCCGACCTTCCGGCGTTCACGGCCGCCGTGGTCGCTGACGGGGTGGCGGCCGCCCTGGGCGTGTTCAGCCAGGAGCCTCCGCCCAGCCCGTTGGCCGCGCAGCGCGACTGGATCGACCACTGCTACGCGGGGGCGACGGTGGCCGACATCATCGGCGCACTGCGCGGCCACGACGAAGGTGCGGCCCACGATGCCGCCGACCTGATCGCCACCCGTTCGCCGATCGCGTGCTCGGTCACCCTCGCCGCGGTGCGGCGGGCCGCCGCGCTGCCGACCCTCGACGACGTGCTGGTCCAGGAGTACCGGGTGTCGTGCGCCTCGCTGCGCTCCCACGATCTCGTCGAGGGCATCCGCGCCCAACTGGTCGACAAGGACCGCAACCCGCGATGGTCACCGGCCTCGCTGGCCGCGGTCACCGAAGCGGACATCGAGAATTATTTCGCCCCAGCCGATCCCGACCTGACGTTCCCCGACCTGACGTTCTAGGAGATGACGTGAGCTACGAGACAATTCTGGTGACCCGCACCGAGCGGGTGGGCACCATCACCCTCAACCGCCCACAGGCCCTCAACGCGCTCAACACCCAGGTGATGCGCGAGTTGACCAGCGCTGCTGCTGAGTTCGACGAGGATCCCGGTATCGGCGCGATCATCATCACCGGCTCGGCAAAGGCTTTCGCGGCCGGCGCGGACATCAAGGAGATGTCCGAGCTGTCCTTCTCGGAGGTCTACGAATCGGACCTGTTCGCCGCCTGGGGGAAGCTCGCCGCGGTGCGCACCCCGCTGATCGCCGCGGTAGCCGGCTACGCGCTGGGCGGTGGCTGCGAACTAGCGATGATCTGCGACGTGCTGATCGCGGCGGACACAGCCAAGTTCGGCCAGCCCGAGATCAAACTCGGCGTGCTGCCCGGTATGGGCGGATCCCAGCGGCTGACCCGGGCCATCGGCAAGGCCAAGGCCATGGACCTCATCCTGACCGGGCGCACCATCGACGCCGCCGAAGCCGAACGCAGCGGCCTGGTGTCGCGGGTCGTGCCGGCCGACACCCTGCTCGACGAGGCCGCCGCCGTGGCGACGACCATCTCGCAGATGTCGCGTTCGGCGGCACGGATGGCCAAGGAGGCCGTGAACCGGGCGTTCGAGTCCACCCTGGCTGAGGGACTGCTCTACGAGCGCAGGCTGTTCCACTCGGCCTTCGCCACCGACGACCAGACCGAGGGGATGGCCGCCTTCATCGCCAAACGCCCGCCGGCGTTCACCCACCGCTGAGGCCACCCCGCTAGGGTTTTGCGGGTGACTGACACCGCTCTCGCGAGTCCGCCTGCAGGAACCCCTGGGCCTGTCGAGACCAAACGCGACTGGTGGCAGCGCCGCTACACCTTCACCGGCACCGCCGTCGGCCTGCTGTTCCTGCTGCTGTCGATGACGCCGTCGCTGCTGCCGCGCGGCCCGCTGTTTCAGGGCCTGGTCAGCGGAGCGGCCGGCGCGATCGGCTACGGCCTCGGCGTCTTCGCGGTCTGGCTGGTGCGGTTCATGCAGTCCCGGGAGACCAGCCCCGCACCGCCGCGGTGGGCCTGGCTGCTGCTCTCGGTGGCCGGCGCCATCGCCTTGACCATCGGCATCCTGTACTTCCACTCCTGGCAGAACCAGGTCCGCGATCTGATGGGCGTGCCCCGGTTGCGCTGGTTCAACTATCCGCAGTCCGCGTTCCTTTCGGTCCTGCTGCTGTTCGTCTTCGTCGAGATCGGGCAGCTGTTCGGCAGACTGGTGCGGTTCGGGGTACGACAGCTCAACCGCTTTGCGCCGCCTCGGGTTTCGTTCATCGTGGTGGTGGGTCTGCTGCTGGCACTCGGCATCTCGATCCTCAACGGCGTCGTCGTTCGCGGGAGCATGAGCCTGCTGAACTCGACCTTCTCAAACGTCAATGACGAGATGGATCCCAACAATCCGGCGCCGAAGACACCGCTGCGCTCCGGTGGCCCCGGTTCGCTGGTGTCCTGGGAGTCGCTGGGCCATCAGGGCCGGCTCTTCGTCGGCAACGGTCCCACCGTCGCCCAGCTGACCGAGTTCAACGGCGCACCGGCCGTCGAGCCGATCCGCGCCTATGCGGGGTTGAACTCCGCCAAGGGCATTCGCGCTACCGCCGAGTTGGCGGCGGCCGAGCTGGTGCGCGAGGGTGGGCTGAAGCGGAAGGTGATCGCGGTGGCCACCACCACCGGGACCGGCTGGATCAACGCCGCCGAGGCCGACTCGCTGGAGTACATGTTCAACGGCGACACCGCGATCGTCAGCATGCAGTACTCGTTCCTGCCGAGTTGGCTGTCCTTCCTGGTGGACAAGGAGAACGCCCGTCAGGCCGGTCAGGCGCTGTTCGAGGCGGTCGACGAGAAGGTTCGCGAACTGCCCGAGGCGCAGCGGCCCAAGATCGTGGTGTTCGGCGAGAGCCTCGGTTCATTCGGCGGCGAGGCGCCTTTCCTCAGCCCCAACAACATCATCGCCCGCACCGATGGGGCGCTGTTCTCCGGCCCGACGTTCCAGAACACGATGCGCGATGCCGTGACTCTGGACCGCGATCCGGGGTCACCGGAGTGGCTGCCGATCTTCGACGGCGGCGCCAACGTGCGCTTCGCCGCGCGGGCCGAGAACCTGACCAGACCGGATGCCCCGTGGGACAAACCGCGGATCGTCTACCTGCAGCACGCGTCGGACCCGATCGCCTGGTTCAACCCGGAACTGCTGTTCGCCGAACCGGACTGGCTGCGCGAACCCCGGGGTTACGACGTCTCGCACGATATGAACTGGATTCCGGTGGTGACCTTTCTGCAGGTGGCCGCCGATATGGCGGTAGCCGTCGACGTGCCCGACGGCCATGGCCACCGCTACGTCAAGGACGTTGTCAACGCCTGGGCGGCGATCCTGCAGCCACCGGGATGGACCACGGCGAAGACGGAAACGCTGCGTGGTCGGGTAACCCAGGACTACCCGCAGTAGCCAGCGCCGCCGTCAGGGTGGGCAGCACACCGGACTGCACCAGCCCCTGGTAGCCGCCGACGACGTCGGTCGCCCGGTGCAGGCCGAGGTCCTGCAGCGCCGCCGCGGCGAGGCTCGAGGTGTAGCCCTGGGAGCACAGCACCACCCATTCGACATCGTCGTCGGTCGCCTGCGGCAGTCGGGCGTCGCTGGTCGGGTCGCAGCGCCACTCCAGCACGTTGCGCTCGATCACCAGCGCACCGGCCAGTTGGCCCTCGAATGCCCGCTGGGCCGCAGGCCGGATGTCGACCAGAACCGCGCCGCGATTCACCGCCGCCGGGACCGCGGCGGGCTCCAGCCGCCGCAGCCGGTCCCGGGCCCGGGCCAGCGCCCTGTCGATCCGGCTGCTCATGCTGTCTTCTCCGGCTGGTCGGTCAGCTCGGTGCGGGTGCGCCGCAGTCGCTGCCGGGCCGTCACCTCGTAGTAGGACATCGCCGTCAGGGGCGGGGAGTAGGCGTGCACGCTCAGCGTCTCGAAGGGGGTGTCGCCCGCGGCGCCGACATCGTGCACCCAGCCCAGCGGGAAGGCGGCCTGGTCACCGGCCTCGAGGCGACGGCGACGCAAACGTATTCCGTCCCAACGGTATTCGTGCAGGCTGCCGGACAGCACCGTCAGAGCCCCCAGCGAGCCGCCGTGGTCGTGCAACTCGGTGGTGTGCCCGGGCACCCAGCTGATCAGCCACACGTCGAGGTCGTCGTCGGCGTGTAGGCGGGCGTACCAGCGGGCGTCGGTCGGTGGTCCACCGGCCGGTAAGAGGCGATCGAAGCGGCCGTCGAGCACACCGTCGGCGAACGCATCGCAGGTGTGCAGCAGGTCGGCAGGCCGAAGTCGGGTAGGTAGGGCGGACTGAAGCGGCCGAGGAGGCATGGGCAGAACTCCGGATCGAAGGGGCAGCAGCGGGCGGCGATCAGGCCCGACAACACTCCTGCGAACCGGGGTATGCGCTCATGGGCGACAGTGTTGCATAGATTTGGCGTCATGCCGAGTAGCCGTCGCCTCCCCCGTCTCCCCCTGCACGCAGTCGTCGCGTCCCTGGCCGTCGTCGTTGCGGGGGTTTCCGTTTCGGGGTGTGCCCAGGACGGCGCCGACCGGGCCGGCAACCCGGGGACCCCGGCCAAGGAAGCCGAGCAGCCCGAGGCCCAGCCTTCCGATGGGCGGATCGGATTGTCCGCCGTCGGCGTCACCACCCGAATCGACGTTCCCGCGCAATCCAACGAAGAGCAGTACGCGCAGGCCTGCATGCATGCCAAGGACTGGATGATGGCCAAGGGCGGTGATCCGGACGCCCTGGTGGAACCGTTCCTCGAAGAGGTGCAGTCCTCGACCCAGCCCGGTCCGGCCGCCTTCGGCACGACCTGGCCGCAACTGAGCCAGGCACAACAGGCCGCGGTGATCATCGCGGTGCGGGCCGCCGCCGAGGGCGGCTGCTGAGCGACGACCGGACCACCCGACCCCACCCCAGGACGCCCGGAATCACGCTGAGCGAAAAACCCCGCACTACCGGGTGAATACCGCCCCGGCGACAATGGAGTCATGGCCAAACGAGTGGCGCTGGCGTTGGGCAGCGGGGGCGCCCGAGGGTATGCGCACATCGGCGTCATCAACGAACTGCGCAGCCGCGGCTACGAGGTCGTCGGCATCGCCGGCTCCTCGATGGGGGCCTTGGTCGGCGGCCTGTGCGCCGCAGGCCATCTCGATGAATTCACCGAGTGGGCCGGCACCCTGACCCAGCGGGCGGTGCTGCGCCTTCTGGACCCGTCACTCACCGCGCCGGGGGTGTTCCGCGCGGGCAGGATCCTGGACGCCGTGCACGACATCCTCGGCGACGCGACCATCGAGAGCCTGCCGATCCCGTACACCGCCGTCACCACCGATCTGATCGCGGGAAAGTCGGTGTGGCTGCAGCGCGGCCCCGTCGACGAGGCGATCCGCGCGTCGATCGCCATTCCCGGGGTGATCGCGCCGCATCTGCTCGACGGCCGTCTGCTCGCCGACGGCGGGATTCTCGACCCGCTGCCCGTCGCGCCGATCGCGGCGGTGAACGCCGATCTCACCGTCGCCATCAGTGTCTCCGGGGTGGAGGCCGACCTCACTGATCCCGCCGGGGACGCCCGGCCCACCCGGGAGCGGTTGACCCGCCTGTTGCGCAGCACATCGGCCCTGCTGGACCGGTTCAGCGCGCCCGAACACGGCACCGACCACGACCCCGGCGCCGAGCAGACCGACCCCAACCGTGCCTACGGGGCGGGCGACGATGTCGAGGACCCGATGCTCGAGGACGCGCGCGAAACGACGATTCCGAAACTCGGCAGCTTCGCGATCCTCAACCGCACCATCGACATCTCGCAGGCCGCGCTGGCCCGACACCAGATGGCGGCCTACCCGCCCGATGTGCTGATCGAGGTCCCGCGCACCTCGTGCCGCAGCCTGGACTTCCACCGGGCAGCGGAGATGATCGCCCTGGGGCACGAACTTGCGGTGCGTGCCCTCGACAGGATGGAGGCGGAGCAGCCGTGACCGCCGTGGTCGATGTGCGCGGTCTGGCTAAGGTCTTCGGCCGGGTTCGCGCGCTGGACGGCCTCGACCTGCAGGTTCAGGAAGGGGAGGTGCACGGGTTCCTGGGACCCAACGGGGCGGGAAAGTCGACCACTATCAGGGTGTTGCTGGGCCTGGTCCGGGCGACGTCGGGCACCGCCCGACTGTTCGGCCGCGACCCATGGCGGGACGCCGTCGAACTGCACCGCGAGATCGCCTACGTGCCAGGTGATGTGACGCTGTGGCCCTCGCTCACCGGCGGGCAGACCATCGACCTGCTGGCGCGGATGCGGGGCGGACTGAACGTCCGGCGCCGCGATGAACTGATCGAACGGTTCGGGCTCGATCCGACCAAGAAGGCCCGAACCTACTCCAAGGGCAACCGCCAGAAGGTGTCCCTGGTCTCCGCATTGTCGTCGAACGCCCGGCTGCTGGTGCTCGACGAACCCACCAGCGGGCTGGATCCGTTGATGGAGAACGTCTTTCGACAATCAGTCGCCGAGGCCCGCGACCGCGGGGTGACGACGCTGCTGTCCAGCCACATCCTGGCCGAGACCGAGGCGCTGTGCCGGCGGGTCACCATCATCCGGGCCGGACGCACGGTGGAAAGCGGGACGCTGGCGTCGATGCGGCATCTGTCGCGGACATCGATCCGGGCCGAACTGCTGGGAAATCCGGGCGACCTGAGTCGTATCCCAGGGGTGGCGGACGTGACCCTGGCCGATGGAGTGCTGCACGCGCAGGTGGATGTTGATGGGCTGCCGGCACTGGTCTCCGCTCTCGCCCGGGCCGGTGTGCGCAGCCTGGTCAGCCAGCCGCCCACCCTGGAGGAATTGTTCCTGCGGCACTACAAGCTCGACCGGTGACCACCGCGCAGCGATCGCCGCTGACCGGCACCCTCGGGCTGTTGCGGCTCGACCTGCGCCGCGACCGGATCGTGCTGCCGCTGTGGGTGTTGCTGCTCTCGGTCCCGCTGTCGACGGTGTACGTCGCAAGCATTTCCGGGCTCTATCCCGAGACCGAACAGCGCGCCGGCCTGGTCGCATCGGTGATGGCCAGCCCGGCGCAGCGCGCGTTGTACGGCAACATCTACAACGACTCGGTGGGGGCGACCGCGCTCTGGAAGGCCGGCGTCTTCCATGCCCTGATCGGCGTGGCCGTGATCCTGACCGTCATCCGGCACACCCGCGGCGAGGAGGAGACCGGGCGCACCGAACTGCTCGACTCGTGTGTGGTCGGCCGCTACGCCGGGCTCACCGCCGCACTCATCCTGGTGTTCGGCGCCTCGATACTGACCGGGCTGATCGGCACGGTTGGCCTGCTGGGCGCCGATGTACCGCCGGCGGGTTCGGTGGCCTTCGGCGCCGCACTGGCCGCCTCCGGTCTGGTCTTCGCCGCGGTGGCCGCGGTGGCGGCGCAGTTGTCCGCCTCCGCGCGTACCGCCCGCGGGATCTCGTTCGCCGTTCTGGGCGCCGCGTTCGCTCTGCGGGCGGTCGGTGACGCCGGAAACGGTGTGCTGTCCTGGCTTTCGCCGTTGGGCTGGTCTTTACAGGTGCGGCCATACGCCGGGGAGCGCTGGTGGGTGTTGGGCCTGCACGTCACCGTGATCGAGGTGGCCACCGCGGCGGCCTTCGTGTTGCGTGGCCGGCGCGATGTCGGTGCCGGCCTGATCGCCGACCGTCCGGGTCCGGCCACTGCCGCGGCGTCGCTGACCGGTCCGTTCGGCTTGGCGTGGCGGTTGCAGCGCGGTTCACTGCTGGGCTGGACCGTCGGTCTGGGTCTCTACGCCCTGCTCGCCGGCAGCATCGTGCACGGGGTCGGCGATGAGATCGGCGACAACCCGACGGTCCGGGACATCATCGCCCGCTTCGGCGGCACCGCCACACTGGAGGCGGCCTTCGTCAGTATCTCGTTCACCTTCCTGGGGATCGGGGCTGCCGCCCAGGCGGTGTCGGCGACACTGCGCTTGCACGCCGAGGAATCGGCCTCCCGCGCCGAGTCCGTGCTGGCCGGGGCGGTGAGCCGAACCCGTTGGGCGGCAAGCCATCTGCTGTACGCCGTCGCCGGCCCCGCGGTGTCCCTGCTCACCGCGGGCGTGATCGCGGGCACCGCCTACGGGGCGGCCGCCGGTGACCTGGGCAGGCTGCCGGGCGTGCTCGCCGCCGCGGCCGTCCAGATGCCGTCAGTCTGGCTCTCCGCCGGGGTCGCCCTGGCGTTGTTCGGCCTGGTTCCCCGGTTCGCCCCGGCGGCCTGGGGCGTGTACGTCGGCTTCATCGCGCTGTATCTGCTGGGATCGGTTTCCGGCGTGCCGCAGTGGGTGCTGAACCTGAGCCCGTTCGCCCAGGTACCGCGGCTGCCCGGCGAGGACCTGCGGGCCACGCCACTGCTGTGGATGCTGGGGATTGCGGTGTCGCTGGCGGCGCTCGGCCTGCTGGCGTTGCGCCGCCGCGACGTCCGCTAAGTCAGCCGATGAGCGAAGCGAAGAAAGCCATCTTCCTCAGCCGATCCGGATCAACTTCTTGTTGACGAACTCGTCGATCCCGAACCGGCCGAGTTCACGGCCGAAGCCGGAACGCTTGACTCCGCCGAAGGGCAATTCCACCCCGTCGGCGCCGACGACGTTGACGTAGACCATGCCGGCGTCGATCTTGTCGGCGACCCGCGCCGCCTGCTCGGCATCGGTGGTGAAGACGTAGGAGCCCAGCCCGAACGGGATGTCGTTGGCGATGGCCACCGCCTCGTCCTCGGAGCCGACCTTGAACACCATGGCCACCGGGCCGAACAGCTCCTCGCGGTAGGACGGCGAGTCGGGCGTCACGCCGGTGAGGACCGCGGGCGGGAAGTAGGCCCCGTTGCGCTCGCCGGCGGAGACCAGATTGGCACCGTCGGCGACCGCCTGGTCGACCTGCTCGCCGAGTCGCTTTGCGGCCGCCTCGGAGGACAACGGGGCCAGTTCTTCGGCGGTCTCGAACGCCTTGGCGGTGAACTTCTCCAGGAAGTCGTCGTAGAGGTCGGCGGCCACGATGAACCGCTTGGCGGCATTGCAGGCCTGACCGGCGTTCTCGAACCGACCGGCCACCGCGGCCTCCACGGTGGCGTCGAGGTCGTCGGTGCTCAGCACAATGAACGGATCGGACCCGCCGAGTTCCAGCACCACCTTCTTGAGATTGCGCCCGGCGATCTCGGCGACCGCCGCACCGGCACGTTCCGAACCGGTCAGCGACACGCCCTGGATGGCCGGGTCGGCGATCGCCTCGGCGATCTGCTCGTTGGTGGCACGGATGTTGACGTAGGCGCCCGCCGGGAAGCCGGCGTCGTCGAAGATCTGCACAATGGCCTCGGCCGATTCCGGGCACTGCGGCGCATGCTTGAGCACCACGGTGTTGCCCATCGCCAGGTTCGGGCCGGCGAACCGGGCTACCTGGTAGTACGGGTAGTTCCAGGGCATGATGCCCAGCAGTGCGCCCACCGGGCGGCGCCGGATCACCGCGGTGCCGTCCCCGGCCAGCAGTTCGATGGGCTCGTCGGCGAGGAACTTCTCGGCGTTGTCGGCGTAGTACTCGTAGATCGCCGCGCTGAAGTCGACCTCACCGAGCGCCTGCTCGAGAGTCTTGCCCATCTCCCGGTTGATGATCTCGGCGAGCTTCTCCCGGCGTTCGGTGTGCAACTCGGCGACCCGCTTGACCAGGGCGGCACGCTCGGCGACGGTCGAGTTGGCCGACCAGGTCTTGAAGGCCGCATCGGCCGCCGCAACGGCCTGCTGCACCTCGGCATCAGTGGCGGTCGGGTACTCGCGAACGGTCTTACCGGTCTTCGGGTCGATTACCGCGTAGAGAGTCAATGTCTGTCCTCTGGTTGGTGGTTGGGGTTTTGGGATCGTTTGGTTGGGATGTTATTCGGCGGCCCGCGCAGCGGCCAGGTAATGAAGCAGCGACTCCGGTCAGGGCCTCCGACTCAGCCATGGGGCCGCTCGCCCGGTCAGCGGCGGCAGATCGAAGAAGGTCTTGATACCCGGGGCCGCGGCGCACGTCGCCGGGATGGAGTTGACGCAGTGCGCGGCCGTCGCGACGATCCCGGGGTTGCTTGCCAGACCCTGCTCCACGGTCTCCGGCTGCCAACCCTTGACGGTGACGAACGTGTTCGGGTTGCCCCGGACCTCCATCTCGTAGCGTTCGCCGGCCGGGCCGAACGTCCACGCCGGCTTCAGGTGCTCCTCCCCCATCAGCCAGTTCACCGCGACCCGGACCACCACCATGTCGGTGACGACGGCGTCCCAGCAGAACCGCCGCCCCGCCACCTCGCCGGGCGCGATCACCCCAATTGGAGAGTCGATCGGCGCGGTCGCCAGCGCCACCTGCTGGCTGGTCCGGATCATCGGTTCGGCAGCGAAGCCCAGCCGGTCGATGATCAGCCGGACAGACTGGAAGAAACCGCCATTGAGGAACTTCTGCATCGGCCCGTGCAGCGCGCTCTGCGGCGGCCCGCCGAATCCCATCACGTGGCGCAGCACATCGGGGGCGCCGTAGGTTCGCAGGTCCGAGAACTCCTCGGCCCGCACCTGGGTGATTCCGGTGGACATCACCGACAGCAGCAGCGGGAACAACTCGGTGGCGCCGCCGGGTCCGATCCCGGTGCCGTGCAGCGTCGTCCCGCCTTCCTCGGCGGCAGACCGGAGCGGAGCCGCCTCGGCCTCGCTCGGGTAGTACCAGCCGACCGGGCTGACGACGTTCTTGCCGGAGCGCAGCAGCGCGGCGACCTCGTCGGCGTTGGGCAGCAGCGGCGCGTAGACCACCGCGTCGGCGTCCAACGCCAGGATCTCCTCGACGCTGGCGGTGGCGCGTACTCCCAGTGGCGCAACGCCGACGATCTCACCGACGTCGCGGCCGGCCTTCTCCGGGGAGTGCACCCAGCAGCCGACCAGATCGAGTTCGGGGTGGTCCAGCACCGCTTTGATCGCGGCCACCCCCACCGAGCCGGTCGCCCACTGCACGACCCGCAGAGTCATCGGCGCCCACCTTCGGAGTAGAACTAAAACACTAGACCAGGAGGGACTCGCGCATGCCGAACAAGGTTTTCGTCGTCGGGGTGGGGATGACCAAGTTCGAGAAGCCCGGCCGGCGGGAGGGCTGGGACTACCCGGACATGGCGCGGGAGTCTGGCACCAAGGCCCTGGCCGACGCCGGGGTGGACTACGCCGCGATCGAGCAGGGCTTCGTGGGCTACTGCTCGGGTGACTCCACCTCCGGCCAGCGGGCGCTCTACGAACTGGGCATGACCGGCATGCCGGTGGTCAATGTCAACAACAACTGCTCGACCGGGTCGACCGCGCTGTACCTCGGGGCGCAGACCATCCGCGGCGGTCTGGCCGACTGCGTGCTGGCGCTGGGTTTCGAGAAGATGCAGCCGGGTTCACTCGGCGGTGGCGCCGACGACCGGGAGTCGCCGCTGCGCCGGCATATCAAGGCGCTGGCCGAGATCGACGAGTTGGCCTTCCCGGTGGCGCCGTGGATGTTCGCCGCCGCCGGGCGGGAGTACATGCGCGCCTTCGGCGCGACCGCGGAGCATTTCGCCAAGATCGGATACAAGAACCACAAGCACTCGGTGAACAACCCGTACGCGCAGTTCCAGACCGAGTACTCCCTCGCCGACATCATGAACGCACCGATGATCTCCGATCCGGTGACCAAGCTGCAGTGTTCGCCGACCTCGGACGGATCGGCGGCGGCGGTGCTGGCCTCGGAGTCGTTCGTCGACAAGCACGGCCTGGCCGGCCAGGCCGTGGAGATCGTCGGCCAGGCGATGACCACGGACTTCGCCTCCACCTTCGACGGTTCGGCGAAGAACATCATCGGCCACGACATGAATGTGCAGGCGGCGCGCAAGGTTTACCAGCAGAGCGGTCTGGGACCGCAGGACTTTCAGGTGATCGAACTGCATGACTGTTTCTCGGCCAACGAATTGCTGCTCTACGAGGCGCTCGGGCTGTGCGGGCAGGGCGAGGCGCCGGCGCTGATCGACGCCGGTGACACCACCTACGGCGGGCGCTGGGTGGTCAACCCGTCCGGGGGTCTGATCTCCAAGGGACACCCGCTGGGCGCGACCGGCCTGGCCCAGTGCGCCGAGCTGACCTGGCAGTTGCGCGGAACGGCGGACGCCCGGCAGGTAACGGACGTCACCGCCGCCCTGCAGCACAACATCGGCCTGGGCGGGGCGGCCGTCGTCACCGCCTACCAGCGCGCCGAACGGTAATCCCTCTCAACCGCACCGCGAGCAGACACAAACTCGCACTTTTCCGGACAGGATCATGCGACTTTGTGTCTGCTCAGCGGAGTTCAGAGGGTGACCACTCCGTAAACGCCTTCGGCGTAGCGGGCCCGGATGGTCTTCTTGTCGTACTTGCCGACGCTGGTGCGCGGGATCTCCTCGATGAACGTCCACCGCTCCGGCAACCACCACCGAACGACCTTGTCGGACAGGTACTCCCGCAGCTCTTCGGCGCTGAGTTCGGCACCCTCCTGCAGGACCACCGCAGCCAGTGGCCGCTCCTGCCAGCGCTCGTCGGGTACCCCGACCACCGCCGCCTCCCGCACCTGCGGGTGGGCGATCAACTGATTCTCCAAATCCACCGACGAAATCCATTCTCCGCCGGACTTGATCACGTCCTTGGCCCGGTCGGTAAGGGTGATGTACCCCTGCGGGTCGATCCGTCCGACATCCCCGGTGCGCAGCCACCCGGAAGCGAACTTCGACGGGTCGGTGTTGCGGTAGTAGGAGCCGGTGATCCACGGGCCGCGGACCTCGAGTTCACCCACGGCGACACCATCGTTGGGCAGCACCGCACCCTCGTCATCGACGATCCGGGTCTGGACGCCGCACATCGGGCGGCCCTGGGTGGCGCGGATCTCCCATTCCTTCTCCGGCGGCGTGCCCGGGGCCGGCCAGGCCAGCGTGGCCATCGGCGAGGTCTCGGTCATGCCCCACAACTGGCGGATCTCCACCCCGAACTTCGCCTCGAAGGTCCGCATCAGCGAAACCGGCACGGCTGATCCCCCGCAGGCCACCAGCCGTAGCGACGAGATGTCATGTCCGGGTTCGCGTTCCAGGAAGTTCATCACGTCGTTCCAGATGGTCGGCACCGCCCCCGCGACCGTCGGACGCTGCGTCTCGATCAGGTTCACCAGTGACACGGCGTCCATGAACCGGTCCGGCAGGACGATATCCGCACCGGCCATCAGAGCGGCGTACGGCAGCCCCCACGCGTTGGCGTGGAACATCGGCACGATCGGGAAAGCCTTGTCGGCGAAGCTCAGACCCATCCCGTTGCCGCCGCAGACAGCCATCGAATGCAGATAGCTGGACCGGTGACTGTAGACCACACCTTTGGGGTGTCCGGTCGTGCCGCTGGTGTAACACATTGCGGCAGCTGAGTTTTCGTCGATCTCAGGCCAGTCGAACTCGTCGGATTCGGCTGCGGTGACCTCGTGGTAGCGCAGCACCGTCTTACCGGAGGCCTGGAATGGGCCGAGATCGCCGTCGCCGACGGCGATAACGGTGTGCACCGTCTCCATCCGGGCCAGCACCGGGGCCAGGATCGGCGCCAGCGACAGATCGGCGATCACCACCTTGTCCTCGGCTTCGTAGGCGACGAACTCAATCTGCTCGGGGAACAACCGGATGTTCAGGGTGTGCAGTACCGCGCCCATCGCCGGGACCGCGACGTAGGCCTCGAAGTGCTCCTGGTTGTTCCACATGAAGGTGGCGACCCGCTGGTCGCCGTCGATACCGAGTTTTCGCAGCGCGTTGGCCAAACGGGCGGCCTGCTTACCGACCTCGCGGTAGGTGGCGTGCCGGAAGCCGTCGCCGGTCGCGGTGCTGACCGTGCGATCGCCGTGGACATCGACCGCGTACCGCAGGATCTCCGCCACCGTGAGCGGGGAGTTCTGCATTGTGCTGTGCATGGTGACCACCTTTGCTCGCCTGCCGTGCTGAGATGGTATCCAAACAACGACGGGAGCCCCGATGACTGGCAGGCTGACGACGGCCGCACTAGCTGCCGCGGCGGTACTGATGGCCGCGCCCGTGGCGATCGCGTCGGCCGACGAGTCGGCACAGGAAACGATCGCCGACCTCCAGCGCCAGGGATACACCGTCACCCTCGACAAGATGGGCACCGGGCCGATCTCGAAATGCATCGTGACCAGCGTGCGGAACCCACAGACGATGACCCAGTGGGTGCCCTATGTGGGTCCCGGTTTAGGTAGCCGGGAGGGCACTTTCCTGGTCCCCGTGGTGACCAGTCAGAACATCACCGTGTCGCTGGACTGCACGCAGCGCTGATCAGACCCAGCCGGTCAGAGATAGCCGATCAGGAGGCGGCGCGCAGTCGCGGACCGGCCGCACTGACCGCACGGGCCACGACCGAGCCGTCGAAGTCGGCGATGTAAAGCCGGGTGCCGGCGAAGTTGACGGCCAGGCAGGACGCCGGCCAGCCGATCTCGATGGTGTCGACGAATCCGCCGGTAGCGGTATCGAACACCGAAATCTGGTCGCCGGTCAGCACATAGGCCCGGGTACCGGTGAGCACCACCTGGGTGGGAAGTCCGCTGACGGCGAGGGTGTCGACTACGCGGCCCGCGCCGGCGTCGATCACCGTGAGCACGCCACCGATCTCATCGTCCCAGCAGGTGGCGAAGATTCTGCGGCCGTCGCGGTGAACGGCGATATCGCCGATCGTTCCGTCGACGGCAATGGTCTGCACGACCTTGCGCGCCCGGGTGTCGACGACCGCCAGCGCAGACCCGGCGTCGGTGCGCAGTGTCGCGTACAGGCGCTTGCCGTCGGCGCTCAACCGAACCGCATCCACCGTGACACCCGCACCGCGGGCGACCGGGATGACGGTCATCCGACCGCTGACGACCTCGACGGCGACGATGTCGGCGACATCGTCACCGCACCGGGCGACGTACGCGATATCACCGGCAGGGGTGACGGCCAGTCCGCGAGCAGAGGTGTTCATCGCCCGTTCGGCCAGCGCAACGCTGAAGTCGAGATCGACGGCGACCAGGCTGTCCCCGCTGTTCGCCGCGGACGTGACGTAGGCGCGGTCGGCGACGCTCAGCGCGAACGGTTCGGCCACGTCGGCCACCACGCCGGTGACGGTGAGGGTGCCGGTGTCGACGGCGCAGACCATGTCGTGGCCATAGAGTGCCAGAACCAAGGATCGACCGTCGGCGCTCACCGCCATATCGGTGACGGCACCGGGCAGACCCGATACCGCCCCCTCGGCCGCTTCAGCCTGCGGACGGGTGGAGACGGGCAAACGATCCACCGTGCTCGTGAGCCGCGGCAGCGCCGCCAGCCACAGTGCATCGGTCGGCCGCTCGGCGACCGCTGTCGCGCCGGTGGTCCTTGCCATGATCCCGTCACCTCCGTTGAGTCGCACGCCGGAAAACGTGCAAGCTCTTGTTAATCAGTAAGGAAAAAGTCCTTCGCACCCCTCTCGAGGTACGATATCAATTGTAACGGCGGGTGCCGACAACTAATTCCGTATTCGGCGAGATCCCCCGGCGCGATCCGGCGCTTTGCTCAGCCGCCGCTCAGAAACTGCCTGCGTAACGGCGCGTTGGGTCCTCACGCAGAGACCCGAGACACTGCTGGTGGGTTGCGTTTCCGCAGTACCGGAGGACTACAGCGAAAATACATTCCCGAATTTCGCGGCGGCTGAGAGTTTCTCATTCAGCGCACCGAAATGCGGCAGACATCACAGCGGCACGCCGGGCGGACGCTCCGGTCAGAGCGCCTTTTCGATGACGTCCCGGCTGCGAACGGGATCGCCGCCGGCCACATACTCCGGTTCGGTGTGCTCGACCACCGTTCCCCCGGCGACCCGGCGCCGCGCCTGCCGGAACTCCCGCAGGGGACCCATCGCGGTCTGGGTGCCGTTGATGGCCGCCCAGGTGGCTGCTCGGCGGGCGGCCCGTTCGACCGGGTGCGGCGGCCGGTACATCACCAATTCGGCGGCCCATCGCGGCATGGCGTCCCGCATGGCCCAGTCGAAGAACTTCGCGGCCGGCGGAACGTCCGGGTTCTCCTGCAGTGCCGCCCCGGTCGCGAGCGCGGCGCCGTGGGTCAACGCCAACTTCGGCAGGTACGACTCCAGACAGTCCAGTGTCTCGGCCTTGGTGGTCGGCAGGTCGGTGCCACCCAGTGCGCGGCCGAGTCGCACGAACTCGCCGTAGTAGCGGTCGATGTCCCGCAGCGGTGCGGGGTGGTACATCTGATGCGCGGTGGCGATCCCCCAGACCACGGTCGCGTAATTCCAGCGCAACCAGTCCGGGTCGTCGGCGTCGTACGGCAGACCGTCGGGCCGTACCCCTTTGACGGTGTGATGCATTGCCCGCACGGTCTGAGCGAGCTTCTCGGCGGTTCGGGTGGATCCGTAGGCGGTG
>Ga0116183_1003267_pt1 | contig 16632 bp, 17 predicted proteins | sample AD_UKC078_MetaG_FD_89753 | JGI IMG/M metagenome (GOLD analysis project Ga0116183, IMG submission 89753) | Active sludge microbial communities of municipal wastewater-treating anaerobic digesters from USA - AD_UKC078_MetaG | ecosystem: Engineered > Bioreactor > Anaerobic > Digestate | place: USA... | reverse complement strand
GAACAGACCCACGACTCGCTGCGGCGCTACCTGCTCGAGGAGGCCTACGAACTGTTCGACGCCATGCACAGCGGCGACGCGGGGGAGGTGCGCGACGAACTCGGCGACGTGCTGCTGCAGGTGCTGTTCCACGCCCGGATCGCCGAGGATGCGCCGGAGCATCCGTTCGACATCGACGACGTCGCCGACGCCCTGGTGCGCAAGCTGGGCAACCGGGTGCCGGCCGTGCTGGCCGGCGAGTCCATCACGCTGGAGGAGCAGGTGGCCCAGTGGGAACAGCGCAAAGCCCTGGAACGACGTTCCTCGGCCCTGGCGCGGGCTTCCTGCGTCGACGGGGTGCCGACGGCCCAGCCCGCACTGGCGCTGGCGCAGAAGGTGATCGCCCGGGCGACCGGCGCCGGTGTGCCGCCCGATCTGATCCCCGCCGCGGTCACCACGGTCACCGTCGGGGCCGAGGTCGACGCCGAGAACGGGCTGCGCAGCGCGGTGCTGACTTTCATGGACGCGGTTCGCGCCGCCGAGCAGGCGCTCACCGCCGAGCGCGCCGGGAGCCTCCGCAGCGATTCGATCAGCGGCGGTCCGATCACCGCCGACGAGTGGCGTCGGCACCTGTCCTGACCTGCGTAAGAACCGACCCCGGCGGGATAAGTCCACTTCGGCCGGTGCGGTGACAGCTAACACGTGCCGGTCCGTGGAACGATGTAATGACCGGGGAGTGCTGACCGCCAGCATTTTCAGATCAGGGAGTCGAGGGTTTCGGTGTCGTCGTTGCGCTGGTGGGGTGCCGCGGCCGCGGTCGCGGTGACGGCGACGCTGCTTGCCTCGAGTTGCTCGTGGAACACCGGCACGCCGATCCCCAACGGGGTGCCGCCACCCGCTGGTGACCCGGTGCCGGCGATCGACACCCACGCCGCCGGGCGGCCCGCCGACCAGCTCAGGGATTGGGCGGCGCAGCGGGCACCCGCGCTGGGCATCCCCATCGAGGCGCTGGAGGCCTACGCCTACGCCGCCCGGGTGGCCGAGGTGGAGAATCCCGAATGCCACCTGTCCTGGACCACGCTGGCCGGTATCGGCATGGTGGAGAGTCATCACGGCACCTACCGGGGCGCGGAGATCGCCGCCAACGGTGACGTCAACCCGCCGATCCGCGGGGTCCGCTTGGACGGCACCAACGGCAACCTGGAGATCATCGACAGCGAGGCCACCAAGGCCTCGCCGGCCGGTGACCCGGTCTATGCCCGGGCGATGGGGCCCATGCAGTTCATCCCGGAGACCTGGCGGCTCTATGGTGTGGACGCTAACAACGACGGCGAAATCAGTCCGGACAATTTCGACGACGCCGCCCTGTCGGCCGCCGGCTACCTGTGCTTCCGGGGTAAGGACATGGCCACCCCGCCGGGCTGGATGAACGCGCTGCGCGCCTACAACCATTCCGATCAGTACGCCCGGGCGGTGCGGGACTGGGCCACCGCGTACTCCAACGGACATTCCCGCTAGGGGATCGGTGCCCCCGGCGGTGCCGGATGGCGGCGGGTGGCCCCGCCGGTGCCGGTGCCCATCTACGCTTAGGTCGCCGGTCACCATCCGGCCGGCGGCCGGGTGAAGTCCGGTCCGCCCGGCAACGTCCGCCCCGCTAAGGAGAACCGTAGTGCCCATCATCGAGCAGGTCGCCGCCCGCGAAATCCTCGACTCCCGCGGTAACCCCACGGTCGAGGTCGAAGTGGCGCTGATCGACGGCACCATCGCCCGCGCCGACGTGCCGTCGGGGGCCTCCACCGGCGAACACGAGGCGGTCGAGTTGCGCGACGGTGGATCGCGGTACGGCGGCAAGGGTGTGAAGAAGGCGGTCGAGGCGGTGCTCGACGAGATCGCCCCGGCCGTCATCGGCCTGTCCGCCGACGAACAGCGGCTGGTCGATCAGGCTCTGGTGGACCTCGACGGCACACCGGGCAAGTCGCGGCTGGGCGCCAACGCGATCCTCGGCGTCTCACTGGCGGTGGCCAGGGCCGCCGCCGACAGCGCCGGACTGCCGCTGTTCCGCTATCTGGGCGGGCCCAACGCGCACATCCTGCCGGTGCCGATGATGAACATCCTCAACGGTGGCGCACACGCCGACACCGGGGTGGACGTCCAGGAGTTCATGGTGGCCCCGATCGGCGCTCCGAGCTTCTCCGAGGCGCTGCGCTGGGGTGCGGAGGTCTACCACGCTCTCAAGGCGGTGCTCAAGAAGCAGGGTTTGTCCACCGGTCTCGGCGACGAGGGCGGCTTCGCCCCCGATGTGGCCGGCACCCGTGCCGCACTGGACCTGATCTGCTCGGCGATCGAGTCGGCCGGCTTCAAGCCCGGCACCGAGGTGGCGCTGGCTCTGGACGTCGCCGCCACCGAGTTCTACACCGCGGGAACGGGTTACGCCTTCGAGAAGGAGGTCCGCACCGCCGCTCAGTTGGGCGAGTTCTACGGCAGCCTGCTCGACGCCTACCCGCTCGTCTCGATCGAGGACCCGCTCAGCGAGGACGACTGGGACGGCTGGGTGGAACTGACCACCGCCATCGGCGAGCGGGTGCAGATCGTCGGCGACGACCTCTTCGTCACCAACCCCGAGCGTCTCGAAGAGGGGATCGAACGGGGGGCGGCCAACGCGCTGCTGGTCAAGGTGAACCAGATCGGCACCCTCACCGAAACCCTCGATGCGGTGACATTGGCGCACAACAGCGGGTACCGCACCATGATGAGCCACCGTTCCGGTGAGACCGAGGACACCACCATCGCCGACCTCGCGGTCGCGGTGGGCAGCGGCCAGATCAAGACCGGTGCTCCGGCCCGCAGCGAACGCGTCGCGAAGTACAACCAGTTGCTGCGCATCGAAGAGGCCCTCGGTGATGCCGCCCGCTACGCCGGGGACCTGGCCTTCCCGCGGTTCGTCGTTCCGGAGTAGGCGTTTCTTGGCTGACGGCAAACGGTCCGAACCCAAGCGGCGCGCCCCGGCCCCCAGGCCGGGCGCGTCGGGACGTCCGCGTGCCCGGCCGACACGGATCGGCGCCCGGGAAACCCGGCCGACCGGACTGCGCGCGCGGGCCGAGTCGGTCGGCCGCGGTATCACCGAGCCGATCCGGCAGGCGATCAACGACTCGGTGCAGCGCCAGAGTGAGCAGCGACTCGGGTTCACCGCCCGCCGCGCGGCCATCCTGGCCGCGGTGGTCTGTGTACTGACGCTGACCATCGCCGGGCCGGTGCGGACCTATTTCGCCCAGCGCACCGAGATGAAACAGTTGGCCGCCAGCGAGAGCGCACTGCGCGCCCAGATCGCCGAATTGGAAAGCCAGAAGGCCAAACTCGCCGACCCGGTCTACATCGCGGCCCAAGCCCGTGAGCGGCTGGGTTTCGTCAAACCCGGTGATATCCCCTACCAGGTTCAACTCCCGCCGGGGGTCATCGACCCGCCGGAGGCGAGTGCGGTCGACGGCGCGGCGGGGGTGGCCCCCAACGCCGACCCCTGGTACTCGGCGCTGTGGCACACCATCGCCGACACACCGCACGGACCGCCTCCCGCCCCGCCCCAGCCCGGTCCGGAACCCGCGCCGGGCGTCCCGCCCGGGCCCGACCCCGCCGTGCCGGCGCCCACGCCCGGTGGTTGACCCCGCCGACCTCGAGGTGGTCGAGCGCCAACTGGGCCGGGAACCGCGCGGGGTGCTGGAGATCGCCTACCGCTGCCCCAACGGTGAGCCGGCGGTGGTCAAGACCGCGCCGCGACTGCCCGACGGCACCCCGTTTCCCACGCTCTACTACCTGACCCATCCCGGGCTGACCGCGGCGGCCAGCCGACTGGAGTCCGACGGGGTGATGCGGTCGATGACCGAGCGACTGGCCGCCGATCCCGACCTGGCCGCCGCCTACCTGCGGGCGCACGAGTCCTATCTGGCGGAACGGGACGCCGTCGAACCACTCGGGACGACGTTCTCCGGCGGCGGGATGCCCAACCGGGTGAAGTGCCTGCACGTGGTGATGGCCCATTCGCTGGCCAAGGGCCGTGGTGTGAACCCGTTCGGTGACGAGGCCTTGGCGATGCTCGCCGACGACCCGGCGATGGCCGGAATCCTGGTACCGGAGGACTGGAAATGAGCGTGCACGACGGATCGGGCCGCGTGGCGGCGATCGACTGCGGTACCAACTCGATCCGGTTGTTGATCGCCGACCGGGACGGATCCGGGCTGCGCGATCTGCACCGCGAGATGCGCATCGTGCGACTCGGGCAGGGTGTCGACGCCACCGGGCGGTTCGCCGTCGATGCCCTGGCGCGCACCGAGGCCGCACTGCGGGATTACGCGGAGTTGTTGCGCCGCTTCGAGGTCGGCCGGGTGCGGATGGTGGCCACCTCGGCGACCCGGGACGCCGCCAATCGGGACGAGTTCTTCGCCATGACGGCGGCGGTGCTGGGATCGGTGGTGCCCGGAGCGGTCGCGGAGGTGATCACCGGCGCCGAAGAGGCTGCGCTGTCCTTCGCCGGTGCGGTCGGCGATCTGAACGCGGATACCGGGCCATTCGTGGTGGTCGACCTCGGCGGCGGGTCCACCGAGGTGGTGCTCGGCGACGGCGCCGGAGTACGTGCCGCGTACTCCGCCGACATCGGCTGTGTCCGGATGACCGAACGGTGCCTGCACTCCGACCCGCCGACCACCGACGAGGTGGCGCAGGCACGGCAGGCTGTCCGTGAACGCCTGGCCCCGGCACTGCTCGCGGTGCCGGTGCAGCAGGCCCGCACCTGGGTTGGGCTGGCGGGCACCTTCACCACCATCGCGGCGCTGGCCCATCGGCTGCCGGTCTACGACTCCGAGGCCATCCACCTGTCCCGGGTGTCGTTCGCGGATCTGCTGGCGGTGTGCGACCAGTTGATCGGGATGACCCGCCGGCAACGGGCGGCGCTGGGTCCGATGCACGAGGGCCGAGTCGACGTCATCGGCGGCGGGGCGATCGTCGTGCAGGAACTGGCGGAGGCGATCGGCGAACGGGCGGGGATCGGCGAACTGGTCGTCAGCGAGCACGACATCCTGGACGGGATCGCCCTGTCGGTCTGAGTCGTTGGCGGGTGTCGTTGTGGGGCTTGGTATTCCGACGGCCCCTCAAAAAGAACCGCGGCGCTTCGGATTTCTCCGGGCGCCGCGGTTCTGCAGTGCTGGGTCAGGTGACCGCTTCAGAGCTTGACTTTGCACCCGCTGCCGATGTTCTTGCAGTGCGCCAGGTTCCTGCAGGCGTTGCAGCGGCAGGTGCACGTGCCTGTGCGCTTGGTCTCCGGAACTCGCATGTGAGCTTCTCCTTCGCGGCTCACCCGGCGTGAGCCCTGACCCCAGGATAGGTGCCAGCCGACGGCCATGTCAGGCCAAAATGCCCTTCCGGCCGTATGCGTTTGGCATGAGTATCCGATGGCTCAACGACCGTCGCAGCGCTTCACAGGCGGCTCACCCGGTTGCGGCCGTCGCTCTTTGCTTGGTACATCGCGGCATCGGCGCGGGCCGTGATGGCGTCCGCGGATTCGCCAGGGGCCGCGAGGGTGACCCCGATGCTCAGGGTGACGTGCATAGTCTCGCCGCAGCATTCGATCGGTTCGGCGGCGTGCAGACGAATCGTCTCGGCGATGCGGGCGGCCTCGTCGAGGTCGTGAAGCCCGGGCAGCAGCACCACGATCTCGTCGCCCCCCATCCGGCCGACCGTGTCGCCCGCGCGTACGCAGTCGCGGACGCGTTCCGCCATGGTGGCCAGGACCACGTCGCCGGCCGCGTGGCCCCAGGTGTCGTTGACGGATTTGAAGTTGTCGATATCGCAGAACAACACGCCCAGGTGCACGCCCTGCGAGCGAGGCCGGACCAGCGCGGCCTCCAGGCGGGTGATGGTCTCGGCGCGGTTGGTCAGGCCGGTGAGGGTGTCGACACGGGCCAGCCGTTCGAGCTTGCGTTCCGCCTCGACCTGACCATCGATGATGCGCAGCGACCCGGTCGATCCGTCGACGTTGCCATCGGCGTCGATGAAGGGCCGCCCGCGGCCATCGACCCAGTTGAAGCGGCCGTTGGCACTCCGGAATCGAAACCGGACGTCGACGACGACGCCGTCGGCTGCGATCGCATGCAGGGCGCCGGCGACACGGTCTGAGTCATCGGGGTGGATGTGGCCCAGGAAGTTCGTGCCGACCCACGAGTGCGGGGGATCTCCGAACGACTCTTCCACCGACGGTGAGATCCAGACGATCTCCGAGCCTCGAAGGCGGAGCACGACATCGACGGAATTGTCGGCCAGGATCCGGTACCGGGCCTCCGCTTCGGCGCGTTCCCGTTCTGCCTCCGCTCGCTCCCTGCTGAGCTTTTCCTTCTCGATCAGCAGCATCTGCTCGTGCTGGCTGAGGTAGAAGGTGGCCGCGCCGACCACGACGGTGCCCACCGCGATGGACAGCACCCATGCCGGTGTGTCGGGTAGCCCGAGGTGCAGCCACCCCACTCGGGACAGGCCGGTGACGATCGGCAGGCCGGCGACGACGCCGAGCAGCCGAACCAGGGACCATCTGTCCGGGCGGCGCAGCAGCCAGGCGAGCGGATTACGGTCCGGGCGAGCCGAAACGGCGGCCGTCACCAGCAGCACCAGACACAGGGCGGTGGAGATTCCCATCCCGGTCGAGGGCGTGATCCGGGTCAGGGAGACGGCGTCGAACATGTAGGCGGCGATCGCGACGAACGGTGTGAGCGCAACCGCCGCCAAGCCCAGCGCCCACACGTCGGCGGTCCAGCGGCGGTCGACCCGAGTCAATCCGTTCGCTGCCGACAGCAGCAGGACCGACCCTGCGGTTTGCGGGCTTGGGCGGCCCGGCCAGGATGCTTGATGGGATGTCACCGCGTCGGGAAACCACACCTGATCGAGGCCGAAAGAGGTGCCCGCCGCATACTCGGCGAGGAACGTGGCGGCGACAACGCCCACCAGCGCGGCCAGGGCCCGCCCCGCCCACACCCGCGCGGGTGTGGGGCGACCTGTCTGCAACAGGATCGCCGCCCCTGACAGCGCCACCAGCAGCGCCGACCACGGCGTCATCTGCGGCCAGGAGGGGAAGCCGCGTGTCAGTGTCTCGATACCGGTGGCCCAGCCGGCCCAGTTGATCGCGGCGGCGGCCAGAACCGTGCCGACTGCGATGCGCGGGCCCCACCGCAGCGCCGAATCCTGCAGTCGTGACGGGCGGTACGGAACGTCCGAAGCCACCTCAACCCCTCTCTGCAGTACTTCTGGCGAATGGGCAAACCTCCGGGTGGTGCGCCTGCTCTTGATCAAAGCAGCGTGCGGTCCGTCCATCATCCATCTTGAACTAACCTGACCCCCGAGCCCCCATAGCCCAATTGGCAGAGGCAGCGGACTTAAAATCCGCCAAGTGTCGGTTCGAGTCCGACTGGGGGCACCAGGCAAACAACTGAAGCGCACAACCGGTGGGCACCGCGACGCCGACCCTCGGTGTTATCCGATGTTCGGCGCCCGATCACCGCTGAGAGCCGATCGGCGACAGGTTAGCGACAGATATCGCTGCTCCGAACGCCAGCCCGATCACCGCAATCTCGACAACGAACAGCACGGTCCAGTGCAGGGCGGCGATCAGAATCGCGGCGATCATGATCCATCGTGAGGTCAGCCGTTCCGAGCCCGGCTTTCGCGCGAGTTCTTTGATGAACAGCCAGATGGCGATCCAACAGAAGAGCAGAAGACCGGCTGCTATGGCGACCTCCGCGGTGAACTCAACCAGACCCGCCCATCCCGCGTCCTCACGAAGTCCAATGTCTCGCACCAAGTCGGGATACCTAAAGGCAAGCAGGAAGAATCCGCCGATCACGGCTCCGATTCCGACTGCGAGCAGTGGGGTGAAGGACGGTATGGCCGAGCGCCGGACCCTGACTGCCTCTCGCCAGATCGCCCGATGGATTCTGGTGGTCACGTTCCCTCACAAAGTTGCAGCCGAGAGTTGAATGGAATTCAGGATCCGGCTCCCATGCCGCGTTCACCGAATTCCCCGCCTGTTCCCGGGGAAGGGCCTTGAAATCCGCCAAGTGTCGGTTCGAGTCCGACGATCAGGTTGTTGCAGAACCTACCCGCCGTGACGGTAGTTGAGTTCGAAACGCGCTGCATGTCGACGTCGTGACTGGCGTCGGCGCATCGGTCCCAGAGGTCGCTTCAACGGCACGATGTCTCAACGGCACGATGTCTCAACGGCACGATTGCGTCAGGCCATCCCCGCTACTGTGCCTGTGCCCATCGACGAAGCATCTCAGCTCTGCGCTGCCACATCTCTTCCTCGGACTCTTGCGCGACCTCCGCACGCACTGCCTTGCGTGTCTGTTTTGCGTACTTCTCCGCACGTTCGGCTTCGTTTCGGAAGCTGACGAGACCCAACATGCTGACGCTCGTCACCTTGCGCATTAGTCCCATAGCCGCCCAGACCTTTCCCGAAAGTAGCGCTCAGATCATTTTTGCGGCCCGGGCCAGACACCGGGCAAGCCGTATCGGCGCAAGTGGAAGGTCGCTGGTGACTAAGTGGAAGGTAGCGGTTACGGGTGAGCCCCCGCCGGCGGTGTGAGCGGTTGTTGGAGCGCCGCTTGCTCCGCCATGACCTCGCGGTATTTGGTGTAGCCGCTGCCCATCGTCAGAGCAAGCGCACTGAGCGTCAACGCGGAAAGCACGGCGCCCCCGGCGGCGGAGTCGAATGGTCCGGCTTCGTTGTGGAAGAACCCCACCACGATGTACGCCGCCAGAAAGACCCAAACCGCGCAGATCGAACGTCCGGCTTCGCCGGCCCGGATCTGGGCCAGGGAACTGAGGGTGCGAGCGTGGAAGGCCCACACCGTCGTCAAGTACATGCAGACGGCGTGCATGATGAACGCCAGCAGCAGCATCGCGTCCGGTGCTTTCGGCAGGTCCTTGAGATGCATCATCACCATGCCGAAGATGATCCAGAGGTCGAGGACGAAGAAACTGGCCAGCACCACCCAGCCGGCCTGCATGGTGACTGCCCAGGCGACGCCCGCCAACATGGCCCCGCACAGTGTGCTGAGCAGGCCCGCGGCACCGAGAGCCCCGACTCCCTGCGCGCACTGCTCGCCGGGATCAGTGGTGGCGATAATGCTGGCGCCGAATGTGAGCAGACCGATCGCGAGGATCGCCAGGCCCAACGTCGTGACGCCGATCCTGCCCAGAAGTGCGGAAACCCGTTGGCTGGTCCAGCGAGTCGTCCCGGTCGGGTGCCTCTGCGATATCACGAAAATGATCCAGACGGAGACGGCCGGGATCAGAAACTGACCGACCAACTGGACGACGTCCATGGGGGAGTGCACCGCGAACTGCACCCGACCGCATGGATCAAGTTGCGCTGCAATAATTTCCAGATTCACGGGCATTTCCAGAGTCAACAGTGGATCCTTTCATTTCCGCACCCGTGTTCATGGCTCGGAAATTGTTGTGGCCAGGTGGATTAACGCTGAGGTTGGGGACTTATTGGGTGTCCTGCGCTGGTGGAGGGCCGTCCGGCGGCTTCATCAGCAGGCGACCGCCCACTGAACCACTGCTGGGGGGTGGGCTGAGAATTCCGCGTTCGCGGGCCTTCTCGACCCAACTGACCACCGTGCGCGGAGTGACGAAGTACTCCCGGGCGAGACTTGCGGCGTAGCCGCGGCCCCGCGCGAGGTACTCGCGGGCGATTGTGGTGAGGAACTCGTCGGTCAGAATCCCACGTCGGCGCAACGGTTGGATGGCAACGGCAGGGAACCCGCCGAGTGGAAGCCTGACGGCGAAAGGGTCTGCGCCGGTGGCGATCACCTTGGGCAGGATTCCGGTTACCGCGTTCAACGGAGAGGCCCAGCGGAAATCGCGTTGAAGTGCCGCCAGGTCCAGGCCGGCCTCGGCGACGAAGGACATTTGCACGATCTCCGGTTTGCCATTGACGAGGTCCACCCGTGCCTCGATCCGCACCTCCTCGTCGCCGGTCGCGGGATCGAACTTGACCCAGTCGACGATGATCGGCAGATCGACGGTCGCCTCGCCGGTTGTCCACGGATGCCGTGGCCCGTCGGCCCGGAGGAAATGCGATGAGATTCCGAACGGCTGTGGCGGGACCCCCATCGCCTCATTGTCATGTACCGCGGGCCCGCCAACCTTCCATTCAGGCGCGCGGACCTTACATCTGGCGTGAGCTGGGACGTCGCCCCCATCGCCGGCTTCGGCGATCATGGGCAGATTCGTGTGAATCATGTGGACCCGTCACGGATGGGACGATCATGATTCGGCATGAGCGCGATCGCCGAGTTCGACTACATCATCGTGGGCGCGGGCAGTGCGGGATGTCTCCTCGCCAATCGGCTCAGCGCCAACCCTGATCACCGAGTGCTGCTGATCGAGGCCGGCGGCGACGATGACTGGTTCTGGATCAAGGTGCCCGTTGGCTACCTCTACACGATCGCCAACCCCAGAACCGACTGGTGCTTCGCTACCGAACCCGACCCGGGTCTGGCCGGCCGCAGCATTCATTACGCGCGGGGCCGGGTGATCGGCGGCAGTTCGTCGATCAACGCCATGATCCACATGCGCGGTCAGTCCTCCGACTACGACCTGTGGGCACGGGCCACCGGTGACCAGCGATGGCTCTGGGGTGGTCCGGACCGCCCGGGGGAGACGCTGGCGATCTATAAGGACCTGGAGGACTACTTCGGCGGGGCGGACGACTGGCACGGCGCCGGTGGCGAGATCCGCGTCGAGCGGCCAAGGGTGCGCTGGAAGATCCTGGACGCCTGGCAGGCCGCCGCCGCCGAGGTGGGCATCACCCCGATCGAGGAGTTCAACCGGGGTGACAACGCCGGCAGTGCGTACTTCCACGTCAACCAACGGCGCGGTCGTCGCTGTTCGATGGCCGACGCGTTCCTGCACCCGGTCGAACGCCGCCCGAACCTCACCGTCTACGCCCGCACCCAGGCCATCCGACTCCTGCTCGATGACCGGGTCGGGGACCATCAGCGTCGCGGTGCCTGGACCACCGCCCAGCACCGCAGCACCGGCCTGCGACTGATCAAAGACGGCCGCCCTGTCGACGTCGCGGCCCGCCGCGAGGTGATCCTCAGTGCCGGAGCCATCGGATCGCCGCATCTGATGCAGGTCTCGGGTCTCGGCCCGGCCGGCTTACTGCGTGACCATCAGGTGCCGGTGGCGGTCGACCTGCCGGGCGTGGGCGAGAACCTTCAGGATCACCTGCAGATTCGAACGGTCTACCGGGTGGCGGGCGCCCCGACGGTCAACACGCTGTACCGCAACTGGTTCACTCGCGCCGGTATGGGACTGCAGTACCTGCTGCTGCGATCGGGCCCCATGACGATGCCGCCGTCCACGCTCGGGGCGTTCGCCAAGAGCGACCCGTCGATGGCCGGAGCCGATCTGGAATGGCACGTGCAGCCCTTGTCCTTGCCGAAATTCGGCGAACCCCTGCACAAGTTCGGGGCGATCACCCCCTCGGTGTGCAACCTGCGACCCAGTTCGCGTGGCCATGTGCGGATAGCTGGTTCGGATCCGCTTGCCGCGCCGCGGATCTCCTGCAATTACCTGTCGACCGATGCCGATCGCCTGACGGCCGTGCGCGGCCTGCGGATGACCCGGCAGATCATGGCGGCACCGGCACTGGCCCGCTACCGCCCGCAGGAGGTTCTTCCTGGCCCGGACTTGACTAGCGACGACGAGTTGCAGAGGGCTGCGAGCGAACTGGGCACGACGATCTTCCACCCGGTCGGCACCTGCGCGATGGGCTTCTTCGACGCGAAGGGTAATCCGCGTTCGGCCACCGCTGTGCTCGATACCGACTGCCGCGTGTATCGGGTCGCCGGCCTTCGTGTGGTCGACGCATCGGCCATGCCCGCGATCACGTCGGGAAACACCAACGCGCCGGTGATGCTCATCGCCGAGCGCGCAGCACGGGCAATTCTCGCGTAGCTGGCGGGCCGTCAAAAGTGCTACGTTGTCGCACATAAAGGTCGGTGTTCGGGATCTGCGAAATCGGACGAGCCAGGTGATCGACGCGGTCAAGGCCGGGGAGCGGGTAATCCTCACGGTTCATGGGGAGCCGGTCGCCGATATCGTCCCGCATCGGCGCCGGGCCCGATGGCTGTCGGGCGACCGTTTGCGCGACGAGCTCGCCGAACGTTCGGCCGACGCAGGCCTCAGTGCAGAGCTCGATGACCTTGCCGGCCAAACCCTCGGCGACCTGTGATCGAGGGCGAGGCCCTAGTCGGCCTCCTTGACACGTCGGTCTTCATTGCGAGTAAGAACGGACGCGCTATCTCGAAGTTGCCTGGGCGCGTGGCACTTTCGGTTATCACGATCGGCGAACTGCAGCTCGGTGTCCTGAACGCGGGCGACGCCGCGACCCGGGCGCGACGTGCCGATACCCTCGCGCTGGCACGTGCGGCCGATCCGATCCCCATCAGCGAGGCCGTGATGGTGTCGTGGGCTCGACTCGTTGCGGACTGCCGCGCCGCGGGCGTTCATCGGGCGGTGAAGCTGACTGATGCACTGATCGCTGCGACCGCGATCGAGCACGGACTTCCCGTCGTCACCCAGGACGCAGACTTCGACCGGATCGCCGGTGCGTGTCCCACTCTGTCTGTGATCAGGGTGTGAACTGAGACGAAGGATTCTGCTGCTGCCGTAGCGCCCCAATTCCCGGTGTGCAAACGGACGTCTTTACCCTGAAGCCCCATGAGAAGGCATTTCACCCGGGTGATCGGGGTCCTGGCGGTACTGGCCGGAACAGCGGTCCTGCACGCCCCGCGATCCGAAGCGACGCCACCACCCCCGCCGCCGCCGGACTGCGGAGTCCCGGCGCCGTCCCTCAACCCGACTACGCCCGACGAGCAGACCCTGGTGAGCTACTTCGAGGCGCTCAACGCCCAGGATTATGCGACGGCATGGAGTTTCTTCAGCGAGCGACTCCAATACATGTACGGATCCCAGCAGCAGTACGCCAAACTGATGGCCGCGCATGTGAGCTGTGTGCGCCTGCTCGGCGTTCAACCCTTTGGCCCGCACATCTACCAGGTGTTTCTGGCTGAGCAGTACAGCACGCCGTTCCCGGCGGGCAGTGGTGCGCTACCCACCTTCTGGACGCTCGACAACGGCCTGATCGCCGGGGTCGGGACCAGCCCACCCGAGGTCGGACCCGCGCCGGATCCGATGGCTCAGCCCGGCTGACATCGCCGCGGTGTCTATGTCGGGGTGCGTGAGGACCGCGACCAGCACGGCTCAGTGCTAGCCCGAGAGTCCGGGCGATGGCCGACCCGACGCTGACCGTCCTGGTCCTGCTCGGGCTGGCTGCGGTTGTCGCCGGGTTCGTGGACGCAGTGGTCGGCGGCGGTGGGCTCATCCAGTTGCCCGCGCTTCTGATCGCCCTGCCGGGCGCCGCACCCATTCAGATCCTGGCCACCAACAAGCTCAGCTCGATCTGCGGCACCACGGTCAGCGCGGCGACCTACCACCGTCGAATCAAGCCCGACCCACGGACGTTTCTGCCGTTGATGGCATTGGCGTTCGCGGGCTCGTTCTGCGGTGCCCTCGCGGCCGGCCAGATCCCGCGTCAGGCGTTCGAACCCATCGTGTTGGTGGCGCTGATCGTCGTCGGCGCCTATGTCGTCGTCAAGCCGAACTTGGGCGAGAGCACCGCGCTCCGGTACGCCGGTCATCGGCACCTTGCCGCAGCCCTCGCAGTCGGATTCGCCATCGGCTTCTATGACGGCGCACTTGGTCCGGGCACCGGCAGCTTCCTGGTCTTCGCGCTCGTCGGCCTGCTCGGCTACTCCTTTCTGGAGGCATCTGCGAAAGCGCGCCTGGCCAACTGGGCCACCAACCTCGGAGCGCTGGCGTTGTTCGTGCCGCAGGGCGCGGTGCTCTGGAAAATCGGATTGGTCATGGGCGTGGGCAATCTCGTCGGTGGGTACCTCGGGGCGCGGGTCGCTGTCGCCCGGGGCGTCGGCTTCGTCCGTGTGTTCTTCATCCTGATAGTCGGCGCCTTCATCGTTCGACTCGGCGGCAATGTGCTCGACCTGTGGTGAGCGCACCCAGAGCGGCATACCCTGCCGGAATGTACGAGCCCACCTGGGAGTCGGTGTCCACCCATCCGCTGCCGCAGTGGTACGACGACGCGAAACTCGGCGTATTCCTGCACTGGGGCCTCTACTCGGTACCCGGATGGGCCCCGCAGGTGCCCGATATCCAGGCTTTACTCAAGGACAAGGGCCCCGCGGAGATGTTGCGGGACAACCCATATGCCGAGTGGTATCTCAACAGCAGCCGGCTTGAGGGCAGCCCCACCTGGCACCACCAGCGGGAGACCTACGGCCCGCGGGCGACCTACGACGACTTCGTCGCAGCCTTCGATGCAGGCACCGCCGGGACTGACATGGACGCCATTGCCGCGGTCTGTCGCGACGCCGGCGCGGGCTACGTGGTGCTGACCACCAAACATCACGACGGGTTCTGCCTGTGGCCGACCCCGATGCCGCATCCGCGTAAGGGCCGCTATCACGCCCGGCGCGACATCGTCGGTGATCTCACCCGAGCGGTCACCAGTGCGGGAATGCGAATGGGCCTCTACTACTCCGGGGGCTACGACTGGCCCTATAACGACGCTCTACTCGCAAACCCCGCCGACAGCTTCCTCGCCGTCCCGCACGGCGAGGATTACCTCCAGTACGCGACCATTCATGTCCGGGAACTGATCGACCGTTACCGCCCGTCGGTGCTGTGGAACGACATCTGTTGGCCGGCCGGCGGAAACCTGCCGGCACTGTTCGCCGAGTACTACAACGCCGTGCCCGACGGTGTGGTCAACGACCGCTGGATCGAACCGCCACAGCAGCGCGGTGCCATTCCCGACGGGCTGGCCCGGGTGGGAGGTGTTCTGCTGCAACGGTTCTGGTCGCTGATCCCGGACGGCTACAAGTCGCTGACCTTCCCGGCCAACCATCACTACGACTTCCGCACCCCCGAGTACGCCCGTTTCGACACGGTGCAGGAGAAGAAGTGGGAGTCCACCCGCGGGGTGGGCCATTCCTTCGGAGCCAACCGCAACGAGCGTCCCGAGGACATCGTGACGGCGACCGAATTGGTCCGGTCCTTCGTCGACATCGTCGCCAAGAACGGCAACCTGCTCATCGGTATCGGCCCCGACGAGTTCGGCCGGTTTCCGGCTGAACAACTGGTACCGCTGCGCGGACTCGGGGAGTGGCTGCGGGTCAACGGCGAAGCGGTCTACCGCACCCGGCCGTGGCGAACGGCGCAGACCACCACCACCGCCGGGACGGGGGTCCGGTTCACCGCCGGGGACGGCTGCGTCTACGCGATCCTGCTTGACGCGTCCGAGCGTGAGTTCGGCATCCGAGGGTTCGACGCGACCGGCGTTCAGGACGTCCGGATGCTCGGCCTCGACGAGCCACTTGGCTACGGGATCGCCGACGGCATCCTCGTCCTGCGCCTGCCCGAACGGCTGCCGGTGTCGCCGGCTCACGTACTCCGTCTCGGCCTCCGTCTTGGCACGGGCACCCGCCGGTCCGATTAGCCCCGGTTGACCTCGTTGCGCAGCCCGGACTTGTCGACCCGGGGATCGCCGGAGAGGTAGGTCACCGTGTTGTCGAGTCCGGAGGCGATGATCTCGGCGGCCTCGTCGACGCGGACCGAGTTGCCGATGCCCGAGACCTCCACCCGGCCGCAGCGCCCGGTCAGCACCACGGTGTTGTCCACCCCGCTGACGTCGACGTTTCGGCCTTGGCAGTCGAACGTGTCGTTGCGGTCGATCCCGGAGATACTGAGCGCGCCCTCGTTTCCGGGTGGCTCGGCGGTCGGCGGTGTCGGGATGGTCGGCATCGTGGGCCGCACAGTCGGGACCGGTGGCACGGTGGGAAACATCGGCTCCGTCGGCGCCGTCGTCATGTCGGTGGGCAGTGGCGGCTCGGCTGCGACCGCGCCGCCGGGAACAGTCCGCTGCGACTGCCCGGACAGGATGACGCCGCCCCCGACGACGAGTCCGGCGATGAGCAGGCCCAGCACGATCCAGCCGACCGTCATACCGCCCCCACGCCGTGGCGCGTCGGGGTGCGGCACCGTCTCGGGCATGCTCAGGCCGCGTTCGAGGTCGGCAATCCGCTGTTCGGGATCCTCGGTCACACGATGACTATGCCGGGGATCGGCAGGCTTCGGGGGGCGTTTCAGCGCTGGAATGGCGCGACACCGGTGCTATTTTGGTAACGGGTGTATCCAGAACTGTCTGGGCGGAGGAAGGGCGCTGGAATGAAGGTGTTGCTGCCGCACCAGGTGCTTGAGCAGAAGGTTCGATCCGATTTCGATCGGGACGTCCGGCAGCGGTTCTTCCGCGGTCTGGAGTTCGCCGCCCCACAGGGGGATCCGGGCTGGTTCGGACCCGACAGTGCGGTCTGGCGCGTGCATTCACATACCCCGGCGCTGATCTTCGGGCTGCAGTGCGCGGCCTACCTGGAACGGCTGGATCCGAGCATCTTCTGGATGGGCTCGGATCACTCCAGGGTGGCGGAACGCGACGCCGATGGCCGGCCCACCGGCCGGTTGGACCTCGAG
>Ga0116183_1003262_pt1 | contig 16647 bp, 15 predicted proteins | sample AD_UKC078_MetaG_FD_89753 | JGI IMG/M metagenome (GOLD analysis project Ga0116183, IMG submission 89753) | Active sludge microbial communities of municipal wastewater-treating anaerobic digesters from USA - AD_UKC078_MetaG | ecosystem: Engineered > Bioreactor > Anaerobic > Digestate | place: USA... | reverse complement strand
TACCCTTGTGGTAAACATGAACGCTTAGTACTTTAGTACTTAGCGAGAATGATACCCTTGTGGTACAAAAAAAAGCTTGTCTCGGCATAAAAAAATGGGGCTAGTATAGATGAACGTCTCATTTTCGTACATGCATGGTTCGCGAAAATAATTGCCAAAAACACAAACACTTATGCTGTAGTCGGAACCATGCACAGTTAGTGATAATAATCCCCGTGGGAAATGAATAGAATCTTACGAGTAAATCTCGTATTTGGCGTCACGTTCTACAGGAATCAAGCCTTCGGCGCGAATGAGTTCTTGAATATGTTCAGGAGTCATTCCCACTGGAGAAGCAGCGCCTGCGGCGTGAGTGATTTTTTCTTCTATAATTGTGCCGTCTAAATCAGAAGCCCCTGCATGAAGTGCCTTCATGGCGGTTGGAATCCCCATTTGAATCCAGTAGGCTTTGATGTGAGGAAAATTATCTAAAAATAATCTAGAAATAGCGACGGTTCTAAGGATATCTTCTTCCGAGGTGATTTGAGGAATGCGACGCCCTAGGCTATTATGTTCTGGATGAAACACGAGAGGAATAAAGGCATAAAAACCATGGGTCTCATCTTGTAGTTGACGTAAAAGATTTAAATGCTCGATTCGCTGTTCTGGTGTTTCAATATGTCCAAAGAGCATCGTGGCATTGGAGAAAATACCCGCTTTATGAACGGCTCGATGAGCGTTAAGCCATTCTTCTCCTGTTTCTTTACCGCTGCAAATTTCATCTCGGACACTTTGCACAAGAATTTCGGCACCACCCCCTGGCAGGGCATCTAACCCAGCGACCTTTAATTCATGGATAATATCATCTAAAGCTCGTTCAGATTTTTTGGCAAAGTAACAGAGCTCGACAGCAGTAAACGCTTTTAAATTGACTAGAGGGAACGCTTTCCGCAGTTTAGAAAGCATTTCCACATAATAAGAAAAGGGATGGTCAGGGTGTAATCCCCCAACGATGTGTAGTTCTCTAGCGCCTTTGCTTACAGCTTCTGCGGCTTTTTCAAGAACAACTTCATGGTTCCAATCATAAGCATGAGGACTATCTTTTTTTATTTTAGAAAACGCACAAAAGTTGCAGTGTAAAACACAAATATTAGTGTAGTTGATCTGCCGGTTATTCACCCAGAAAACAGAGTTCCCATGCCTAGCTTGCTTTTCGAGATTAGCTCGCTCACAAAGTTCTTCTAAAGGAGCATTGAGGAATAAGTCGAGAGCCTCTTCTACACTAATACGTTCCATTGAAGAGTCCTACAAAGAGGCTGCTTTTTTAAGAGCAGAAGCTTTGTCTGTTTTTTCCCAAGTAAAGCGTTTTCCTGTTCTTCCAAAGTGGCCAAGCGCTGCTGTGCTTAAGTAGCCAGGTTTCTTTAAGTCAAGCATTTTAGTTAAACCAGCAGGAGATAAATCAAAGTGCTTTTTAACAAGTTCTTCAATTTGACTATCTGCAATTTTACCTGTATTAAAAGTATTTACTAAAACAGAAACTGGTTGTGAATACCCAATAGCGTATGCTAATTGTACTTCACAGCGTGTTGCAAGGCCAGCGGCAACAATGTTTTTAGCAACATAACGAGCGGCATAAGCACCAGAACGGTCAACCTTAGAAGGGTCTTTTCCAGAGAAAGCACCACCGCCATGACGGCCCATGCCACCATAAGTATCGACAATGATTTTTCTTCCAGTTAAGCCACAATCTCCATGAGGACCACCCACAACAAATTTTCCAGTGGGATTGATTAGAAAGCGAGTTTTTTTATCGAGCAAATTGGCTGGAATTACTTTTTTGATCAATTTTTGAATGATGGCTTTTTCAATAAGCTCATGAGTAATTTCTTTTCCTTTGTAAGAAGCTTGGTGTTGCGTACTTACAACAACCGTATCCACTCGTATAGGTTTATCATTTTCGTCGTATTCTACAGTGACTTGGCTTTTTGCATCTGGACGTAACCAAGGAATCTCACCAGACTCACGAAGTTCTTGAATCTTAGCCATTAATTCATGAGCCAGAGAAATTGGTAAAGGCATTAATTCTTTTGTTTCATTGCAAGCAAAACCAAACATCATACCTTGGTCGCCAGCGCCTTGTTCTGCTGTTGCTTTTCCAGCGGCTTTTTGTGCATCGACGCCTTGTGCAATGTCTGGAGACTGTTTATCTAAAGAGACTAAAACAGCACAGCTCTTATAATCGAAACCCATTTCAGAATCTGTATACCCTATTTCTTTAATGACTTCTCGAGCGATTTTTGGATAATCAATAGTGGCGTTTGTGGTGATTTCACCAGCAATAACAACAAGCCCTGTATTCACGAGCGTTTCACAAGCTACACGACTATTAGGGTCAGAAGAGAGAGCTGCATCTAAAATAGCATCCGAAATTTGATCGGAAACTTTATCTGGATGACCTTTTGAAACTGATTCAGATGTGAAAAGATAGTTTGCCATATTTATCCTTACTTAAGGGCTCATTTATGCATAAATTTATAAAAACGCATAGAGTTTTTCAATGCAATTTCATCCGAATTTAAAAAATAGTGATGGAGTGATTTTTTTAATAGCTTTTTCAAAAAAAACAGATAAAGATACCCTAATTGCAAAAAAACTCTTTTTAATCTAATTCTCGAATTTTCTTCCTTTAATTAGCTGTTTTAAGGTGAGTAAGATTAAAAAACGATTTTTCATCATTTCTTTTTTTATTTTATAAAAAACGTTTTTTTAGGATTTTTATGCTTTTACGAGATTTTTCAAATTGGCTTTCAGACTTATTAGAACCTTCAAAATATAAAGATTATTGCTCTAATGGTCTCTGCGTAGAGGCGTCTTCTGAAGTCACAAAGGTCGTAACAGGTGTTTCTTTTCGAGAATCTTTGATTGATAAAGCGATAGAACTTGGGGCCGATTGTATTATTGTGCATCATCCCCATGGTTTTTGGGCTAGTGATAGTAAACTCCCAATAGGTATTTTAGGGCGCAAAGTACAAAAATTAATGGAAAATCATATTTCTTTATTTGGCTTTCATTTGCCTTTAGATGGGCATCCTGAAATAGGAAATAATGCTTTAATTGCTTCAAAACTTGGTATGGAAAGAATAAGCGGGTTTATGTCTTCAGGAGAAAAAGAAGTCGGCTGTATCGCCTCATTCCCTAAACCAATTTCTAGAGAAGAAGTGTTTATGCGAATACAAAAACTTTTCCCTTTAGGGGTTTCTCATTCTTTATTTTATGGTTCTTCTGAAATTCAGAAAATAGGGATTTGTTCTGGAGGAGGAAGTAGCGGCATAGATGAAGCATTTTCTTTAGGAGTAGACCTTTATCTTACTGGAGAAATTAAAGAACAAACACCAATTTTTGTAGAAGAAGAACGGCAAAACGTGGTTGCCTGCGGTCACCATCGCACCGAAATTTTTGGTGTACAAGCATTAGCAAAAAAAATAGAAGTGGATCTAAAAATCCCTTCTACTTTTATTGATATAGATAATGCTGTTTGATTTTTATAAAAACAGAGCTTTATTTTTTCAAGTTCAAGGTTAATAAACGATGAAAGTCTTCGCAGGTCATGGCTTCAATGCGGTTACCCATGGCGACACTTCGAGTACGTTCATTACCGACTTTATCTGGAACTCTAAAGCAAAATTCGTGGAAAGTGCCCATGTCGGTTGGAATTCCCATTTTGAAAATACGAATGCGTTCTTTCCCTTCATTATAAAGTTCATAATAATCATAGGAATTTTTGATCTTTTGAAGGCGCTTGTCTTGGTTGAATTGAATTTCGTTAACAATAGGGCCATCTAAAATAATAGGAAGTGTGTTTGGAAAGCGTAACTCAATTACATCACGAACTTTAACAATCGAAGTTTCTTTAGGCTTGATTAAGTAACGTTGCTGAGGAATATTGCGATAAGCTTTATAGCGAACGGTACGAACGCCGCACATTTCACGCATATCTGGTTGGGCAACGAAGTCTATATCTCTACAAATAGGAGGCATATTTGTTGGAACTTCTAAATCGGAACCGTCTTGAGTGCCAGCACACCCGACAAAAAGTAAGACTGAAGAAAAGCCAATAATAAAGGAAAATAGAGATTTCATAAATCTAAATATAAACTTAATCAAAAAAAGGGGGTACGTTTTTTCTTGCATTGAATTGAAAATAGCTGTTTTTTATGTGATAATCAAATAAAAAGTGATTTATTACTATGAGGATAATAAAAGCATCAAACGCTTAAAAGTGTTTGTATTTGCCCTTTTTTGGATAAACACGTTATGTTATATAATTTTTTGCGGAAAAGAATTAATTATTCTATCTTTGACACTCTGATCCAAAGAAAAAAAGGTTGTTGTATTCATGAATATTTATAGCTGGAATGTAAACGGGATCCGTTCGATCGCAAAAAAGGGATTTGAAAAATGGTTTTCAGAAGTCCAAGCAGACATTCTATGCCTTCAAGAAGTACGCGCTGATTTGGATCAAATTCCTGAGTCTTTACAAAATCCAGAAGGCTATTTCTCTTATTGGAATTCTTCTAAAAAAAAGAAGGGTTATAGTGGGGTAGCTGTTTATTCTCAAATAGAACCAGATCTTGTTAACTACGGGATGGGGATTAGCGAGTTTGATGATGAAGGTCGAATGATTCAGCTCGTTTTTCCTGATTGGGTTTTGAATAATGTGTATTTTCCAAATGGAGGGCAAGGAGAAGATCGTTTAGACTACAAGCTTAGGTTTTACGATGCTTTTCTTGAAAACTCTCTTCATTGGCTTTCTAATGGCAAGCATGTGGTGACTGTTGGCGATTATAATACGGCTCATCAAGAAATAGATATTGCTCGCCCTAAAGAAAATGAAAATATTAGTGGCTTTTTACCAATTGAACGAGCTTGGATTGATAAATATATCAAGAGTGGATTTGTGGACTCCTTTAGAGAATTAAACCCTTCAAAAACAGATGCCTATACTTGGTGGTCTAATCGTTTCTCATCAAGGGAAAGGAATGTGGGGTGGCGCTTAGACTACGGCTTTGTTGATAAAGCATTAATGGCAAGCGTACTAGACTCAAAGATTTTATCAGAAGTGGAAGGCTCAGATCATTGCCCTATTTGTCTTGAGCTAGACCCGCCTTTTCCACCGATAAAAGTTGTACCAACAGTTTAAGACGCACTTCGAATAAAGGCTTTTATGGCGTCGCGTAAGATGGTAAAAATGTGACGCAATTCATCATCATTTTCTTCTAGTAATGTGACACGAAATCCTTGTAGTTCACTGCAGAAGCTGCTACTTGGAACTACGCATATACCCGTGGCGCCTAATAAATAATAAACAAATCGATAATCTAAACTAGGAACGTTTTGAACCCAACCTTCCACCTTAGCTCGAATTTCAGGGTTATTAATAGGGAGAGTTTGCCTATCATTAAGAACGCCTTCTTTAAAGGTGATCGTATTATAGAAAGCACCATAAGTAGGGTTGAAATTAAGTTCAGGAACATCGCTTAGAATCTCGTTAATTATGGAACTGCGACGTCCAATTTTTTCGTTGAGAGTAGTGCGATGAACCATATAGCGAGGATCGCCTAAAATCTTTGGAATTGTAAGTTGAGGAATTGTTGTTGAACAGACTTCAATCATTTTTGCATTGTCTAAAGCTTTGCAGAACGCATCAAATTGTTCATCTTTATCACGATTATAATATTCTGCCCAACCACAACGAGATCCTGGCCAAGGGTATTCTTTTGAAATTCCTTTTAATGCAATACCAGGAACATCTTTAATGATTTCAGCTAGAGCATAAGCACGAGCACCATTATAAACAATCTTATTATAAATTTCATCGGAAATAATAAAGAGTTTGTAACGTTTGGCGATATCTACAATTTTTTCCAAGTACTCGAGAGGATATACCATTCCAGTTGGATTATCTGGATTGATAATTAATATGCCTGCAATTGTTGGATTATACTTGATTTTATTTTCAAGCTCTTCTAAATCAGGGTACCAATGATTTTCTGGGTCTAGTCGATAAGTAATTGGAGCCGAATGAGCATGAGCTGCTTCTGCAGAACTATGGGTGCTATAAGCTGGAGAAGGCCCAATAATACGAGTGGTTAAAGCGAGTAAGCTATAAATAGTGGCAATCGCATCGCCAAGACCATTAAAGAATAGAATGTCATTGGCGGTAATTTGAGCGCCGCCTAATTTGTTGGTTTCTTTTGCTATAAATTCACGAGTAGTAAGAATACCCTGAGAAGGACAATAACCGTAGCTATCGTTTTCTTGTACTATCTTACCGACAGTATCTTTAATCCATTGTGGAACTTGGCATTTTTTTTCTATTGGATCGCCAATATTTTCCCAATGGATCTTTAATCCTAGAGCTTGGAGCTGATTTGCTTTTTTTACTATTTCACGGATTTCATATGAAAGTTCTTTAGCGCCTTCGCTCAGTAATTTTAATCTCATCAGAAACTCCTATAAACGATGTTTCAAATGTAACAATAAGTCGTGATCTTGAAAGCGGTTTTATTTTGAATATTTTATATTTTCGCAATGACTTGTTATGATCCTATTCGTCAGAAAAGCGTGGCGTCAACTCCAGAAGAAGCGGTGCGTCAGCAAGTCATTTGCTTTTTAAAAGAATCTTTAGGTGTTCCACCTCATTTAATGGAAATTGAATTTAGTCTCTCTAAAATCAAAAAAGCATCTAAAGATCGAGTCGATATATTGGTTCATGATTTCCGAAGAGGAGCTGATATTTCAAAACCCTGGCTTTTAGTGGAATGTAAAGCAGAAGGGCAATACACTTGGCAGGAACTTGAAATACAATTGAATCGATATCTTAAAGTATTGAAACCTTCTTTTATAATGCTTGGGCTTGGAGTGGAGGTTCGCTTTTTTGCATTTTCTGAAATGAAGAATACTTTTTTACCCATTTCAGAATTACCAAAGTATCCAAAATAAAAATAATATCAAAATCTATGCAAAAATATGAATTTATGCATTGACTAAAACAAATTAAATATTACATTTATCTTATGAAATTTAAAATGCCCTCTTCTATTGCTTTAGAATTAGTTCCAAGAGATTTAAATCTCTTTTTAGACGAAAGTCGTTTGAATTTAGATCGTTATCCTTTTATTCAAAAAATCAATGTTCCAGAAATTCGATCGGTAGAAATAAAATCATTCGAGGCATCCAAGGTTCTTTTAGAACATTCTTTACCAGCAGTGCCTCACTTTCGTTTGATTGATAGGACGTTAGATGATTTATTGAAAAAATTATCATCATTACAAGAAATGGGTTTAAAGGAAGTTCTTTTAATTGGTGGCGATCCTCCAAAGAACGGAGAATTTGTTCCATCGGGGCTTACCACATTAGAGGCTATTTCTCAAGTTCGAAAAGCATTCCCATCCTTAAAAATTTATGCTGGGCTTGATCCCTATAGATCTTCTTTTCGCCGTGAATTAGATTATGCAAAGCAAAAATTAGATGCTGGCTGTAATGGCTTTTACACTCAGCCTTTTTTCTCCTTAAAAGTGTTAGATCTTTGGTTAGAACAACTTTCAAGTACTGAATTATGGTTTGGGATTAGTCCTGTACATTCAGATAAATCTCGAAAATATTGGGAAAAGGTGAATCAAGTGGTGTTCCCAGCGGATTTTAGCTACGGAGTAAAAGAGAATATTGATTTAGCAAAGGTGTTGCTTAATCGTATTGCAGAGGTGAATTGTAATGCCTATTTTATGCCAATCACTATTTCTGCCTCAGATTATTTAAAAGATCTTTTTGCGGGTGATGATGAATAGCATTTCAGTTTGAAAAGCTATTATCATAAGGAAAATTGTTATAGCTGCGTTTTGTAAACAAAAAAAATACCCTTTGAATGTTGATCTTTATTTAGGTCGTTCCCAGTTTGACCCTTTTACAGAATAAAAATGTTTGTTTTTTTATAAAAATAAGCATTTTTTTTTAATAGAAAAAAATCGTAATATTTCTTTTTAAGCTTTAAGTATTATAGTCTCATTTTAGTTATATTTCCTGCGGTTCTTTTATAATTTTAAAAACTGGAGACCATACAATGGCACTTAAAAACGAATACCTTCAGAAAGTTTATGAAAACGTTGTTCTGAAGAATAAGGGCGAAAATGAATTTCATCAAGCCGTGATAGAATTCTTAGAATCATTAGAGCCTGTTTTAGAAAAAGATCCTGGTCTTGCTAAAACTGGAATTCTTGAACGTATTGTAGAACCAGAACGACTAATTCAGTTTAGAGTTTCTTGGGTTGATGATGCTGGTAATGTCCAAGTAAATCGTGGTTATCGAGTACAATTTAATTCTGCGATTGGTCCATATAAGGGTGGTATTCGTTTACATCCTTCTGTGAATGCGTCTATTTTGAAGTTTTTAGGTTTTGAACAAATTTTCAAAAACAGCCTAACTAGTTTGCCTATGGGTGGTGGAAAAGGCGGCGCTGATTTTGATCCTAAGGGAAAATCAGATAATGAAATCATGCGCTTTTGTCAATCCTTCATGACAGAGCTTGCAAAGCATATTGGTGCTGATACAGACGTTCCTGCTGGTGATATTGGTACTGGTGCTCGTGAAATCGGTTATATGTTTGGTCAATACAAAAGACTTCGCAATGAGTTTACTGGTGTTTTGACTGGTAAAGGCCTTTCATACGGTGGTTCACTTGCTCGTAAAGAAGCCACTGGATATGGCCTTCTATATTTCACTCGTGAAATGCTTGCCAACATGAAAAAGACTGACCTTAAAGGGAAAACGGTTGTTATTTCTGGTTCAGGAAATGTTGCCATTTATGCATCAGAAAAAGCTCAAACCATGGGAGCAAAAGTGGTGACTGCTTCTGATTCTAATGGTTATGTCTATGATCCTAATGGGATTCAATTAGATGTTGTGAAACAAATTAAAGAAGTGGAAAGAGGCCGTATTTCTGAATATGCAAAGCGTGTTCCTGGTTCTGAATATCATGAAGGTTGTAATAACATTTGGAATGTAAAGTGCGATATAGCTCTTCCTTGTGCTACACAAAATGAATTAGATCTTGCTGGTGCAAAAGCTTTAATTGCAAATGGTGTGATGCTTGTGGCTGAAGGCGCTAACATGCCTTCTACACCAGAAGCGATCGAAGCTTTCTTACAAGCAGGTGTCATGTTTGGCCCAGCTAAAGCAGCAAATGCTGGTGGCGTTGCTACCTCAGGTCTTGAAATGAGCCAAAACAGTGAACGCTTGAGCTGGTCATTTGAAGAAGTCGAAAAGAAATTAGAAACAATCATGATTAATATTTTCCACAATGCTTATTCCGCATCTAAAGAATATGGTCATGAAGGGAATCTTGTGATGGGCGCAAACATTGCTGGATTTAAGAAAGTTGCTGATGCCATGAAATGGCAAGGTGTAGCGTACTAATTCTTTTTGAATAAACATTCAAATTTTCAAAGGTCTTTTACTTTTTTGTAAAGGGCCTTTTTTTATTTCTTAAAAACAGAGAGTTAGGTTTTTGCTTCTGAAATAAAGGCGAGAGTTGATGTATTTTTCTTAGGGCTAAGCACGTGTATGAGGAAGCATTGTCTTCACTTGTAGGTATCGTTTTAATTTAGATAAAATGTGATGATGAACACATTTTTTTTATTGGTTTACTTGTTTTTCTACTTACAATTTTTCTTACATCTGAAAAAGAAACTTACAATAATCCTATAAAACAGAAAAACAAGTACACTATTTCTTTATTTGTTTATATTAGGAAAACCCAATACTAAGGATTTGCTTTTTTTGGAACTTTCTATGCGTTCTTTACAAAAATATTTTTCTATTCGTGTTTTATTAATCGTAATTTGTGCCATTTTAGCTGTTATTGCTCCTGATGTATTTTCGCTTGAAAACCGTTACTTATTGAAGATATGTTATAGCGCATTTTTTTTGTTGACGATTCTTGGAGCTATATTCTATAAGGCTCCAGTCTTATCTAATCAACTGAAACGTCGTAAAATAAGAACGGATATAGAAATTCCTTTGCCTGATGATGTCGCTACTGTTTCAAGAGATTTTCAGAAAGATTTAATGGAAAAAGAACGTCTTTTTCAATTCATGTTTAATTCTTCTATCGATGGTTTTTGGACTTATGATATTCCTACAGGAAAAGTTTCTTGGTCTGATCGAGCAGCTTTTATTTTAGGTGCTTCTCAGCAAGAATTGGGAGATAATTTTGATATTCTAAAAACAAAAGTTTTTGAAAAAGATTGGAGCGATTTTCGAAATAAATTCGCTGAAGCTTTAAATCAATCAGAATCTTTTTCAACCCCTCTTCGACTTTTGATTGGAAAAAAAGAAATCACTATCAGTGGTAGGGCACAATGTAATGACGAGGGGAGACCTATTTGTGTTTTTGGTTCTTTGAGCCAACCTACCGAACGAACAGCTCAGTTTGAAAAGCAAAATGCTCTTTCTATTTATGTAGATGCTTTAACTGGGGTTCGAAATAGACGTTGCTTTTTAGAAAAATTAGAAAAAGAAATTCAAAAAGCTAAAGAACGACCAGACTATTTATTTGCTTTGGTTCTTTTAGATATAGATCATTTCAGTGCAATTAATGATAATTATTCATTAGATATGGGTGATGTTCTTTTACAGTTGGTTTCTGAACGCATTTCTTTATCTTGCAGGCAGAATGATTGTGTGGCTCGTATCGGGCCAGATGTCTTTGGAATTATTCTTCGTAATGTACAGAATAATCGTACTGATGATGAATTGCATACGATTGTGCGTCGTTTACATTCTAAGGTTAAAACGCCTTTGCAAATTGGTTCCAATGAGGTTTATGTTAGTGCCTCCATGGCAGTAGTTGTCAATCGTGAGTTTGATAATGTAGATGATTTGCTCGCTAACGCGAACGCAATGCTTCGTGAAATAAAAAGAAGTGATGACCGAGGCGGAATACAATTCTTTACTAGTGGTATTCGAGAAAAGGCGATGAAACTCTATAGATTAGAGTTTGAAATTAGAAAAGCCATACAATGTCGTGAATTTCTTCTTTATTATCAGCCAGTGATTGATATTGGAGACCAAAATAAAATTGTCGCTTTTGAAGCATTAGTGCGTTGGAATAATTCCGAACGAGGTATCATTTCTCCTGCAGAATTTATTCCGATGGCAGAAGAAACGGGTTTGATTATTCCACTAGGAGAAATGATTTTACAAATGGCTTGTACTCAAGCCAAAAAATGGGTGGATTTAGGGTATCATGATATTATGGTGGCTGTTAATTTCTCTGCAAAACAGTTTGCTGTAGATAATATGGTCGAAAAAGTAAAGCGAGTTCTTGTGGAGACTAATCTAAACCCAAGAAATTTGAAAATTGAAATTACTGAATATAGTGCGATGTGTGAAGTTGAAAAAACAATTGATATTATGAAAGCATTATCAGGTATGGGGCTTCAAATATCCATTGACGATTTTGGAACAGGCTATAGCTCGCTTATTTATCTTAAACGTTATCCTATCCATACGTTAAAAATGGATAAATCTTTTGTAAATCATGTCGCAGAAGATGAAGAAGATGGCACTTTTGCACGTATGGTTATAGGAATTGCTCAGTCTTTAAATCTTGAACTTATTGCAGAGGGTGTTGAAACAAAAGCACAATTAGAGTTTTTAAGAAATGAAGGCTGCCGACTAATTCAGGGCTTTTATTTTAGTCGTCCTTTATCTGAAGTCGATGCGTTAAGTTATTTAGAAGCGCATTATCAAAAGAATACAACCACGCCAGTTCTTGATTAAATATGATAGCACTGCCTAGTATTTTCTCGGCAAAGAGAAAGTAGTTCCTCTTTAGTAATATTTTTAACTTGAGCTAAGTGTTCTGCAATTAGAGGAATCATTCCACTATGTGCTGCTTTACCTCTAAAGGGTACTGGTGCAAGGTATGGAGCATCTGTTTCAAGAAGCAACCTTTCCAGTGGTACTATTTTGGCGGCAGCCCTTACGTTTTCAGCATTTTTGAAAGAGATAATCCCCGTAAAACCAATGTAAATATTGGATGATAAGTTCAGAAGAGCTTCAGCAAAAGCAGGGGTTCCTGTAAAGCAATGGACATGGATAGGATGGTTTTGAATTGGAGCATTTCTTAAAATAGAAAGGCTATCTTTTTCGGCTTCTCGGAGATGAAGTACAAGTGGCTTTCTTTTTTGGAGGCCAATTTTTAGTTCTTTTTCAAATAAGAGGCATTGAGCTTCTTTGCTTTCAGCACCGTAATGGTAATCAAGCCCGAATTCTCCACAGGCAACCGCTTTAGGGTGATCTAAATAAGATTTTAATAGTTCCTCGTGTTCGGGACGATAGGAATCAACATATTGAGGATGTATGCCATAGGCGGCATAAATAAAATCATACTTTTCAGACATGATTTTAGCGTATTCAAATTCGTTAGGATCACAGGCCACTTGAATCATGGCTTCTGGTTTGATTTCCATTTTTGCCCAAAGTGTTTCAAATGATTCTTGAGTTTGTTCTTCGTAAGTATCTAAATGGCAATGAGTATCTACAAAAGAGTTCATGGGTATAGAACCTCTAAAATGACATAGGTGAGTTCACCGCGTGGTGTTTGTACTGATATTTTTTCTCCGGTTTTTTTCCCTAAAAGAGCTGTTCCAAGAGGAGATTTCATGCTGATTTTACCTTGAAGAGGGTCAATTTCTTCACCCCCAACGATGGAATAAGCCTTCAATTTCTGAGTTTTTTCTTCCTTTAATTGGATTTTTGCTCCAAAACGGATCGAACCATCGACAGGAGCTTTTGCTTCGACAATCTGGGCTCCATCTAAAAGCTTATCTAATTGACGTAAACGTCGATCGATTTCACGTAAACGCATACGACCAAAAGTATAAGCGGCATTTTCAGAACGATCGCCTTCAGCAGCGGCGTCGCTGACCTGTTTTTGCATTGCTGGTCGTTCGATATATTTAAGAGATTCCCATTCGGCTTTGAATTTTTCAAAACCTTCTTTAGAAATATGATGCTGCATATAACAATAATAGAAAAAAGAATTATTTATTACTAAATTTGAATTCATGAAAAATCCAATTGTAAAAAGAAAACATCCTGACTCACGTTCCACTCGTATTGGACGAGTCATGTTTAATAGAATGTTTCCAAAGCGTTTAGATGCATTAAAAGTGGCTTTCTCTGTAGGGATTGGTGTTTTTATAGGCATTGCTCCAACAATTGGAATTGCTGTTATTTTAACTGTCGCTGTATGTGCAGCTTTAAAATTACCTAAAGTGCCCGCCGTTGTCGCTTCCTTTATAGCCAATCCATCTACTCAGTTTGGATTCTTTTATCCTGTAGGTTATATGATTGGAAAATCTATCGTAGAGCCTAAAAAAATATCGTTTGATTTTTTAGGCGAATTAGAGCGTTTATCTTTTAGAAATTTTACAGATATTATTTCTCATTTATGGATCAATGCTGCAGATCATTTGCTTTCTTTTATGATTGGCATTATGCTATTAGCTTTTGTATTTGGTCTTGCCTTTTTTGGGGCTGCTTATTTTATTGTTTCTTATAGAAAAAGAAAGCATGTTGAAGTTAAAAACGCCTATATTCGAAACTTAGTTATAGAAGATGAACAATTAATTAAAGAAGCAAAACAACAAGGAAAATCATTTCATATGCATATCTATCCATTTAAAGCGCTTCGTCCAGTTCGTTCGGAAGATGCAAAAGATATATCAGCCCTCCCTTATGATGTTATGAATAGAGCAGAGGCCGCTAAGATGGCGGAAAACCTCCCTCATTCGTATTTGCGAGTGACTCGTGCGGAACTTGAGCTTCCAGAAATATCTGATGCTTATGATCCGAAGGTTTATCTTCGTGCGAAAGAAAATTTAGATAAAATGATAGCCGATGGCGTTATTGCCCATGAAAAGAAAAATTGCTTGTATGTTTATCGTCAAGTGATGGAAGGGCGAGAACAGTATGGTCTAGTTTGTTGTGTACCTGCAAAAGATTATTTTCATAAAATTATTAAAAAGCATGAGTTGACTCGAGCTGATAAAGAAGAAGATCGTTTACGTCATGTGCTTGCTACTAATGCAAATACAGGACCTGTCTTTTTAACTTATCGAGATCAAGGTCAATTCGATCTTTTTGGAGCTGTTCGTTCCCGTAAACCTATTTATGACTTTGTGACTGAAGCAGATGGCTTTGGACATACGGTTTGGTTAATTGAAGACGAACAAGAAATTCAAACCATTTGTGAATCTTTTAATCATGTGCCTGTTTCTTATATTGCTGATGGTCATCATCGTAGTGCTGCAGGGGCTCGTGCTTCAGGTTATCGCGCTGAACAAAATAAGAATAATACAGGTGAAGAAGAGTATAATCGTTTCTTAGCTATTTTATTCCCTTCCACACAATTAAAAATTATGGACTATAATCGTGTTTTGAAAACATGGAATGGCCATACACCAGAATCCATTCTAAAAGCACTAGAACCAATTTTTAATGTTAAGAAATTGAATGACATGATTCATCCTCAACAAATGCATCAAGTTCATATGTATTTGCAGGGTTCTTGGTATCAATGTGAGTTTAAGGATGAGTTGTTAAAGGATTTAGGTCCAGTAGATAGCCTGGACGTCTCTCTATTACAAAAGCATGTATTGAATCCTTTCTTTGGAATCGATGACCCAAGAACATCAAAAGATATTGATTTTGTTGGGGGTATTCGTGGGCTTTCTGAGCTAGTGAAAAGAGTGGATAGCGGTGAATGTTCTTGTGCTTTTGCTATGTATCCAACTACTTTAGATCAATTGATGGCAATCGCTGATGCTAATGAAATCATGCCTCCAAAAAGCACTTGGTTTGAGCCAAAACTGAGAGATGGTCTATTAGTTCACACCTTAGATTAATTCCAAGGAAGTCTAATTTTCTTCCCGATGATTGTTGATGGAGAGAATAACCCCAATTCTCTCGAATCAATGCATCGGGCGCCTTGATTACAAGCAAGGTAGTAGTAGTCTTCTAAAACAATAAAAGATTCTATTTTAGACGAGTCTTTTAAAGAAAAAACTTCTCTTTTTATTTTTACTTCGCCTACACTAGGCTGACTTTTTTGTACTTGTAATCCTATTAAAAAAAGCTCTTGCCAAGGAAGCCCTTGAATTTCTTTAACGCTTACAGGTCTTGATGCGATTCTTGCACTCCCTACCACATTTAAAGGTAATTCTTGAGATCCTTGAAAAACGCTTGGTTTAATAAAGAAAGAAGTGTTTTGCTGTTTTAGAATGGAAATGGCTAGATCCATTTCAACATCATTTAAGCTATCCAAAAAAAGAGTGTCTCCTTTTTTTGGAATATAAAAGTGTCTTGAATCTATAAATGCAGTTTCATTTTTCCAAACAAAATCAAGATAAGCAGATTTGACATGACCTTCAGAAGAAATTTTAAGTTCTGAACCAGGAAGCCCAATTACACGACGTAATAAAACTTCTCCAATTCTCTTTTGGGCAAGAACAATATCATTGGGATGAATTTGATTTTTACACCAAGGAGTCTTACAAATCCATAGACGCTCATTGTTTTTGATTTCAGGAGCCATGGAGTTGTCTTTAATTTGTATGTGTTCAATGGCGTAAAAACGGGTGAGAATAGATAGAGTAAAAACAACTATTAAAACAAGAAAAATAAAAAATACGCGAGTTTGCGAATTTTTAACAATTAATTTTTTTAATAGTTTTTCTGATGGGTTCATTTTATTCTGCACTTGAAGAATTATCCGAAAGAGAAAGAACAGCAAGGAAAGCCTTTTGAGGAACTTCCACAGAACCTATGTTTTTCATTCTCTTCTTGCCTTCTTTTTGTTTCTCTAAGAGTTTCCGTTTACGAGTAATATCACCACCATAGCATTTGGCGAGAACGTCTTTACGTACTGCTTTCACAGTACTTCTGCTGATGATCTTTCCACCAATAGCCCCTTGAATAGCTACATCAAACTGTTGTCTTGGAATTAATTCTTTCAATTTTACGCAAATGGCATTGGCGTATTGAACTGATTTATCTTTATGAATAATAACAGAAAATGCATCTACGGGATCACCATTTAATAAAATATCTAGCTTGACCAAGTTATTGCGACGGTAACCACAAGGTTCATAGTCTAAACCAGCATAACCGCGGCTGACCGATTTTAATCGATCATAAAAATCAAACATGATTTCTGCTAATGGAATTTCGTACTTAAGAATGACTTTATTTTCGTCGATGTATTCCATGGTCGTAAATTCACCACGTTTCTCATCACAAAGCGTCATCATGGCGCCCACAAATTCTTTAGGTGTAAAAATCTGTACTTTTACATAGGGTTCTTCGATATAGTCATAGCGACTCGCATCAGGAAGTTTTGAAGGACTTTCAATTTTAATATGAGAACCATCATTCATATAAACGTGATACTCCACGTTTGGAACCGTGGTGATGATGTCGACATTAAATTCTCGATCTAAACGTTCTTGCACAATTTCCATGTGCAGAAGCCCAAGAAAGCCTGCTCTAAAGCCAAAACCAAGAGCTTCAGATGTTTCTGGTTCCCATGAAATGGCAGAGTCATT
>Ga0116183_1003260_pt1 | contig 16654 bp, 12 predicted proteins | sample AD_UKC078_MetaG_FD_89753 | JGI IMG/M metagenome (GOLD analysis project Ga0116183, IMG submission 89753) | Active sludge microbial communities of municipal wastewater-treating anaerobic digesters from USA - AD_UKC078_MetaG | ecosystem: Engineered > Bioreactor > Anaerobic > Digestate | place: USA... | reverse complement strand
TGTCACCTGTGTCACCGGAATCTTCAACGAGATCGCTTTCCATTCTCGGAGCAAGTTTGAATGCATCATAAGTAAATGTAAGAATTCCCTGAATATAGGTAAAAGCTTTTCCGACTTCTCTTTTGCCTTCCCAGTAGAACATTTCCTTGTCTACTGCCAGATTTCCGGTTATTTCCCATGCACCGTGACCGAGATTTGTGTTTGTGATCTCAACATCTGAAACTTTTATGAAAACACCTTCATATTTTTCACCGTCAGCACCATGATTTTCTGTCGGAACCCATTCAGTGCCGCTCTGCTCAAAAGGAGTTGCAACAGTTGAAGGATCGTCAATTTCAGCAGGGTTGGGAACATTTGCCGTACCAAGTTTTGAAAGATCGTCACTCTGGACTTCGACCTGAGAATTTTCATAGTATTCTTTGTAAAGTCCCTTTACGGAGATCTTGTCACTGATTGCAAAAGCATCAACTTCGGCAGTATCTTTAACAAAAACAAATATTCCTGAATACGGTCTTGCCGTTGTTATAAGCTCAGAAACATACATTCCCTTAATGTTTGTATTGTTAAACTGATCATCCTGATTATATACGATCCCTACAACAACAGCTTCAAAAGTAACTTCTGTTTCAAGGGGCACTTCGCCTTTCTGTATCTTTGAGATCTCACCTTCCGGCTCTGTATCACCGGTGTTTCCAGTGTTTCCAGTATTTCCTGTGTTGCCAGTGTTACCAGTGTTTCCTGTGTTGCCAGTGTTCCCTGTATCACCGGTGTCACCAGTGTTCCCTGTATCACCTGTGTCGCCGGTATTTCCGGTGTCGCCGGTATTGCCTGTATTCCCTGTGTCTCCGTTGTTGTTTGTGCTTGTCGTATTACAGCCGGCAGCCGCAACAAGCAAAAAAAGAAAACTGATCAAGAGCAATGATTTAATTTTTTTCATGATTCCCTCTCTTAAAGAAAAATATTAAAAAAACGGTAAAAACTCAAAACAGTATATTGTATCATAATTAACTGTTTTTGAAAGATAAAAAATGGAAAAAGCCGGTTAAATCTGGATTAGTTGTCAACCATTTTGATCTTTGAATCAGTGTTTTCTATCTTGCTGTCTATGTTTTCACGAAGCTGATCTTCCATTTTAAGAATGGTCAGGGCCTCAACATCATTGGGCAGATGTTTTAATATTTTGTGAAAATAAATGTTCCGGTAAACGATATTTCCTTCTTTGGCGTATATGTTGGCGATTATCCTGAAAGTTCTGATATAGTTTTCCATGTCACCCATCTGTTTATATACAAATGCCTGTCTTTTCAACAGGTTAATGTTTTCAGAATCACCTGAAACGAGTTTTTTGATAAGGATTATCGCTCTTTCAAACTGCTTCATCTCAATTCTTGTTTCTACAAGGTCTACAAGTATGGCAGTATCATCTTTTTTAAGAGAATGGAGCATCATAAGGCATGCTTCCCTGTCTTTCAAGGTCTGTTCGTTGTTGTCTTTCAACCTGTCTTTGAGAGAAAGTAAAATGCTCGATGCATCACTGCACATGTTTTCACGGATCAGAATGCTGCTCATGTTCAGAAGGTCTTTTGTCGTTGCCTTGTTCATATCCTTTATTCTTCTGAAGAGGTAAAGAGCTGTCATCGGATCATTTTTCCTGATAAAGTAATCAGCCGCTTTTCTATATTTGTCAGGTGCATCAGAGAACCTGCCCATTCTGATGTCCATGTCCGCACTGAACATATTGAGCGGTCCGTGTTCGGGCATTATCTTCAGTCCGAGATTTATGAAGTATATCGTCTGTGAAGGGTTTTTCTGTTCAAGGTATCTGTGAGCTACACCGAGATATACATCAACAGCTTTTTCGATCTTTTTGTAATATTTGTACAATTCAGCCAGCTGAATGTAGTTTTCAATTCTGTCAGGATCTTTTTCTATTTGCGAAAGCAGAGATGCCGCCTTGACATCACCGACGAGGTCTGATACATCGGTGTTGGCAAGTTTTCCAAGATTCTTCAAAGATTCCGTGTTTACAACATCTTTTACATTCTTTTTGAGAATCTTTGAAAGTCCGCTGAAAAAACCGCTGCCCATACCAACTCCTGAAAACTTAAACAAAACCTACATAATTATATTGGAAATCCAAAATTAGTCAACATCAAAACACAACATTTGTTATAATAGAATCAGCAAGTTGATTAATAAATTTGAAACTGCTTAAATCGGGCTGGCTAGTTTCAATTTTCAGAAATTGTTTAAAAAAAGTGTTAATAGGATTCTGAAAATGAAATAGTTCTTGCTCTTATGCCGGCTCCTCCCGGAGTGTAATAGACAACAAAAATCCTGTTGTTTTCAAGCTCCACCGTCCCCGGATATCCGCATTCTGCAAGTCCGCAGTCTTCAATTTCGATAATGTCTGACCATGTTTCACCGTTATCAAGGGAATAAACAAATGAAACAGCTTCTCTTTCAATATCGAGTTCCCAGTCAAGCCAGCGGAAAGAACTTATTATTGCTCCGTTATTCAGTTTCAGAAGTTCCGGTGCATGTGCAATAAAACCGAGAGATCTGTAACCGGACCATGTTTTACCTCCGTCAAGAGAAGTGCTTTGCATCAGATCTCCTTTTCCGCCCGGAGATGATCCGTATGCCGTTCTAACCTGAAGTATCCAGTGTAGTTCACTGATCTTAAGTAAGGCAGGTTCCTGAAGCCATGTGTTCTCAGGAGCTTCTGCATTGACCGGCTCCAAGTGCCATGTTTTTCCATCATCTTCACTGATAAAGAACACTATCGGACCTTTCGGTGTTTTTGACATTGAATTTCTGTTGAGTGCATTTCCTCCATATCCCGGAATTATAAGCCGTCCTGCATCTTCAACTATATGGCTCGAAGAAGCGTATGTAACAATTTCGTCACCATCGTTATCCACCCATATTCCTTCATCATTCAGGGAAGATACCCCTGAATAATCAAAAATTCCCGGTTCGACCTGGACAGGATCGCTGAAATTCTTTCCATGATCATCTGATGCCGCGAAGAACACTCTGTGTATCCACGGCTCTGTGTAGTCAGCAGGATAACGGTACTTAAACCAGTTCATTGCGACTTTTCCATTTTCAAGAACAACAATTGAAGGATCGCGATCATCAATTGAAGGGTCATCCATGACAACTTCGGGAATATCACTCCATGTTTCACCGTCATCCGAATAGTGTGCATATATTTTCCCACTCACTTCGGCGTGTCCGCTCCCGGACCTGTAAACAACCATGAACTTTCCGTTCTTTAATTTTATGACATCAGGGAAAGCAAAATGTTTTGAAGGTGAACTTATTATGTCGGTATATTCTTCGCTGATGGTGAATTTTATAGATTTCACAGTCATTTCTTCGGCAGCATCAGCATCTTCGTAAAATTCATCAGCACTATCAAAGTCCTGAATTTCAGCATCGTCCTTCTCCTGTGCAGATTCGTTGCTACATCCGGTAAAAAAAATAAAAAAGGACAAGAAAATAGAAAAGATTATGTTTACTGACATACCGGCCATCCTGCATTCTGAACATCGGCGATGACATTACCTTCCGGGGTTTCTTTGGGTAGATAAAGATCGATCTTGCTTGTTGTAAAAGTGAAGTCGCCTGCATCTCCCGGAACAAGATTAACTGAATTTACGGTGAGGGTTCCGTATCCTGCAAGCATTACGCACTCTGCTTCATTCATATATTCAACAACGATCAGATTTACTTCGTTTGAAGTAGTTGAATTCCTCAACGCCATTGTAAAGATATTCAACCTCAAAAGATGCGGCAGGCATCACAGCAAGAGGTGTTATCTCGGGTTTTTTTTCAATGCAGTTCGTTGTGTCCCATGAAGTACAGTTCTCTTTGCACTCAGCCATTCCACTTTCAAAATTTGAATCCAGCTCACTGCACTGAACAGAGTTTTTGTCACATATTTCGCCAGTTTCAACTGTTCCGTTACCGCACTCGTGTCCTGAGCCGGTGTTACCTGTGTTGCCTGAATCACCAGTGTTTCCGGTGTTTCCGGTATTTCCCGTATCACCGGTATTTCCTGAGTTGCCTGTGTTCCCTGAGTTACCCGAATTACCTGTGTTGCCTGAATCACCATTGCTGTCAGGCAGATCTTCGGTATCGTTTTGTAAATTAATGTCGCTGTCGTCAGTAAGACCCAGATCATCGTATTCCTCATTAATGCATGAAGCCATCGTCAACATAACGATAACAAATAATATCTTTTTCATTTTTCCTTCCCCGGATAAAAATTCCTCACGGGGATTAATTATGCTCACAGATCAGAAATATTCAAATTTCCTGGTCGGATTTTTCAAGAATTGTCCGCATGATAAAAGCGGCTGTAATAAAAAAGCCGATGCTGAAAATAAAAGGGATGATTATGTGAAGTTTCATAAGAAAATACCCGAGAACAGGCCAGATAAGACCCCTTATTCCTGTCAATGTTACATGAGTTGATGTCATTTCAGGTATTTCCATGTTGTTTTTCGCAAAGAACATCGGTCCTATATTCCAGCACAGGGTGACTGCCGCCATTCCTGCTCCGAAAGAGACATATGAAAGATAAACAGACCATTTTGCAAACTCGACCGGCAGGAAATAAGCGGTTATCATAAGTGCGGGGTGAGCTATTAGAATTGAAAATGCAAGAACTCCGACATGCACAGGGTCTTTTTTGTCGAACAGTTTCCCGAAAACGGGTATTGTCAGGATTATGACGACTGCTGAAACCACTCCGCGCCCGAATGAAATTATGCTGTATGAAAGGTTCAGATGGTCAACAAGCAGAATCGGTACTGCTGCAAGGACGACCATAAACCCGCCGCCGTATATGAAAAATGCCGCCTCATAAACAAGAAACCTCCGGTTTTTCTTGAAAACAGCGATCAGTGTGGGGAATATCAGAAGGTCAACCTTTCTTTCACTCACTTTTTCTTTCATCCATTCTGACACCGGAACATATCCGAGCATGAAGAAACTCAGGAACGAAACCAATCCGCAAATGGAGAAAACTGCGATGTAAATTGAGCTGTTGTTGTCCATCCACAAGCCGAAGGAATATACTGCCGCGATGAAAAAGACTTTATTGAGGGATATTGAGTATGCATATATTTTTCCAAGTTCCGTTCTGGCATAATTCATTTTCATATAGATGTTCTGAACCGGTTTTATGAAAGTATCGCCAAGATAGTAAAGTGCTGACAGGACAAAAAGAGCTTCGGCAGTATTGAAAAAGAAGAAAAGTGCCATCGGAAGACGGGTAAACATTGCGGCAACTGTGATAATTGTCTTTATTTTTCCGGGATATTTTGTGAGAATGTGCGAAAAATAAATACTCAGAAGATTGGTGACTGAGCCGAGCATGGTAAACATTGTTATAAGAAGGATCGATGCTTTAAGTTCTCTTCGCATAATGACTTCAGCCATTATGAGCATTCCGTAGACTGTTCCTTCAAGGGAAGAATGGAACATTTGTATGGCAAGTGTCTTTGATCTGGTTGTTAAATTGTTCATTTTATTAGATTATTTCAAGGCCTGGCTTTTGAATCGCGCCGTTTTAGTATCTCTCTTTCAACGGTGAAAATTGCATCGGGAACAGCTTTTTTATTTGCAAGGTTTTTTATCCAGAGCGGAAGACTCCCTGCCGGATCGGTATAGATGTAATAATCAACCCTAATCTCATCGGGTTTTACCTGCGTGAATTTCCAGTAACCCTGATTTATTACAACTCTGACTTTCTTTTCGTTGACCGGGTATTTCGGATCTTCAAACGGCTCCCATGTCACAGAAATGGAACCGTCGCTGTTTTTCACTTCACATGATTTCACCAGATAATCCCTGTCTGAAGCCATAGGTGCGTCGATTACATTGTATGACCAGTCACACTCAGCAGTTTTTTTCATCTGATCGGCAAATTTGATGTATTTGAAGATCTCGGGATGATTTTTCCTGTCAAAAATGACCTCGACAGCTTCCTTGACAGTTCCGGTGATGGTTGCGACAGCTTTGACCTCTTTAATGCCGGCATCTCCCATTTCGCGGTTGTAAAGTTTAATGTTCTTTGAATCATCGACAAGAACCCACTCGGGGGAATTTTGAGCAAAAACAGGAACTAAGTTCAAAAACAGTAAAAATAGAATCACAATTTTCATATCAACCTCCAAAAAAGCGTTCCGATTCTACAGTTATTTCAACAAAATGTCAAAACGAAAACAGTTTTTTAATTTTTTGGTTGACAAAACGACTTGAAATAATTATATTTCCGCCTGTCCGAGGTGGCGAGGTAGCTCAGGTGGCTAGAGCAGCGGACTCATATCCCGCAGGTCGAGTGTTCAAGTCACTCTCTCGCTACCACCTTTTTTCAAGTTCATAGAAATTTAATTTACCTTGACTGAAATTATTCGCCAAAGTAATATATGTAGTTTTTATTGTTTATTTATGGAGTGTGATCATGAAAAGATTTTTTGTTATTTTAACAGTTTTATTATTAGCGTTTTTTGTTGTGTCCTGCGATGACGATGGTGACAATGGCAATACCGGTGACACAGGCGACACAGGAAACACCGGCGACACAGGAAACACCGGCGACACAGGCAATACCGGCGACACAGGCAATACCGGTGACACAGGCAATACCGGCGACACAGGCAATACCGGTGACACAGGCAATACCGGTGACACAGGCAACACTGGTGACACAGGCAACACTGGTGACACAGGCAATACCGGCGACACAGGAAACACCGGTGACACAGGCAACACCGGCTCGATCATTGCAAACTATGATTTCAGCCAGTGGGCAGGAACTCCTGAACTCCCCGTTGCATGGAAAGCGGGTGATTACACTACTCCTGTTATAACTCTCTCAAAATTTGACAGAGGATCAGGCAATTTCGCCCTTCAGATCTCTCACACAACTCATGACAAGAACATTTACGCTGTTACGACAGAGCCATTCGATGCAGTTGATGCTCTTCCGACAAAAATTAAATTTGAACTTGCAACAGATCAGACATCAAAGATGTCTATAAACATTAATTGTCCTGTAGGCACAGCTCCGAAAGATCAGATGAGAACATTCTATATCTTTGATTCAGCAAATAAAAAGTTCATAAACAATGATCAGAACCAGTATAATGTCATTGATTTTGGTGACACCGATTTTCATCAGACAGAAATTGTTGTCGGTTCTGAGGTAACTGCTGCAATGTGGAATTCAGCAAAACAATGCCTTCTTGAGTTCAAATCAGGGAAAGATGTCGATTTCAACATCAAGATCGACAATGTGATCGTCGAATAATCGGAATTTATAAAGATCTTATTTTTTCATCATTGCAAGCATATCGGCGACTTTATCGTTTATGTCGATATCTCCGTCGTAGAACTGTGAGAGAATAGCCATTTTGTGTTTTGTCTTGATCTCCTGGAATATTGAGTCAGTGATGGTGCCGTGCATACAGCCGAAAGGTGCGATATTGACAACCATTGAGGCACCTTCTTTTGCAAACATGACGGTTCTGCCGACGGTGAGTATCGCTTCACCGGAAAATTCGGGGGGAAGATATTTCATTCCTTCGGTCACAACATCTTCGACAGGCGGTTCATGGCGGTCATGGAGAACTTCGTGTGATGATTTGTAGTATGCACTTTCTGTTCTGAAAAGATATATGTTCTTTATAAGTGATTCTCCTGCTTCAAAAAGAGAGAACGACTTCTGTTTAGCCATATAGTTCTGAAGCCATGCAGTGTAAAGGATCCATTCGTGCATCGGTGAAAGCCATGCCTCTCCGCCATTCTTTTCAATCACTTCAATGATATTACCATTTGCATAATCATTGCACCTTGCGTAGATCTCGCCGACGATTCCGACAAGCGGTTTCCGGCCTTCAAATTTGGGGATGTCTTTAAATTTCTTAGTTATTTCCTTGATCACAGGCTTAGGATCATCTTTTTTCTCTAATGTTTTTTCAAGAAGCTTTACCGATTCAGCAAAAAGGGTGTCGGTGTCTCCTTTTGTTTTTTCATAAGGTCTTGTCTTTGTTAAAAGTTTCATCATGATGTCGCTTGACATCATCGCATGCATCAAATATCTTCTCAGCGGTTCTTCAAGTCCCTGATACGAATTGATTGAAGAAGGGCTCATAAGGTCAATATTTGTTATTCCGGCATTGTGAAAAGCGATCCGTTCAAGAAGATTATACTGTCCGAATCTGCATGGACCTTCGGAAGTCGGCATGAAAAGAATGTGTTTTCTTGATGGATCAAGCTGTGCCTGATTGAGAATCGCTCCAAGGGTCAGGGTCATCGGAAGACATTCAGCCCCTCTGGTGTATCGTTTTCCAAGGTTGAATTCATTTCTCGTTTCCGGTGGAAGCGGTTCAGAGTCATATCCGTAGCCCCTGAATGCCGCAGCAAAAAGGGGAGTTCCGACCCTGTGCATCGGAGGAGTCCATACTTTGCCTTTGTCAAGAGGTCTGTCGGCGAGAAATTCGTCAGGCATCGGTTTTTCAGCACTTTTTTCCTTATTTTTGAGATATCCTTTAACAACATCGATATATGCTTCTATCCTTGTTCTGTATCCGCCATCTGAATCGTGTTCGTCAAGCTCAAGGATAAGCATCGGACGACCTTTCATCTCCTCTTCGGCATAAGAGAGGATAAAACTGTCAGGACCGCAACTGAAATTTGTCAGATATATCGGGAACAGCATCTCGTTCGACGCTGCCATTTTCAATGCCGCTATTATTTTCTGACCGTAATTCCAGAATAAATTCCAGTAGTTAGTTTTGTCAAAGCCAGATGTGTCAAGCTCAAGCATATCCATTGGAACGACAGCATATCCCATTGATGCCACAGTTTCAGGAATTCCGAGATTTATTCCCTTATCATATAGGTTGTAAGGTCTTCCTACAAGAAGGAACACCGGTTTTTTCGCAGCAGTCATTTCTGCAAGATAGTTTTCCCCCTTTTCTGTCTGCTCATGTTCTTTAATTATAAAGTGTGAATAAGCGGCTCCGAATGCTTTAACAACTTCTTTTTTTGTAACAGGAAAGAGCTTTTTCAGTTTGTTGAAGATATATTCGCTGTTTTTTTCAACACTTAAGCGCAGATCTATTACGGGGTCCAGTATGTATGAAGAAGCATCGATGCCGTTTTTTTCAAGAGAGCTGATGATCACAGAAGGAGCGCTTTCAACATAGGGGCAGAAGAAACTTATAGCAGTTTTCACACTTTGTTCAGCCGCGATCATGGATGGAAAGAAAATGGGAATTTTTCTTTCTATCAATTCAGCCGCATGTCCGATGGATGCTTTCATCGGGAAACAGAAATCAGAGCTTGAATATTTAGATCCGGCGGCTTTTATTCTTGCGGAAGTGACTGTTGACGAAATTTCAATTTTTATGTTGAGTTTCTCAAACATTTTCAGCCACAATGGGTAGTAGGTGTGCATAGAAAGAGCCATCGGAATACCGATCCTGCCGATCGCATTATCAATATTCGAGCTTTTATAAAATTCTCTGTTCCGTTCCCTGATCATACGGAATTCATCGATCTCTTTTCTCTTGTCAAGTCCGGGTTCCCTGCCGCACATGTAGCCCCAGGAAAACTCATCTGCACCGTTTCTTTTTATAAAATTTATTCTGCACAGATTGTTGCAGAGTTTACAAATTTCTGTTCGCGAAGTCACTTCCATATCCACTGAATCGGGACCTATAAATCGTGACGGGGAAATCGTGAGTGGTGAGTCGTGAGTGGTGAGCGGTGTAGGGGCGTGATTTATCGCGCCCTGTGTCACCTCGTCGTATGCGATGAGTGCGGCTCCGATACAGCCCATGACATGGCAGAAAGGGGAGACGACCACTTCAACATCGAGAAGATTTTCAAATGCCGCGACAAGTCCTTTATTTCTTGCAGTTGCCCCCTGAAAAAATATCTTGTCCCGGCTGATCTTTCTGTTTCCCACAACACGGTTGAGATAGTTCTTTGTGACGGAATACAGCACTGATGCAAGAACCTCTTCTTTCATATATCCCTGCTTTAAAAGAGACCGGATGTCCTGCTCCATGAAAACGGTACATCTGTCGCTTGTAACAGGCGGAGCTATATTTTCGGTGACAGTGCCGGCGTTCTGAACAGGAATATCGAGCTTTCTTGACTGTTCTTCAACAAAAGAACCGGTTCCTGCCGCACAGACATAGTTCATGTTCACATCATTTACGAAACCGTTTTTCATCCTGATATATTTTGCATCCTGACCCCCGATCTCGAAAATCGTTTCAACTTCAGGAAAAAATGATGCGGCACCTCTGCCGTGTGCTGTTATCTCATTCACTATTGCATCAGCTCCGAATATCTCTCCGACAAGTTTTCTCCCTGAGCCGGTGGTTCCGAATGAAACAATTTTTGTTTCAATAGGATTTATTAATGAGAACAATGCCTTAAATATCTTTTTTGAGGCATTTACAGGGTCTCCCTCTGTTTTTCTGTATATATCAAGAAGGGGAGTTCCGTTTGTTGAAAGCATAGCTATTTTTGTGCTTGTCGAGCCGATGTCCATCCCTATAATAACATCACTTATCTTTGAAATATCGGAATGTATTCTGATCTCGTTCTTTAAAACATCGACAGAAGGGTCTATAAAATCAGGATACTTGCTTTTTCTGAGTTTAAGCGGCGGCATTAATTCATCTTTCACAGGGGGGATGAAACTGTCAAGGTCGATTTTTGTGGAGGGTGTGACCGCTCCTTCCATTGCCCCTATTGCAGTGATCGCTTCACTGTTTTCCGGAATGACCCAGAATGCAAGTGGGAAGAGCTTTTTAAACCATCTTACAACCTCACAGTTCATGCTTACTCCGCCGATAATGGCGATCTCTCCTTTTATTTCTGCGCCTTTGAAAAGGGTGTTCGCCGCAGAAACGGCAAGCGCTTTGCACATTCCCGCCCACATTTCATCTTTTGTCCTTCCTTCCTGCTGATGGTGAATAAGATCACTTTTTGCAAAAACAGTACATCTGCTTGCAATATTCGGCGGATCGTCAATATCAAGTGAAGAGGCCTTTTCAAGATCTATTCCGAGCCGTTCTGCCTGTTCTTCAAGGAAAAGACCAGTGCCTGCCGCACAGAGCGAATTTGAGGAAATATCACTTATCGCGTTGTTTTTAATGACATATTTAGTGAGTGATGATGCACCGATGTCAATTATTGTTCCTGAGCCGCTCATAAAAGGTGAGTGTTTTTTCAGATAGTTATTTATGGCTGTAGTTTCAGGGATATATGCTTCGTTAAGCACAGAAGAGAACTCTTTTGCCGATTTTCCGGTAAATTTAACTGATGAAGAGGTGCCGGCTTCACCAAAAATCTTTTTTAGAATTGATGCCGCTTTTCCCCGGTGTCTTTTCCTGACGATAACACTGTTTCTGTTTTGAGAGAAAACAGTAATAAAAGTAGTACCAATATCAATTCCGAGACGATCATTCATAATTTTCCACCCCATATAGAGAACAATTACGGAAACAGGAGGTTTTATTAGATAGAGAGAAAGATTTCAAGAAAAAACTTTCAATTAGGTCTTGACAGTCCGAATTACTGCTTATATTAGAAACTGTACTTTAAGTTCATTTAAAGATGGAGGTTGTCATGTTAGATATTTTAAGAGTTTTCGCTTTTGTTTCTGTGTTCGTTCTTTCCGGATTTATAATGATAGTGGGGGAGAGTGTTGCAGATTCAAGCAATCAGGTCGAAGCTTACTATGAATTTGAAGAGGATCTTGTTGTTTCGGTCCCTGTAGTTGAAATGCCTGAAATATTATTCGCAGAAGCGGAAATTGCCGTTCCAATGAGCTATGTGGAAATGGCCGATCTTGAAATCAATGTCATTGATGAAAGGCTCGCTCAGAACTGCTCAGTCGAATGGAACGGTTCAATACAAAATGAGGCCGCCTGCTGCGTTTAGCGGCGGCTTCATTCTTCTTTAAAGCTCACAAACAGATCCATAGACTTTATCTGCGTGTCCTGCCACTTTGACTTTTTCAAAAATGTCTGCGATACGACCGTTTTTATCAATGACAAAGGTTGATCTGACAACTCCCATTGATTCCCTTCCGCACATTTTCTTTAACTGCCAGACACCGTATTTCTGAAGAACATCTTTTTCCGTGTCGCTTAAGAGAAGAACTTTAAGTCCATGTTTTTCTTCAAACTTTTTATGTGAAGTCACAGAGTCGGGGCTTATCCCGATTATCACGGCATTTTTCTTTCTGAACTTGTCTGATAAAGCTGAAAAATCCAATGCTTCCGTTGTGCAGCCGGAAGTGTTATCTTTCGGATAAAAATAAAGAACCACATTGTTTCCCAGAAAATCAGAAAGCTTTATCTCTGTTCCGTTTGAATCCTGCAACCTGAACTCCGGTGACTTGTCTCCTTTTTTCAACATCTTTTTCTCCTTCAAAAATCAGTAAAACAACAAAGTATAGCAGAAATCCGTCAGATTAAAATATATTGTGTCTCCTTGAAAAAAAGTGAATTAAAGATAAACTGCTAAAAACTTTCCGGAAGGTGCCGTGAAAAGATTTGCCGGAATAACATTTTCGCTAATTATTTTAACGACTTATTTTTTATTTGCGACAAAGGGAAGGATATATACACTTTTTACGATGTTCTTTCCGAAATTTCACATTATTCTCCTTTTATCAGTGCTTTTTTTCGGAATTGTATATTTCTTTTTGCCAAAAAAAGATAACAAAATAGACGAACGGCTTATAAAACCGCTGTTCTTTATCATCCCTTTTTCTGTTTTTGCCGTATCTCTTTTCATAAACCGAAATTTTATTGTTGCACCTCAACCAGATGACGGAATCCACTATGTCTGGCTTTCAAAACTTATAACAAATGGCCGACTGTTTATGGAACTCCCTGAATTTTATGAACATTATCATGACAAATTCATACTCATAAGGGAAGGAAAATTTGTTTCGATCTTTCTTCCGGGATTCAGTTTTTTCATGGCTCCTTTCACAGCTCTTGGCATAGAGTTCGCGTTCAATCCACTTATCGCAGGAATAAACACATATCTTGTAGGAATTCATGCTTGTGCATTAAGAAACAGAACAACCGGTGTTCTTGCAATGATACTTTTCGCTTTTTCTTCGACACATCTTATTCACGGAGCTTTGTATTTTCCGCATCATTTCGGACTGATGCTTGTTCTGATATCAACTTATTTCATTGTGAATAGACCGGCAGGGATGAAAACCATGCTCATTGCAGGTTCTATCCTTGCCAGTTCACTTTTTATAAGGTCCCAGAACGCTGTATACACATATTTTGCAATTGCTGTGTTTCTTGTCATTAAAGAAAAGAAGCTGAAACCGCTTTTATTTTTCACAATTCCTTTTGTTGTTCTGGGAACTGCTCTTGCCGGATATAATTTTTATTTTACGGGAGATCCGTTTCTTTTTGTTCAGGACATTTATTTTAATTATCTTGATGTGACAGAATATTGTCACCGTCCTGGATTCGGCAAAGGGTGCCGGTACAATCAGGGTGAATTTCTCCCTGAAGGGGGTCTTAATCTTGAATTTGCAATAGGAATAACATTTCTGCGGCTTAATAATTTCCTCCATCAGATCTCTATGCATCCGCTGCCGCTCATTTTTATTGTTCCTGCAATTATTATAAATCACCGTAAATATTTTCTTTATTATTTTATGCCCCTTTGTGCAGTTGCCGCATATTTCCTTTTTTACATCGAGGGAAATTACTGGGGGCCGAGATATTTTTTTGAATCGGGCGCTTTGTTTTTAATTGCCTCAGCATGCGGCTTTAATGAATTGTGTTCGCTGATTAAAAAACATGAAGGATTAAAATCAAAAATTACAGTTATGACCATGAACGGTATTATCATGGCGGCAGTGATAAACTTCAGTTTTCTAATATTTCCGGGCATTTTATTTAAACACAAGGACTCAGACGATCTTATGAAAATAAAAGATATCATAAGAGAAAACCGGATCGAAAACTCGATCGTCATGGTGCCGTTTTCCTTTAATTTCAGTTTTTCTTCAATATTAAGCATTCATGATGATCCGCCATATGACAGATACGGCAATCTTGTTCTTTATTCGGCTGTACAATTAGATGAAAACATTCAGAAATATTACAAGGACAGCCGATTTAAGAATGTTTACAGGATAGATAGGTCAGAAAAAGAATTTGTTGTCAGACAGATCGGATTTCTTGAAAATGACGGGTATTCAAGAGTCGAGTTTGAGGGGAAGCACCTTCCTCTTTCCGGTTCACCTAAATATGTTCTTATGATGCATTCTGGAATCCCTGTCGATCTGTTCAGTTTTGTTCCTGATGAAAAGTATGAGATCAGTTTTTTTACACTGGCTTTGCTTTTTGACGGCAGGGGAGACAGTCATTATCAATTTGAGCACAGCATTAAAAAAGAGGGCGGTTATAAACTTGAGATCAAAGTAATAAACACTAAGTGCTCAACAGGTTTTGATATAGAGATCAACGGATCGAAGCAGACGACATATCATCCGGATGAGGAAGGTGTTTACAAGCATTCATTTTTTTCACCCCTTAACTCAGGCAGGAACACATTCAAAATTATTCCGCACGATAAAGGATGTCTTATACTTGATTATATGGATATTTCTAAAACTCAATGAACCGGTCATATCGAATGTCATATCGAATTGACAAAGATGCCATTTTGTGGTACTATGTTTGAAGTGATCTTTTTATGGAGGTGCTTTAACTATCTGAAAAGTCTCAAAAATTTGTTTTTTAATTGAGTCTCGATCTTCTGATTTTCTGAAGCATTCATTATTGTTTGGAGGCAAAAAGAATGAAAGTTATTACTATTAAGAACGAAACTGATTTTCCAGGTCAGTTCGGAAGAAGTCAACTTGTTGATTTTATGCATGAATCTCTTGATGAGTTCAGAGATTCCAAAAAGGATATAAATAATGCGTTGGATTATGCATTTTCAACTGATCCCGGGAAGGGCGGCTTTGTCCTTTTGGGAATTGATAACGGTAACATAGTCAGCGGTCTTGTAATGAATAAAACAGGACATGTCGGATATATACCTGAAAATATTCTGGTTTATGTCGCAACAAAAGCAAGTGAAAGGGGAAAGGGGCTCGGCAGGAAAATTATTACAAAAGCGATTGAAACAGCGGGGACCGACATCGCTCTTCATGTTGAATATGATAATCCTGCAAAAAAACTATATGAACGGCTTGGGTTTACATCAAAATATGCAGAAATGAGGTATAAAAAATAAACGATGTCAAAAATTATTGTCAACATTCCAAAAATAATTGAGAATATAAATGAAATCAGCCAGTTGATGAAAAAGAATAAAAAGGAATGGACAATTGTCTGTAAAGTGCTTGCCGGAAACAGAGAGATCCTTAGAAACATCCTTCATTCAAAAGTGATCAAAAAAGTTCATTCTGTCGCTGATTCAAGACTTTCAGGATTAAAGATAATGAAAGAGATCAATCCTGAAATCAGAACCATGCTCATAAAACCGCCATCAAAATATCAGATACCGAGTGTTGTAAGGTTTGCCGATATTTCTCTAAATACATCAATAAAAACAATTCATTCATTAAATAGGGAAGCGGAAAAGATAGGTGTCGTTCACAAAGTTATAATAATGATCGAGCTAGGTGAATTAAGAGAAGGAATTCTCAAAGAAAATACGGTTAAGTTCTATTCAAGCGTCTTTGATCTTAAAAACATTGAAATAATCGGCATCGGAACAAATCTCGGTTGTATGTACGGAGTCGAACCCGATCATGATAAGCTTCTTCAGCTCACGCTGTTTAGGAAAATTATTGAACTGAAATTCGGAAGGGATCTGCCGGTGATATCAGGCGGAAGCTCCATCACACTTCCTCTGCTTGAACTGGGCGCAATTCCGGAAGGCATGAATCATTTCAGGATCGGAGAAGCGGCGTTTATTGGAACAACACCTTATAATAACAAGAGATTCCACAACCTGAACGAGGACGGGTTCAGATTGTCAGCCAACATAATAGAGATAGAAAAAAAACCTTTGTTCCCGGACGGCAGGATTGGAAACGGAAATGTGGGGCATGCTGATATGGGTCTGTTCAAAGAAAATTCAAAAGAGAATGACCATTTTAAAGCAATAGTTGATTTCGGAGCTTTGGATGTAAGCCCCGAAACTGACTTAACACCGCTTGATGAAAAAGTGAGATTTATCGGTACCACTTCCGATATGACAGTGTTTGACATAGGAAAGAACAAAGTCGGGCTCAAAGTCGGAGATACTATCAAGTTTAAACCGAATTATATGGGAGTTGCACGATTGATGCTCTCAAAATATGTTAAAAAGGAGCCAGTAGACAATATCAACCATTAAGGAGGCGGCGATGAAGCTATTTTTATTAACAAATTTAATTTTTCTTCTTCTTTTTTCCTGTTCAACGGCACAGAAAAAAGAGAGTGCGGGGCAGGGGGGGGCCGATCGTCACGAATTGTCAAACTATTATGATGAAGGTGATAATGATAAGATGGCGGAGTCCTATTCAGAAAAAAGAGACCATCTGAGTTCTCTTGTCAAAGAGTGCAGGGAAGGG
>Ga0116183_1003257_pt1 | contig 16663 bp, 16 predicted proteins | sample AD_UKC078_MetaG_FD_89753 | JGI IMG/M metagenome (GOLD analysis project Ga0116183, IMG submission 89753) | Active sludge microbial communities of municipal wastewater-treating anaerobic digesters from USA - AD_UKC078_MetaG | ecosystem: Engineered > Bioreactor > Anaerobic > Digestate | place: USA... | reverse complement strand
CGCACACATGTCGAGGACCTGCTCCCCTCTCTGTACAGAGAGCGCCCTTGCGGCAAGGATGGAGGCCTCGTCGAGAAAGTAGGGGCGGACCAAGCCGTCGGTGAGGGCGACCGGGTCCCGATCCTTGAGGAGGGCTGTGCGCAAACGAGGCCAACGCTCACCGTAGAGCGCATGGTAGAAGGAGTCGAAATCGGGGGAGGCGGATCGTTTGGCCATGACAGTGACTGTAGCAATTTTCGCCACTCTTGTGAACTGCCAAAAAAAATAGTATATTCGGCAAATGGCATATCTAACCGCATTTTTAGAAGGGATCATCAGCTTCATAAGCCCATGCATCCTGCCGATCCTCCCCCTCTACCTCTCCTACCTCGCTGGCGGGGTGGCCAAGAGTGAGCGTGAGAAGGGGACGCTGATCAAGAACAGTATCGCCTTTGTGGCTGGATTCACCCTCCTCTTCGTTGCGATGGGGGCCGCCTCGACGACCGTCGGCCGCTTCCTCTCCAGCCACCTCTCCCTGTTCAACCGCATCGGTGGGGTGGTGGTGATCCTCTTTGCCCTGAACAACCTCGGCTTCGCCCTCATCCCCGCCCTTGCCTCGAACCACCGATTCCAGATGAAAGGGCTTTCCAACATGAACATCCCCAAGAGCATGCTCTTCGGGATCGTCTTCGCCTTTGGATGGACCCCCTGCGTCGGCCCGCTGCTCGGCTCTGCCCTGATGATGGCGGCCAACGCCGACCTGCTCTACAAGGGCATGGCGACCCTCTTCTTCTACGCGATGGGCCTCGGTATCCCCTTCCTCTTCTCAGCCCTGCTCATCGAGCAGCTGGACGGGGTCTTCACTGCCATCAAAAAGCATGGAAAGCTTATCAGCATCGTCAGCGGGATCCTGCTCCTGGCCTTCGGCATTGCCCTGGTCCTCGGCTTCAACCCCGCTGCACTCTTTCTCTAGGAGGTCCCTGTGGACAAGAAAACACGCAACCTGATCGTGACCATCGTCTCGTTCATCCTCATCATCGTTGTGGCGGCAGTCGCCTACAGCAAGCTCAAGGAGAGCGCCCCGACCGTCTCAATCGTGCCGACCCTTGCAGAGTACACCCCACCTGCCACGGTGGAGACCGCCGCGGCGGCAATGGCGGTGGGCGCTTCACCGGCACCCGTTGGTGAGCGTGAGGCGGCAGAGGTGGAGGAAGCGGTCGTGGCGGATGAGGATGAAGATGATCGTGGCCCGGTCATGCCCGATATCCCCCTCTTCACCCTCGATGACCGGCAGACGAGCTTTGACGAGGTTCGTGCCGGCCGGCCGGCTGTCGTCAACTTCTTTGCCTCATGGTGCCCGCCGTGCAAGGCGGAGCTGCCGTACTTCGAGAAGGCGTGGGAGCAGTATGGTGATGAGGTTGCCTTCATCTTCCTCGACTCCCTCGATGGGCAACGGGAGACGAAGGAGACGATTGGTACGTTCATCAAGGAGTTCCCGTTCAGGGCCCCGGTCTACTGGGACGAGGGGATCTTCGCCTATATCTTCCAGACCAACAGCCTGCCCACCACTGTCTTCTTCGACAGCGATGGGCGGATCGTGACGGGCTTCTTGGGCATGGTCAGCGAGAAGGCTCTCGATGAGGCCATCGCCCTGATCATCCAATGAGATTGATCCAGTAGCCGATGAAGAAGAGGGCGCTGCCCCCGATGCAGAAGAGGTGCCAGATGGCGTGGTAGTGGGGGATCTTCTTGTTCGCATAGAAGATCACCCCCGCCGTGTAGGTCACCCCTGCCGCGATCACCCACTTCAAAAGGCCCCCCGGCAGGAGGGGGAAGATCTGTGGGGCGAAGAAGACGACCAGCCATCCCATGAGGATGTAGAGGCCGACGTGTACCGCCCCGTAGCGGCCCCAGAAGACCAGGGTGAGGATGATGCCCACCAGGGCGAAGATCCACACCAGGGCCACGATCAGGTGGGCCGTGGGCGTCCCGACGTAGAGCATCATCGGCGTATAGGTGCCGGCGATCAGGAAGTAGATGTTGCTGTGATCGAGGATCCTGCATACCCGCTTCGCATTGGAGTGGGGCAGGGCGTGGTAGAGTGCGCTCGCGCTGTAGAGCAGGATCATCGTCAGGGCCCAGATGACGAGCCCGACGCGCAGCGACGTCGATGGAATCTGGGGGAACTTGAAAAGGATTGCCACCAGGGCGGCGAGTGAGAGTACGGCGCCGATCACGTGGGTGATGCTGTTCCATCTCTCATCCTGGGCATTGTCGTAGTTGTGCAAGGTGATGTGGCTCTCAAGCCAGCTCTTCAAAGGGTGTGCCATTGTGTTTCTCCTGCCTCAACCGTAGCAATATCGAATCGAGGAGACAATGGTATGTTCTCACTTCGGCCAAAATAGTATGAACCTATCATCAGGGATTCTCCATGGTACCCATCTACTACCGGCAGGACAGCGGCCGGGCTCCAAAAAAACATCCCCCGCCATACACGGGGGAAAGCGGGATGGGTACCCTTCCTAGAGGATATGGTCAAGGAAGTGGCGGGTACGCTCGCTCTTGGGGTTGGAGAAGAGCTCTGATGGCGGGCCTATCTCGACGATCGAGCCCTCGTCCATGAAGACCACCTTGTCGGCGGCGGCCCGGGCAAAGCCCATCTCGTGGGTGACGAGCAGCATCGTCATCCCGCTACGGGCGAGCTTGAGCATGACGTCGAGCACCTCCTTGATCATCTCGGGGTCCAGGGCGCTGGTCGGCTCGTCGAAGAGCATCACCTTCGGTTCCATGGCAAGGGCCCGGGCGATGGCGACGCGCTGCTGCTGGCCGCCGGAGAGCTGGGGCGGGTAGGCATGCGCCTTCTCCTCGAGGCCCACCATGCTCAGCAGCTCCATGGCCTGCTCCTCGGCGACCCGCTTGGAGAGCTTCTTGACCCTGATGGGGGCGAGGGTGATGTTCTCTATGGCGGTGAGGTGGGGGAAGAGGTTGAAGGATTGGAAGACCATCCCCACCTCCTCGCGGATCTTGCGGATGTCAGCCTTGGCCCCGGTGACCTCATCGTCATCGATGAAGATCCTCCCCTCGGTGGGGACCTCGAGCTTGTTGACTGTCCTCAGCAGGGTCGACTTGCCGCTGCCCGACGGCCCGATGATGACCACCACCTCGCCATCTTCGACGGTGAGGTTGGCATTGCAGACCGCATGGACGGTGCGGTGGCTGGCGGTGACGAAGTCCTTGGAGAGGTTCTCTATGACGATTCTAGCCATTCTCGTGTAACCTCTCTTCAAGGATGCCCACCAGGCGGCTGAGCATCAGGGTTATGATCAGGTAGATCAGGGCGACGACGAGCATCGTCTCCAGGCTGAGGAAGGTGCGCGAGATGTATTCACGGCCCTTGCGCAGGATATCGGAGAGGGCGATCGTGGAGACGAGCGAGGAGTCCTTGAGCATCGAGATGAACTCATTGCCGATGGCCGGCAGGATCACCTTGACCGTCTGTGGCAGGATGACGTGGCGGAATGCTTGGGAGCGGGACATGCCCAGGGCGATGGCCGCCTCCATCTGTCCCTTGGGGATCGCCTGGATGCCGGCACGGACAATCTCGCCCATGTAGGCACCGAAGCAGATGGCCAGGGCGGTCACCGCCGCGATCATCCCCTCGATCTTGAAGAAGCGTCCCATGGCGTAGTAGATGAAGATCAGCTGGACCAGGAGCGGGATGCCCCGGATCAGCTCGACGTAGACGCCGCTGACGACGTTGACCCACCGTCTCTTGCTCACTGCCCCCAGCCCGGTCACCGTACCGATGATCACCGCCCCGATGATGGCGAGGATCGTCACCTGGAAGGTCACCGGCGCCCCCTTGATGGTCACCAAAAAGATGTCCCGGTAGGGTTTGGGCTTGAAGAGCACGAGGCCTAAGAGCAGGGCGATGGCGCTGAAGAAGGTGATACGCCATGAGTTGAAGAGGTGGCTGTCCTTCTTGGGGATCAGCACACCATCGGTCATATGGATGGTGACTTGCTTGGCCTTGGAGGCGTGGGGGTCTACCGATACGACCTTCTTGCGCATCGCTTGTATGCGTAGATCTTCCAGCTCCTGGTCCTGTGTTGTATTCATATTCTTTGGCACACGGTAGTACTACATAATTATACAGAGAAAGTCAAGACAACATGTATAATTATTCAAAATTACCGCACAAAAAAGGGAGCCGAAGCTCCCCTTTGGCGGACAGTCCCCCGTCTACAGCAAGTTCCACTTCGCCTTCAGGGCAGCGAAGGAACCGTCGGCTTTGGCCAGCTCCAGACCCTTGTTGATGAGGGCGAGCAGCTCGGTGTTGTTCTTCTGCACTGCGATGGCGATATCCTCTTCGGTGAAGGGGCCGCCGACGACGGTGAGCCGTCCCTTGTAGCTTGCGTTCTCAAGGACGAAGTCGCTGGCGATCAGGGAGTCGCAGACCGCTGCCTCGACGTTGCCGTTGATCAGGTCCTCGATGGCCAGGCCGATATCATCATAGGCGCGGCGGACGACCGGGTACTCCTCGAGGGCGAAGTCACCGGTGGTGCCGATCTGCACCCCGATGCGCTTTCCTGACAGATCATCGATGGAGGTGTACTGTGCGCTGTCGGCGGTGCGGACGATGACCACCTGTCCTGCCTCGAGGATCGGGGTGGAGAAGGCCATCGTGCCCTTGCGCTCCTCGGTTACGGTGACGCCGCTGGCGACCCCGTCATAGGCTCCGTTGGCCAGGCCTGCGAAGATTGTGTCCCAGGGGATGTTCTTGACACTCATCGTCACCCCGACCTTCTCCCCGATGAGGGGGATGAGCTCGACCTCAAAGCCGGTGAGGGTGCCGCTCTCGTCGATGAACTCGAGGGGGGGCCAGGTGGCATCGGAAGCGAAGATGTACCCATCCGTGCTCTCCTTCTTGCCGCCGGCAAAGAGGGAGAGGGATGCAACCATGAGAATTACCAAAATCAGACTTATGTGTTTTTTCATGCAACACTCCTCATATATGCAAATACTACGGAGCATCATGCATAGTTATGCATAAATTGTCAAGCAATTCCGCCAAAAGAAGTATAAATATACAGGAATGTTTATAATCCGACGATTTTTTCGGTCACGACGAGAGCGACGAGGAGACCGAGGATGGTGCCGCCGAGGACCTGGCTGAAGGAGTGGCCGAGCATCGTCTTCAGATTCTCGGGGTTGAACTGCCCTTCGCGGTGGATGGTGCTGAGGATGCGGCTCCACTCGTTGATGACCTCGGCCTGCTTGCCGGCCGCCCGCCTGATGCCCATTGCATCATGGATGACGATCGCGGCAAAGGTGGCTGCGATGGCAAAGGCGACGGTGCCCACCCCCTGGGTGACGGCGATTGACGTCACCAGGGCGATGACCCCGGCGGTGTGGCTCGAGGGCATGCCTCCGGTGGAGAGCAGCAGGTGCCAATCCATGCGACGCTCGAAGATGGCGTTGATGAAGGGCTTGAAGAGCTGTGCGGTGAAGAAGGCCACAGCGGCGCTCACAAATGGGGCATTGGCCAACACGTCGTTGTTTATGGCCCTACAGTAGCGTCTTTTCCCTCCTTGCGCAAGAATCTTTTCACAGGTACAGTTAGCTACCATTTCTTGGGAGCTGCCATGCCTAAGACCGATACCGTCCAGTTCTGGGTCCTCAACCTAGCCTCATTCTTCTCTCAGCTCGTCATCGCCATGATCAACCTGGCCCTGGTCTACCACCTCAGGTGGACCTTTGGCCTGCGGGCCGACCAGATCGGCCTGGCCGCCTCCATAACGCCGGCAGCCTACCTGATCCTCTGCATCGTAGGGTCGCGCTACACCCCCCGGTTTCGCCCCCGCCACCTGGTGGAGGTATCGCTCTTGGGGATGGCCCTTTCGATCGCCCTCCTCGCCGCGACACGTACGCTCGCCGTCGCCTATCTGGCCCTGGTCCTCTTCGGCTCCTTCATGAGCCTGCTCTGGCCCCAGATCGAGGCGTGGTTCAGCCGGGGCAAGGAGGGGGCACCCCTCAACCGTGTAGTCAACGCCTTCAACGTCTCCTGGTCCTTGGGGACCGGGATCTCCTCGTATATAGCGGGCATCCTCATCGAGGTCTCCACCACCACCGCCTTCGTCGCCTCGATCGCTGTCTTCGTCGCGGTCTTCATGATGATCGCCATAGCCAGCTCGCTGGTCCCCGGGATCCGTGCCGTTGACAGCGAGCGGGTCGCCAACCGTCGCGAACAGCCGGTCGACCAATCCACCCCACTGCGCTTCTACTCCTGGGCAGGGATCGTGACCCTCTACACCGGCATGTCGATCGTGATGACGATCTTCCCGCTCTACGCCCAGGATACGCTCGCCATCAGCGAGTCCACCACCGGCCTCCTGCTGCTCTTTCGCGGGATGAGTACCTGCGTGGGCTTCTACCTCTTGGGCAAATTCCACTTCTGGCACTTCAAGCGGCGGTACATCTTCACGGTCCAGATAGCCTTCGGCCTGCTCTGTCTGGTTGCGATGGGCTTCTCCTCCCCGGTGCCCTATGCACTCTTCTTCGTCCTCTTCGGCTTCCTCTTCGCCCTTGCCTACACACAGTCTATGTTCCATGGGGTCAGCGGGGCGGTACACCGAAGCCGGCGGATGGTCATCCACGAGGTGCTGCTCACGGTCGGGACGATCCTCGGGGCAGTGGGCGGCGGGGCAATCTACGAGCATCTCTCCTTCTCCTCGGTACTCGCCGTCTGTGGGGTCGTCGCCCTTGTGGTGGTGGCAGTGGAGATGATCAGGGCGGTGGCAAGCGGGCGCTGAAGGGTTTTACACACACGCCCCATATCATCTAGAATGGGGCAACGATGATCGAGAGGAGTCAATCATGGCACAGACATTGACGGAGAAGATTTTAAGCGCCCACCTGGTAAGCGGGACGCTGGAGTGCGGCAAGCCGGTCGGTATCAGGATCGACCAGACGCTGACGCAGGACGCCACGGGTACGATGACCTACCTGCAGTTCGAGGCGATGGGCCTCGACCGCGTGCAGAATGAACTGGCCGTCAGCTATGTGGATCACAACACCATCCAGGTTGGCTTCGAGAACGCCGATGACCATCGATACCTGCAGTCCGTCGCCGCGGCCAAGGGGGTTGTCTTCTCCCGCCCGGGCAACGGGATCTGCCACCAGGTGCACCTCGAGCGCTTCGGCGCGCCGGGCAAGACGCTGCTGGGCAGCGATAGCCATACCCCCACCTGCGGCGGCATCGCCATGATCGCCATAGGATCAGGGGGCCTGGACGTGGCAGTGGCCATGGCCGGCGGTCCCTTCCATATCATCAGCCCCAAGGTCATCGAGATTCGCCTCACCGGGGCGCTTCGCCCCTGGGTCAGCGCCAAGGATGTGATCCTCGCCGTCCTGGAGCGTTTCGGGACCAAGGGCAATGTGAACTGCATCTTCGAGTACACGGGAGACGGGGTTGCGACCCTGGAGGTGCCCGAGCGCTCGACGATCTGCAATATGGGTGCGGAGAGCGGGGTGACCACCTCCCTCTTCCCCAGTGATGAGAAGACACGCTTCTTCCTCAAGGCCCAGGGGAGGGAGGAGGAGTATCGGCCGCTAGGCGCCGATGAGGGGGCGGTCTACGACGGTCTCTTTGAGATCGACCTCTCCACCCTTGAGCCGAGGGTGGCATATCCCCACTCGCCCGGCAATATCGACGTCGTCAGGCGTTTTGCCGGAAAGCGTGTCGACCAGGTCCTCATCGGGTCGTGCACCAACTCCAGCTACGTCGATTTGAAGAAGGTTGCCGATATCCTTGATGGCCACACCGTCGCTCCACACGTGAGCTTGGGCATCGCCCCGGGGAGCCGGGAGGTGTTGCTGATGCTCAGCCAGGATGGCTCGCTTGCAAAACTTGTGCAGAGCGGGGCCCGGATCCTGGAGAGTGCCTGCGGCTTCTGCATCGGGAACCACCAGAGCCCGGGCACTGACGGGGTGAGCCTGAGGACCAGCAACCGCAACTTCGAGGGGCGCAGCGGCACCAAGAGTGGACAGCTCTACCTTGTCAGCCCCGAGACCGCTGCCTTGGCGGCCATCACCGGTGTCATCACCGATCCGCTCAGTGATCACGGCATCCCATACCCCGAGGTCATCCAGCCCGCCTCCTTCATCGTCGATGACTCGATGCTGATCTTCCCGCCCGCCGACGGCTCCGCTGTCCAGATCATCCGCGGGCCGAACATCGGCGACCCGCCGGCCAACACCCCGCTCAAGGATGACCTCGACGGCTATGTGACCATCAAGGTGGGGGACAAGATCACCACCGATCACATCATGCCCGCCGGAGCGCGGCTGAAGTACCGGTCCAACATCCCCGTCTACGCCAAGTATGTCTTCGAGCCGGTCGATGAGCTCTTCCCCAGCCGCTGCATCGAGAACCAGGACCGTGGCAAGGACAACTTCATCATCGCCGGCGCCTCCTACGGGCAGGGCTCCAGCCGTGAACACGCCGCCATCTGCCCGATGTACCTCGGGGTGAAGGCGGTCATCGCCATCTCCATCGAGCGGATCCACCAGAACAACCTCTGCAACTTCGGCATCATCCCGCTGACCTTCAAGAGCGAGGAGGATTATGGGAAGCTTGAGGAGAATGACGAGCTGGTCATCGAGAATATACGGGCCCAGATCGAAGGGCGAGACGTGGTGCTGAAGAATCGGACCAAGGCGTGCGAGATTGTCCTCGACTGTGACATCACCGACGAGCAGCGCGCCATGTTGATCGGCGGCGGCTTGCTGAATATCCTCAAGGAGCAGATCTGATGGAGAAGATTACCATTGCCTACATCGAAGGGGATGGCATCGGGGTCGAGATCACCGCTGCCATGAAACGGGTCGTCGAGGCCGCGGTCGAGCGCTCGTACGGGTCTGAGAAGGGCATCGAGTTCGTCGAGCTCATGGCCGGGCAGAAGGCTTACGAGCAGTGTGGCTCCTCCCTGCCCCAGGAGACGCTCAGCTATATCCAGGAGCACAAGGTCGCCATCAAGGGACCGCTCTCCACCCCGGTGGGTGAGGGGGCGCGCTCGCTGAACGTCGAGTTGCGCCAGAAGCTGGATCTCTACACCTGCCTCCGTCCGGTCGAGTACTTCAACGGGGTTCCTTCCCCGCTCAAGCGGCCCGAGCTCATCGACATGGTGGTCTTTCGCGAGAACACCGAGGATATCTACGCCGGCATCGAGTGGGATGGGGGCACACGCGAGGCCAAACAGGTGGTCTCCTTCCTGCAGGAGACGATGGGTGTCACCAAGATCCGCTTCCCCGAGAGCAGCAGCATCGGCATCAAGCCGGTATCGAGGGAGGGCAGCGAGCGCCTCATCCGGTCTGCCATCACCTACGCCCTTGCACACAAGAGGAGAAGCGTCACCCTGGTGCACAAGGGCAACATCATGAAGTTCACCGAAGGGGGCTTCCGGCGCTGGGGCTACGAGCTTGCCGAGCGGGAGTTCGCTGCCAAGAAGCGTGGTGACGGGACGTGGGCCATCGAGCGGGACGGCATGGACGACCTCATCATCAACGACTGCATCTGTGATGCGTTCTTGCAGAACATCCTCATCAAAAGCGGTGACTACGATGTCATCGCCACCCTCAACCTCAACGGGGACTACGTCAGCGACGCCCTGGCCGCCGGGGTGGGGGGCATCGGCATCTCACCGGGCGCGAACATCAACTGGGAGAGTGGACACGCCATCTTCGAGGCGACCCACGGCACCGCCCCTGACATCGCCGGCAAGGATATGGCCAACCCCCTCTCCCTGATCCTCAGTGCAGCGATGATGCTCTCCTTCATCGGCCTCAGTGAGAGTGATCTCCTGATCCGCAGTGCGGTGGAAAGGACGATCGAGGAGGGGAGTGTGACCGCCGACTTCTACCATGCGATGAAGAGAGAGGGAAAGGCAGCAACCCTGCTCGGGACTGCTGCCTATGCCGATCGTCTTATTGAACTGCTCTAGCGATCTTCGAGCGGGCTGACCTTTCTCACGTGCGGCCCGCTGTAGACCTGGCGGGGGCGCCCGATCTTCTGGTAGGGGTCGTGGCGCCACTCCAGCCAGTGGGCGATCCAGCCGGGCAGACGTCCCATCGCAAAGAGGACGGTGAACATCGATTCGGGGATTCCCATGGCGTGGAAGATGATGCCGGTATAGAAGTCAACATTGGGATAGAGGTTGCGCTCGATGAAGTAGGGGTCGCTGAGGGCGACCTCTTCCAATTGCATCGCAATCTTGAGCAGCGGGTCGAGGGTCCCCTCGGTCTCGATGATCTGCTGGCAGAGGCGCTTTGCAATCTTGGCCCTCGGATCGTAGGTCTTGTAGATACGGTGCCCGAAGCCGGAGAGGCGGAAGGGATCATCCTTGTCCTTCGCCTTCTTGATGACCTCATCGATGGTGAGGCCCTCGTTGTAGATCTGCATCAGCATCAGCATCACCTCTTGGTTGGCCCCGCCGTGCTTGTTGCCCCAGAGGGCACAGCAGCCGGCGGCCACCGAGGCGTAGAGGTTTGCATCGCTTGAGGCGACCAGGCGCACGGCACTGGTCGAGCAGTTCTGCTCATGGTCGGCGTGGAGGATCAGGAGGGTGTTCAGCGCCTTGACGTGCAGGGGATCGGGCACATAGGCGTTGACCGAGGTGCGGAACATCATGTTCAGGAAGTTCTCGCAGTAGGAGAACTTGTAGGAGGGGTCGACGAAGTCAAGCCCGTTCATCTGACGGTAGCTGAAGGCTGCGATGGTACGCATCTTGGAGAGGAGGCGGCTGACGGTGAGGTCGACGTTCTCCTCCGGATCGACATCGGCGATCTCAGGATAGAAGGCCGACAGGCTGGCGACCATCGCACTGAGGATCGACATCGGGTGTGCGTCCTGGGGGAAGTCACGGAAGAAGTTACGCATGTCGACGTGCAAGAGCGAGTGGCGGTTGAGCATCTCGGCGTAGAGGTGGCGTTCCTCGAGGTTGGGCAGCTCCCCCTTCACAAGGAGGTGGGCCACCTCAACAAAGTCGCAGTGCTCGACGAGGTCCTCGATATCATAGCCGCGGTAGCGGAGGATTCCCTCTTCGCCGTTGACGTAGCAGATCGAGCTCATGCAGCTGCCGGTGTTGACGAATCCCGGGTCATAGGTGATGAAGCCGGTCTCCTTCCTCAAGGCGGTGATGTCGATCGATTTGTCCCCCATGTTGTCGGTAAGGACGGTGAGCTGTATCTCTTTATCGGGGAGGATCAGTGTAGCTTTGTTCTTGTCGATGTCCATGGTATCTACCTCCGTAGCGGGAATTCATGCACTCTAACCCATATTCTGGGTTTTGCAAATACACAGACTTTCCTTTTGGCCCGGCCACAGGTATACTATGGCCATGCAGGAAGATTCGAACACCAAGGCCCCCCCATTGCCCCCAGAGGAGGCAATCGTCGACATCGCCGACTTCTTCAAGGTCTTCGGCGATCCCACCAGGCTGAAGATCCTCTTCCTCCTGGAAGGGGGGGAACGCGGTGTCTCCTCGATCAGCGAGGAGTTGGGGATGCAGCAGTCAACGATCAGCCAGCAGCTCAAGTTGCTGCGTGCCAGTCGCCTGGTTCGCTTTCGCAAGGATGGCAGGAGTGTGCTCTATCGCCTCGACGATGAGCACATCCACGACATCCTTGCCCTGGGAAAGGAGCACTGGGAGGAGTTGGCCTAGGGCCGCTTCGCGCTGGCCATCAAGCGGATGGCATTGATATTGATGAACCCCTTGCAGTCCACCGGCTGGTAGCCACCCGCCTCATCCATCGAGCCGAGCGCCTCATCATAGAGGGAGTGGGGGCTCTCCACACCAGCAAAGATCACATTCCCCTTGTAGAGGGCGACCCGGCTGGTGCCGGTGACGTGCTTCTGGCTCTGTGTGAAGGCTGCGCGCAGCATCTCGAACTCCGGGCTGCCCCAATAGCCGTTGTAGATGAGGGTGGCGTAGGTGGGCATGAGCGTGTCCCTGAGGTGCATCACCTCCTTGTCCATCGTGATACCCTCGAGGTTGTGATGGGCCTTCCAGAGGATCTCGCAACCCGGGGTCTCGTAGACGCCCCGGCTCTTGATGCCCACGTAGCGGTTCTCCACCATGTCAACCCGCCCGATGGCGTTGTCGTGGCCGACCTTGTTGAGGTAGAGGACCATCTCGAGCGGATCGGTGACGGTCTTCCCATCCCCCTCATTGGTCACCTTGACCGGGATGCCGTCGACGAACTCGAAGGTGAGGTTCGTCTCCTCATCCTTTGCCTGCTGTGGGCTGAGGGTGATGGAGTAGACATCATCGGCGGCCCGCTTGGAGGGGTCCTCCAGGATCCCGGCCTCGTGGCTGATGTGGATCAGGTTCTCATCCTCGCTGTACGGCTTCTTCGTCGATGCCTTGATGGGGATGCCATGCTCCTTGGCATAGGCGATCATGTCGCTCCTGCCCTCGAATTGGGAAAGCCACTCCGGGTCCTTCCACGGGGCGATGATCTTGGCCTCGGGCATATGCATGTAGTAGCCGAATTCAAAGCGGACTTGGTCGTTGCCCTTGCCGGTTGCCCCGTGGGCGACGTAGACGGTCCCTTCCTTGCGGGCGATTTCGACCTGGCGCTTTGCGATGATCGGGCGGGCGAGCGAGGTGCCGAGCATATAGGTCCCTTCGTAGATGGTGTTGGCCTGCAGGGCCGGGTGGATGTACTCGGTGACCAACTCGCGGCGCAGGTCCTCGATATAGACCTTCGAGGCACCGGTTGCCAGTGCTTTTTGCCTGACGGCCTCAAAGTCCTCGTTCTGTCCGACGTTCGCCACATAGGCGATCACGTCAAAGCCTTTGTTCGCAAGCCACTTCAGGATTACCGAGGTGTCGAGCCCACCGCTGTATGCCAGGATGATTTTCTCTTTCTGCATATCCGCCCTCCGTACGATTACCTGCATAGTGTAGTGAAGCGACAGAATAATGACAAGAGGGTTTTGTATAAATATTCAACAACATAAGTATATTTACCCAGAAATGACCAATTAGACCAAAATACCATGAATGAATATACATCATATAAGCTAATTCGAAAATATTCGAAATAGTATTGTAAAAGAGGTGGACAGCAACTATACTCAGTACAAGGAGGCACGGTATGTTGGAGTGTATCGCCCTGACCAAGCGCTATGAGGGAAAACCCAAGCCGGCCGTCGACTCGCTCTCCCTCTCCATCGAGGGTGGGGAGATCTTCGGCTTCCTCGGCCCCAACGGAGCGGGCAAATCGACCACGATCCGCATGATCGTCTCCCTGCTGGCCCCCGACAGCGGCACGATCGCCTTCGATGGGGTGGAGAGCACTGCATCGTTGGCCTACAAGCGGATGATCGGCTACTGCGCCGATGAGCCGACCTTCTATGAGAAGATGACCGGCCGTGAGCACCTCACCTTCATCGCTGACATCCACCGCATCGAAGCGGGGGAGCGGCGCGAGCGCATCCAGGCGCTCGGCAAGCGGCTGCTCTTGGTCGACGAGCTTGACGATACGATCTCCTCCTACTCCCATGGCATGAAGCAGAAGCTCTCCATCATCGCCGCCCTGCTGCCCCGGCCCCGCCTCCTCGTCCTCGACGAGCCGATGGTCGGCCTCGATCCCAAGGCCTCCTTCAATCTCAAGTCGCTGCTCAAGGAGTATGCCCGTTCAGGCAATACCGTCTTCTTCTCCACCCATGTCCTCGAGGTTGCCGAGCAACTCTGCACCAAGCTCGGGATCATCGCCGAGGGGAAACTGCTCTACAGCGGCTCCTTTGAAGCGCTTCGATTGCAGAACGGGAGTGCGGACCTGAGCCTCGAGTCCCTCTTCCTCTCCTTGACCGGAGACGGGCAGTGAAGATGGTCACCCTCCTGCTCAAGGGGTATTGGGTCGGGACCAAGCCCCTCTCTTCGTTCGTCCAGCGCTTTGGCTTCGGACGCTCGAAGAAGCGGCCCCTCATGGTCGTCCTCTCCCTCCTGCTCATCCTCCTCTTTGCCTACTTCCTCGCTGTGCTCACCTTCACCTATTGGGGGTACCAGAACCTGGGCATGATGGTGGACAAACCCTACCTCGGCCTCTTTTTGGCCATGCTGGTCGGTACGGTGGGCACGGTGGTCATCTCCTTCTCCTCGGTCTCGAATATCCTCTATGGCGCTCCGGATATCCGCATGCTCTCCCCCCTGCCCATAGAGGAGCGTGCCCTTGCCTCGAGCCGTCTCCTGATCCTCTACCTCCTCTACGCCCCCCTCTACGCCTTCATGACCCTGCCGGCCTTCATCATTGCCGCCTGGATCGAGGGGGTGGGGGCCACCCTTGTGCTCGCCGCCCTGGCCAACCTGGTGTTCGGCCCGCTTTTGCCGCTTGCCGTGGTGGTGGTTGCTGTGGCCCTCTCCCTGCGCCTCGGCCTGACACGCCGCTTCCCCTCCGCCTCCAAGGTGGCGGCGATGCTCCTCTTCATGCTCTTCTTCATCGCGCTCTCTGCCCTGATGACCCGCTCGCTCGACTCTGGTGATACGCTTGCCTACGACTACCAGAGGATGCTCACCACGGTGGTTCCGCTCTTTGACCGCCTCGAGCGGTATCTGCCCCTTCTCGTGCTCCAGGCACAGAGCGCCTTCTCAATGCCTACACTCCTGCTCTCCCTCCTCATCCTCTCTGCCATCGGGGGGGTGGGGGCCCTCTCGGCCATCCCCTCCTACCACCGGTCCATTGAGCAGTACCGGGCAGGGAGCGTGCAGCGCAAGAGAGGCCATAGGCGCTCTCGGGGGATGAGGAGCCCGGTTCGGGCCTTGGTTGGCCGTGAGCTGGTGATCCTCAAGAGTGAGAGTGCCTTCATCTTCGAGGCGGTAGGGGAGCTGCTGATCCCCCTCATCCTGCTGGTCGTCTGGACTGTGACCGGTACCATTGGAGATATGGCTCTCCTCGTCGAGGCTCTCATGAGCCTCACGATTGTCGACGAGTTGCTCTTTCTCATCCTTATGCTGGTCTCGAACATGACCATGATCAGCAGCACCAGTGTCTCGCGGGAGGGCAGGCACCTGGCAAAGAATCGCCTCTACCCCCTCAAGGCGAGTGTGTTCGTGGATGCCAAGCTCCTCTTCCACCTCGCCCTGGTGGGGGGGACGAACCTCATCTACCTGGCGTCGACCCTGCTGCTTGCAGGCAGGGGGCTCGCTTCTTTTGTGTGGATGGCCCCGCTCTCACTGCTCACCATCGCCGCGGTTGCCCCCTTCCAGCTGGCAATCGACTACCACAACCCGAACGAGGAGTGGACCCTCGCCCAGCACGCGATGAAGAGCAACCCCAACGGCCTCTTCGGCCTGCTCGTCTCTCTTCTCTTCGTCCTCGTGGACGCACTCTTTCTCATCGTCCTACCCCTCTTTGGCCTGCCCGCCGTCGTCTCGAGGGTGCTGCTCCTCCTGGTCCTGACCGGCTCCACTCTTTTAGGCTACCGCCTCGCGGTCACTCAGGCCTCGCGCGCCCTTGCAAGATAGGTTTCGATGGCAGAGCAGAGGGAGGGGAGGGTGGTGTGTGTCTCGAAGGGGCCCGATTCATTGGAGCCGCTCCAGTCGATGACCAGACCCAGGTCGGCCGCCTCGAGCATCGGGATATCGGTCGGCCCGTCCCCGCATGCCACGATGGTGGTGTAGCGATCCCTCAGCTCCTCAACGGCTCTCCGTTTCGCCTCCGGGGTGTGGATATCCACGCGTACGGTCGCCTCGCCCCCATCGGTGAAGATGAGGCGCTTTGCCCTGATGGCAGAGAAGAGGTCCCTGATGCCCAGGTGGTCAAGGAACGCCTCGGCAAGGTTTTCGGTGCCGCAGCTGAGGATGACAAAGTCCGCCCCGCTCTCCTCCTTGAGACGGGCGAGCGCCTCCCGGTCGCGTGTGTCCAACAGGCCGGCCAGCCGGCGGGCCACCTCATCGATGTGTGATGGGGTCGCCCGCCGTGCCAGGGCCGCATAGCGGAGGTGGAAGTCCTCGAGGAGGAAGCACCCCGCCTGGTCATCGGCGATGAAGCGCTCCGCCTCGCTCCTATACGCCTCATCCGCCTCCTGGGCGAGGCAGTGGATGAGCAGCTGTTCGCTGTCGAAGCCGATGATCGGGTAGAGGGTGCCGTCGAAGTCAAAGATGATGCAGGTGTCCTTGTCCATGGTCCCAGCGTAGCAAGTGGGCGAAAAAAGGGGAAGGCCCGGCGGCCTTCCCCAACATTGGATGAAAATCGGTCATTGATCCTTGCCGTAGAGGAGGTTGAAGTACTCCATATCGGTGGAGAGGACCTTCTCAAGGGTGGGGATCGTCTTGCGGTAGGACTCAAGGGTCCTCCAGAGTTCGAAGAACTGGGGGTCCGCTGCATAGGCATCGGCGTAGATCTGCGTCGCCCGGGCATCGGCGATACCCTTGGTCTGCTCAGCGGTCGCATAGGCGGCACTGAGGATCTGCTTCTGCTCGCTCTCGGTCTTTCCCTGCCACTGTGCAAGCTGGCCTCGTCCGTAGGAGCGGTACGCCTCGGCGATCTGGTTACGCTCCTTGATCATGCGCTGGTAGACGCTCTCGGTGAGGTCGTCGCTGTAGCGGATCTGGCGCACCACGATGTCGATGAGCTCGATGCCGAAGCCATCGGTGAATTTCTTGGCCTGGTTGTACATCAT